>Ga0326726_10002436_pt1 | contig 17154 bp, 9 predicted proteins | sample MHFenrmetagenome_2_FD_207603 | JGI IMG/M metagenome (GOLD analysis project Ga0326726, IMG submission 207603) | Lab enriched peat soil microbial communities from Michigan Hollow, Ithaca, NY, United States - MHF15MN | ecosystem: Environmental > Terrestrial > Soil > Wetlands > Peat | place: USA... | reverse complement strand
CATCGCCATCAACGACTTGTCGTCATTCGTCCTGAGAGTATCGGAATCCGCAAGCTCCCGAAAATAGGCCAGCACATCGGGATTACGCCCACTGGACACATCCATCGGCTGAACAGAAAGCTCTGAACACAGGCAGCACCGGCTCCTTCCACTCTTCTGAATAACTTTCGCCCATTTGTCGAATTGCATTATCACCACGACCTCGGAGAGCAAATCGCCGCTAACGAACACGCGACTATTCAGAGCTTGGATGTACTCAGGATTTGAAAGCCACTGTACGTTTCTCCCATCATAGCCATAGGACTTTCCGTTTTTATAAGTCACAGCCATACGCCTCCCATTCCGCGCGATGCGCAGAATCTGATCCGTTAGGTCTTGACCTTTGACGATGATAAGGTGTTGCCTCGGATTTATGCCACACTGTCCGTCCACTACGTCACATCACAGTCTAACTTATCGCTCCAGCCATAATAACTCTTACTGCCCCTGAAGATCCTGAAACATTGACTTGATAGATAAGGCGGTTGTCTTTTTCCATTTATCATGACGTTTGAACCAATCTGGAGAATATTGCCCAAGTTTAGCGGCCTGCCGGGGATGGACCAAGGGGAGAAGCTGGAGTTTCCTGCCATCGATCTCGATTTCATGGAGTCTTCCGTAGGTATCATCGGTGGCAACGTAATCGGCAAGTCGGCTCAGTTTTTTGTTCGAAACCTTCCGGACAAACCATTTCAGGGGCTGGTCTCCAAGGGTGATGATGATCTCGGGAGATGCTGAACGGAATTCGTCGAGAATTTCGTGGATCCTGTCGTCATCGGCCAGCACTTTCGGCACTTCCTTCCATTGACTGTAGTCCGGTAGTGGGAACGATTGCTCTAGCGGCTTGTATTTGTTCTTGAGCGCTCGATCCTGAGCGGGATTTCTGCAACTGTACGGAACGAGATCGCAAAGCCATACATCCTTTCGTGTCAGCGCGAGCGGTTCGAGGAACTCACTGTCCAGCGCGAGCCCAGAGGGTCCGTTCAGATTTTCTGAAGGGAGCCGTAACTGTCCAGCTCCACGCGGCAGTTCTATTCCTTTGATGATCTCTTCTGCGCCATCCCCGCGCCAGAATATTTCAGGTTCGGAATCGACGGCCACAGCATTGATGAGTGTCACCCCTTTCTCGTCGACCCATCGAGCATGTACCGCGCTCGCATAAACCCCGAGCACGAACACCTTTTTATTTGTTCGGTCTTTCTGGCAAACTTTACGGACAGGGCGTCCGAATGGAAACGAGCCGATTGCGTTTGTCAAGCTGATTGTAGTTTGGTTGATTACTTCTACTATTGATCTTTCTTTTCTTGGTTAGGAGCAAATGCATAGAGTGAATAGCGTCCTGGAAGCAACGATTATAAGTGCTTTGGCGGATAGCCAAAGTAATACCGCATGTGTTTGTGCACTGGAAATTCCGGTATATCCCGAAAGGCTGGATAATGGGAGCCGGTTGTAAGGAGACGTTCACGTCTGATTCTGCAATAGGTTTGAGGGGGGATTTCCCTTGTCTATTTAACCGCAAGCCATTGACTTCATTGCTCATTCTCAGTCCTCTGTTGGCTCAGTATTAATTCTCAATTACTAAGCCTTTTTTATTCTCGAGCCATTTCTTGACATTTTCTTTTATGTCATTCCAGTCAGGCGTAAGACTAAGCAGGTCTACTAATTTATTAAGACCTACTGCTCTTGTGTAATCCATGCGTGTGATTATGTCATCAAAAAATTTATGTTGATCACCAGGGTTGTTGATTTGTCTTGCCGCCTGAACGATTTCGAGGTTTTCTTGATTTAGGTTGCCGTTATTTAAATTGCAAATAAGCGAATGATAATATCTTTCAGGTTTTTGTCCATCAGGCAAAACAAACTGTGTTATTCGATCAAAAGCTATTTGTCTTTTAGAGGCAAGCGTGGGGGTGTCGCCTGTCAAAACTTTGGCAATTCTCTCTATTTTATTTCCATCTGTTTTGTACTCATCACCATCAAGCACAAATAGCATGTTTTCTTGATTGTTTAGGTTGTTCAAAATCGCCCCACAAGCTGCGGTAAAGCAATTTATCGCCGCGCCAAACATATTAATAGAGATATATTTTGACATTCCTTCTTCCGAGCAAATCTTCTTTATTATAGTGAATGCTAAATCATCCTCTACAAATATCTCTAATGGCCTAACTTGCGAGCCGACCAACCGATGCAATGCGTCGGGTTTAGTTTGATTAAAGCAAAGTGTTTTTGTGGGTGTTTGATATAAATGCCTTACAGCAATGAAATTAAGAGATAGTAGCGCTTGTGAATGCGTCGTGAAAATGATTTGGAGGTGTTTCTCCTCTGCAATACTTTTAAGAATTTCCATTAGCCTAAAAAGGGCGTCTTGATGTAGCAGCAAATCAATTTCATCAACTATAATAAGCCCATAATTTGGAGCTTTGAAAATCTCCGAAAGAATGAAAAATATTCTTTGCTCGCCAGCCCCCATACTTAAAGAAGAATAATTTATCCCACCTGCAGAAACACCAATGTATCGTCGTGAAGAGCCTGCATCGTGCCTATTGTACGAATCATAATTTTTATTCAAAATCGAGCCTGCTAATCGTCTTACATGATCTGAGGCAGTGTCGGTAAGAGGTGTTGTGTTAAATTGAATCCTCGATTGCTTGGTTTCATTTTCTATTATAGGGACGCAAGTTTTTATTCCAATAAACGATACATACCGCTCAATTCGAGTAGCATATCTTGGAGCCCAACGACCAGATTGTTTGCGAAAATGAGTTTTGTGGTCAGTTGTAACGTTTGCTCCGTCTCTATAATCCTGAAAAACACTGAAGCTACTGCCTGTCCAGATAGAGTGTGTCGTTGGTGTAAAAAATTCACTAAGTCTGTGATTGACTGTGTTTGCAACAGGATTGTTTACGCAGGCGATGGCATGGAGAATGGTAGATTTTCCGATTCCATTTGGTCCTAAAATGGCTACAAGGTGCTTTTCTGTGAAGTCGATCTCTAAGTCAATAAGCCCTTTAAGATTGTCAATCTGAATTTTTTTTAAGACTTGGTTTGATTTGGGCATATATTTATTCTTATTCGACTGAGATTGATAAACGCATTTGAATTATTCATTTGAGCCGCGCTATTGCTTCTTGGTTTATGTGTCAGGCAAAAAGACCAAACCTTGCATTGCATACCATGAGATATTTATGAATATACATCAGTCTATTTTCCCAACAATCTCAATCAGCTTTCCAAAATCGGTGACGACATCGTATTTCACCTTGTCCACCGCTATTCGATGATTGAGCTTATCAAAGAACTTGCGGGCGCATTCGATTTTTTTGTCTTCAATCAGGCGGAGTTGCATTGTGGACATAGAGCCTTTGGTTTCTGCGACGAAATAGATGTGCTTTACCTGGCCTTCCTTGAAGGAGATTGCCCAGTCGGGGTTGTAGCCACCGACAGGCGTTGGGATCTGGAAACCTCTTGGGAGCTTTGCATAGACCACCACATCTTCGCAGGTGTCAAGCTCATGGGCGAAAGATCGCTCGACATTTGAATCGGTAATCACATAATCGTAGATGTGGTTTCTGAGCTTTTCTGTGGCTTTGCTGAAATCCTGATTGGTCTGCCCAGCAGTAAAGATGTCGATGTCGTGCTCTCCGGCTATGGTGTCGTAACTCAGACGTTCGATGATGATCGTTGCTTTCTGTTCGTTGATGAGCCTTGAAGCTTCAGCGATAAACTGTTCCGGATTCTGACTGAACTGCTTGAACACGCCTGACGCTATCCCGGAGAGAATTGCTGCAATCGTTCCTCGCTTCAGATCGGTATATCCGGCTAGCTTTCCGAGGAGATCATACGGCACCGTAGAATGAATCGAGGCTTTATGAGTTTCAACGCTGTTCTCTTCAAGCCTGAATCCATCTCCTTTTCGGAGCTGGTCATCGGTGACCTGTTTTGCCTGGGTGCCGGATTGAACGGTGTACTGCAAGGGAGATATTTTCAGTTCCCGGTTTAAGCCCTTGATACAATTATGCACCAGCTCATCCGAATCGAAATCAACCCGGTAGATTGCTTTCCTGTTGATCCTGTTCCAGAGCTCCCGGAATTCTTTCTTGTCGAAGTTGCTGTTCAGCGGATTTTGACGTTGTTTCCGCTCATCACCAATCTCCGGCAAGAGCGCATCGCTGAAGACGCTGTCGATTAGTGTAAATATCTGCTCGGCATGTACCTGGAGTTCTTCAGGTAACGGGGCAAGCATTCCTTGCTCTTTCGCTGTATGATACGTGGAGGTAATCCGGTCTTCATCATCGGAATAATCGTTCTTGACAAGGTACCTGTAAATCTGTTTGGCCATTGCTAGCGTGATTTCCACTTCTCCCGGTTCAGTTCGTATGGATTTTCCGGTGAAGTATGCTTCATCCGCCTTGCGTGGGCGTGCTGAAAGTGCTTCGCTGATCTCCTTTTGAAGGTTCGCCACGAAATCCTTGTAGCTTTCATTGGCGATCACGGTCAGAACATTGATATCGTGCACGGTTGCGGGCTCATCCATGCGTTCTCCATGCTGGTTCACCGACAATCTGAGCCCACGGCCAACCTCCTGGCGTCGTGAAATCGTGTTGTCGCTGTGTTTGAGCATGCACATGACAAACACATTCGGGTTATCCCATCCCTCACGGAGTGCAGAGTGGGAAAAGATGAACCGAACCGGTTCCTCGAACGATAACAATCGCTCCTTGTTTCGCAGAATCAGGTCATAGGCATCGACGTCGTCGGAAAGGCCTGCATCTTCACCACGCACTTTGAAATCAGGATTTTTCAACCGACTGGTTTTCTTGTCAATTGAAAAATAGCCCTCATGTGTCCGCATAGGGTTAATTCTGGTGAGATAGTCACGGTAGGCATGGTTATCGAGAGCCAGTTCTGCCAGATACTCTGCTCTTAGTTTTTCATACTCTTCCTCGAATATCCGAGCATACTCGCCACTCTCATCAGGCTGACTGTAATCGCGGTACTTTGCCACTTCATCGATGAAAAATAGTGATAACACTTTGATCCCTTGGGCAAATAGAAGCTTCTCCTTGTTGAGATGCGATTTGATGGCTTCCCTAATCTGAATCTGACGGAGCACGGCTTCTGTCACATCACCTGTTGCTTCACCTGCGATCAAGACCTTGCCATTGCTGAATTCGACCGTGTTTCGATTCCCGTCAATTTCCGAGATCACGAACCCTCGATACTGATCGAGCTCACCCGATTCATCAAAGAGGTTTCGCCCTTTTTCTAGGCGCTTAACCATGCGCTTGGGCCCTGAGCCTTGCCTCACCTCCATTTCGATCCGCGCAACTGGAGAAGTTCGGGAAATCTCAATTCCTTCGAAGTAGAGATATCCACTCGTTCCGGCAAGCCCTTTTACGGTAATGCCTTTGGCGTTGATTTTCTTGACGAGTTTCTGGTTGTAGGCATCAAGAGCATCAAGCCGATGCACCTTGTTATGGCTTGTGCGATGGGTTGCCGAATAGCGGAGGATAATCAGCGGTTTGAACTTGGCAAGAGCTTCAAGGGTCTTTTTACCCTCCATTTTCTGCGGCTCGTCAAGAATCACGACCGGGCGGTTACTGCTGATCACATCAATCGGCTTGCGGGACTGGAAATCGTCCAGCTCTTCATAGATGCGCCGGTTATCTTTACCGGTTGCATTGAAGGCCTGGATGTTGATGATCATGACGTTGATTCCAGCATCCGAGGAGAAGCTTTCAAGGTGATGGAGTTGCTTCGAGTTGTAGATGAAAAACCGGGCTTTTTTACCGTAACTCTCAGTGAAATGATCCGCAGTAATCCTGAAAGATTTGTCAACGCCTTCCCGGATTGCTATGCTCGGCACGACAATGACGAACTTGCTCCAACCATATTGCCTGTTCAGCTCGAAAATGGTTTTGATGTAGCAGTAAGTCTTTCCGGTGCCTGTCTCCATTTCAACATCGAGATTGAAACGGCATCCAGCACTGGTCACCAGCGACTCGGACACATGAAGATTCTGCCCCCGCTGCACCTCTTGGATATTGGCCAGCATCTGCTGGTCAGAAAGCATGAGGTCAGCATTTTTAAACCCGGTCTCATACATGGTTGTCTGGGTCTTAGTGCCCGGGTCAATCCGGTACACAATCCCCGAGGTGTTCGCCTGACCAGCAAAGCACTTGACAACCGAGTTAACTGCCGCCGTCTGAAATTGCTGGATCTTGAATTGCAGTTTCATGGTTTTTTATTCAATACATTTGTTTGCAGAATTCAAACAAAAAATAATCGTTATCTTTATACTATATAAGCGCTTAGACAAGCTCTCTTTCTGCTTTTATTCTGCAATAGGCGGGTTTTATTCTGCAATTTCTCCAGAAATCTTCCAGACAGAAGCTTTTTTGGAGCCCACGTTATGGATACGCTCCGAACGACGAAGCTTTGTCAGTAGATTCGCCACTTTTTTGCGTTTTTGCTCTTCATTCAAGCCGTCGCTCAACTTCGGCATGAGCAACTTATCGATTTCTTCCCGTGAGGCACCACTGAACTTCCGCAGGTAATCCATGATCAGTTTTGCATAATAGTCATCATCCTGTGCTTTGGTCCGAATGTATTCTGCCTTTCTCGCCGTGGCCTGAGCCACTACAGCGGACACATGAATGTTCGGTAAATGACCCTCGATCAATCCGTTACGGCGCAAGCGTTGAACAGCCGCTTTCGGTATCGGTAATTTTTTCTGGACACGATCAAGGCAGATTATATCCATTAACGAAAGATCCGTTTTCTGGATGAGCAATCGGCTATAAGCAGGATCGACCACGGTTCCATAGATCGTGATCTTTACGGCTGACGGTTCGTCCAAGTCATAGTCCGGCATCGGAAAATAGCGCTTGGCCTGACCAAGGTGCATCTCGTAAATCCCATACCCCATGGTATCGATCATGTTCAGCTCAGTCATCGCCCGAACGAGGAACGGGTTTCGATAACGACGTGGAGTCTTGTTACCGGCGATATAATCTTCAGGTTTACCCTCGAAAAAACTACCTTCGTTTTCAAAGATCAGCTTGTCTGGTTTTTCAGTAACGATGATCCGCCCATTCCGAGAGTAATCCTGATGCGCGATACAGTTATGGAGAGCCTCCAGTATGATTTTCTGATCGTATTTGGAGACTTCAACCTGCAAGAGTGCATCTTCTGGAAGGATGCGAAGCTGGATGTTTCGAATGTTCCGATACAGCTGTGAGGTGCTTAGAAAAAACGGTGGACCAAAATGCTCATATGCCCGTTCTGGGCCATCAAGTTTCCAAGTCATCTGGGCAGGGTGTGGGCTAAGCAAAAAAGCCGACTCCGATTTGCCCAGCAAGAGGAGGGCCGTATTTGTAATATGGCCGTCTTGCGTAAGCCTTGCCCGATCCAGAAAAGACTCTACAGACCAGTCGAAGATTTCGCCATTGGCAAACCGGTTGGCATATTTACTGGCAAATGCCTCTTTTGCCTTTTTCAACGCCGTTTCGTCGAGATGTTTTGGGGTAGCCGACGGAACAATCTGCGCCGACCAATCGGAGGCGATGGTCTGATGGCGGATTTCATCAAGTTTATCGATCCCCAGGCTGATCAGGCTTTCCCCAGCGCGGGCGTACCAATGCCCTTTCCATGCAATTGGAAGACCTCGTGGTGCTGCCGGAATTTCGAGCAATACGACACGCCCCTGTGGTAAAATCAGATCAAAGATGTTCCGAAAAGTAACGCTGGGTTCTGTATCGTCAGCAATCTGCATTTTGGTGCTTTGCAAGCGATCAGGTTCTGGACGGTAGTCAGAACCAACAATTGAGCGGGTTTTATTGTTGACTCCAAACACCAGCCAGGCTTTTTCGAGACCTCTGAGATTTGCTTCATTGGCCAATGCCGAGAAATACTTGCCTATATCATTTGTCGGATAATCTTTCCCCGCCTGTTTGAACTCTACCACCTCGTTCTCCCACGTAGCGATCAGTCCGTTCAGTAACCGTTCAAGTTCTGCATGTTCCATATCACCTCCTATATCGCCTTCACTTCGGTTTCAGGTGACAGCTGACGGAAAATCTGTTCGGCATTGATCTTGACCGCATCGGACTCAAAACCATTATCGCGGAAAACGACCCGCAATGGTTTGTATCCGGCAAGCTCCCGGACAAACTCTTCGGTGATTCCGCTGTGGAAACAGGCCGCCAGCGAGTTTGCAGCGACAAAAAAGACCGTATTTCCCTGAATGCTCTCTTTCCGGATCGGCAGAGACAGATCAACGCCCCAGTCGAGCAAAACCTGAAACAGCAAGTCTTCCGGCGTACGGCCGGGCTTGATGTTGTTAACTGCCGCGAAAAGCTCTTCCTGTGTGACGGCATCAGGCTTGTAATAGACATCCGCCATGCTGGAAGTATCGAGCTTAAAGACTCGGAAGCCAATATCCCTTTTCCAGCCCTCGTGACATTGGCCCTCCAGAATCTTCTTGCCCGCCCTTCGAATACGCTCCTTACTAATCTCGGCGATGGTTTTGTAGCCAGCTTTAAAGGCCTCAGACTGCTCATCACAAACTTCCGGAAGTTGCACCATGATGAACTTGCGATTCCCTCCGTCTTCCGCATTGAGCTTAATAACTGAATGGGCTGTCGAAGCGGCTCCAGCAAAGAAGTCAAGAACAATATCCTTGGCCCTAACACCAGCTATTCCTTGCAAATAGCTGATCAGATTCACGGGTTTCGCAAAATCAAATGGAATTGATAATGTTTTTAATTCTGATGAGCTCTGCCTATTCTCATAGTTCTGTATATAGTTAGATGGCACAGCCCCCTTTTCCTGCTGTTCAGAAAGCCACAACTTATTATATATATTATACCTGCTTTTCACACCATCTTGATCAACAAGAGCGGAGGTATTTGTCTCCTTAAAAACTATATTCCCAGCTGCTTCCTCTGATTTATAGCGTTCATAGATCCATTTCCACACCCCATCTTCTACCGTAGGCAAAACTTTTGCGCCCTCTATAACTCTTTTGGGAAAGTTTACACCTGGAGGTATTACAAAACTTCCATCTGGACATTTAATATAATATCTTTGATTCGGTCGATGATCAAGGCTTGCCTTATATAGTCGTTCTTCACCATATACTTCTCCTTTTCTTGGACCACACACCTCTATTTTATTGTAAAATCTCTCTATTTGTTCATTTGTGAGTGGCACTCTAAAGTATTTCGTCTCAGTAATCGACCTTGCGTATGCAAGTATATAGTCGATATTTGGGGTATAAAACTTCCCTTTTGCCCCACCAGACTTCATCATTCTTGAAAAGGTGACAATATAGTTTTCTGAACCTAGAACCTCATCACATATTTTCTTCAGATTATGAAACTCAGCATCTCCTATAGATATAAATATCAATCCTTCATCGTTCAACAAATTCCTTGCAAGTTTCAGACGTGGGTACATCATTGACAGCCAATCTGAATGAAACCGGCCATTCGACTCAGTATTCGCCACCAACCGATTACCCTCCTTATCTTTCTGATTCGAGCGCTTCAGAAAATCATCTGTGTTTTCAGCAAAATAATCTTCATAGATGAAATCATTGCCCGTGTTGTATGGCGGATCGATGTAGATCATCTTCACCTCGCCGAGGTAAGTCTCTTGAAGCAGCTTCAAAACATCGAGGTTGTCGCCTTCGATAAAGAGGTTCTTCGTGGTATCGAAATCAACACTTTCCTCCCGGCAGGGGCGCAACGTCATGGCAATCGGCGCATTGGCAGTCAGCAACGCCTCACGCTTGCCTGGCCAGTCAAGGTGATAGCGCTCCTGTGGTCCCTCAACAATCGAGTCGCTCAACTCCTGCCGAAGCTGATCGAAATCGACAGCCAACTTCAGGTTCCCCTGCTCGTCCTGAGCCTCCGTCACACAACCCGGAAAAAGGTCACGAATGCGGGCAATATGATCCTCAGTCAGGTTCGGGGAGTGCATTTTCAGTTTATCCATCGGTATGTAGCTACTATCTATTGAAAAATCAGCCTTTTATTGGCTCAGAGCTTCGAGTTCCTGTTTCAATATGCGGAGTTCTGCATTGATCTCAACTTTCCGGTTGAACTGTTTTTCCTTTTGCAGCCGAGACTGGCACCTCTCCACCTCGCGCTGTTTAGCTCGAATAAGGCTCACCCGTTCAAGCCGCTGCCCCAGCCGCTCTCCGGCTCTTGCCGTAAACGGTATCATCGGTGCAAGCAACTGCTCGTACAGCATCCCAAGATCCAGCGCTACCGGTAGTGGCGAGCGCTTCGTATCCTGCGGCAACCAATCAGATTCGATGTACTCGCTCACCACTCTTTTCGATGGATCGGACTCATTCGGACGTTTGAACGCGGCCTTGACCTTGCATTGATTCTCGAACAAGAGTTCAAAAATCAGCGGACAAGCAATCGCCATATCGATGCAACGCAAAACTTCCGGCTTGACCGCATCCTCTTTGAGGGTAATGCGGAAGACCTGGATTTCAGACACGGCTGGCGTTGCAGGCAGTTTAAGCGTCTCCGGGGCAAGCTTGTATTGCCAGACAATCTGATCGATCTGCCGGACGAAGAGCTTTTTTACCGAGGCAGGCGGATGGGCGTACTCGTATATCTTGATTTTGGGCAACGTTTTCCCAAAAAACGCCTGCGGCGGATACTCGAAAAGAACACTCCTCATTCATCCCCCTTCATGACAACCAGAAAAGCAATCAGCTCGAAATCATTCAATCCCCTGATGTTATCAACAAGCGCGGTCGTTTTGCCACCGGTAAAGAGGCTGTCAATATCATGTTCTTCCTTCACATCGATCATAGATCGAATGGCACCACTCAGGAGGTCAGAGTAGCGGTTCATAAGCCGTCCCTCTTCCGTCAGCTCATTAAACTGATGGCAAACATCCATTAGTGGTTCCGGCTCTCCCTTACAGCTTCCTCTCAGCAGATCGAGCAACTTTTTGACCTCACTGTGATTGGCAATGACCTTGGCGTTTTCACCGATATAGACCAGATAATAGGGGTGCAGCCGGTTATGGAGGCTTTCATGAACCGAATCATTACGATTTCTCAGAGCAAAAATCACTCCGGGCGCCAGTCCAAGCTCCGGCTGTGCGGGAACGACCGCGTGCATACCGTTCGGCACCTGATCCAGCTCGCCGTGCTCCCGGATGTACTGCAACAAATCCATCCGGAAATCATTCAGCCCGAGATCGGTAATCGATACGCCTGTTTTCAGGTCTTCAAGTTCGATCACCTCTTCCTGCAAACGCCTGAGCTGCTCCTTACGGTATGCCACTTCGCTGCTTTGAGCCGTCAGTACATTATCATCACCGGTGGCCGTCACGTCGGCAATCATCATGCGGTTCTCAACCCGTTCTTTCAGGTTGATGTACTCATCGAGCGTCATATCAGGCCAGTAGTTGACAAGCTGAATGACGGCGTTCTTTGAGCCGATACGATCAATGCGCCCGAATCGCTGAATGATCCTGACCGGGTTCCAGTGGATGTCGTAATTGATCAGGTAATCACCATCCTGAAGGTTCTGACCTTCTGAAATGCAGTCGGTGCCAATGAGTAAACTCAGCTCGGCGGGTTCTTCTGGCAAGACGAGTGCTTTTTCCTTTGACACCGGAGAGAAGAGCGTCAGGATAGACTGGAAGTCATAGCTTCTACCGAGCGTGGATTTTGGAGAGTCCTTGCCGGTAACCTTGCCAGTGTGCAGGGCGGCTGCCGCGTGTATCTCCTCAGCAAGGTTGTCGTACAGGTAATTGGCGGTATCGGCAAAAGCGGTGAATATCAGAATTTTCCTGTTCCCCTCATTGATGGGGTGCTCGATTTTTTGCAGAATATGGCTTTTAAGATGCTGCAACTTCGCATCGTCAGCAGGGGTGACTTTGTCCATCGAGGAGAGCAGCTCTTCGAGAATCGTGCGGTCAGCTGAGAGATCATGCGTCCAGCTCTCAAGGTCCATGTCAGCCAGGCTGATACGGATTTTATCACCGATCGTCATCTCGTCGGGCATCACGAAATCATCATCTTCCGCCTCAAGGTTTTCGACGCTGGCGGTATGGTCCGTAATGTTCTGGCTCTTCCCGGTAGTCTGATAGGCTTCAATAACAGCAATCGTTTTCAGCAGATGCTCAAGCAGCCTGCGCAAGGTAATCCGGAATGATGCAACCGAACTTTCAAGTCGCTTGAGCAGATTGACCGTCATGAGCGACTGAAGACTGCGTTCACGGTCTGACTGACGAAGCCGTCCTCTTCCACCTTCGACCTGGGTGTCGTAGATCTCTTCATATCGCCTGAGCCGACTCGGCAGGATATAGCTGACCGGGGCATAGACAGCAAGCCGAAGCTGTATCAGTTGCCCGAAAATCTCATTGAAACCGGGTACGTCACTCCGGTAGGTAAGCGGACAACGATACGAAAGCGGTTTGAGCCGTTCCGGAAAAGAGCCAATATCCGTGGTATCGTAGAAGGTCTGAATATGCTTGCGCGACCGGGCTATCGTCACGCTGTCGAGAACCTCGAAAAAGTCGAATTCGAGCAGGTCAAGAATCGCCTTGGCCGTGCGTCTTTCTACCGGCAAGCGGCTCCACTGATTGAATGAGGCTTGTGCTCTCCGGAATATCTCTTCGATGCTCCGGCTTGTCCGTAGCTGACGGTTCAGGCTTTCCGAATCACCTTCGTAGGCAAGGGCAAGCTGGTTGCGAAGATCATTAAACCGGTTGTTCACCGGGGTAGCGGAAAGCATCAGTACCTTTGTTTTGACACCATCCCGGATAACCCGATTCATCAACCTCTGGTAGCGGGTCTCCCGATCCCGGAACACATCGTTGTTCCTGAAATTATGGGACTCATCGATGACAACAAGGTCGTAGTTCCCCCAGTTGACCCGATTGAGTGGCATACCAAACGAGTCACCCGACGTGCGAGAAAGATCGGTATGGCAGAGAACATCGTAATTGAACCGGTCTTTTGCGAAGATATTGGTCTTGAGATTCCGGTTATAGTTCAGCCAGTTATCAGCTAGCTTTTTTGGACAAAGAACAAGCACTGAGCGGTTCCTCAGTTCATAATATTTGATGACGGCAAGCGCTGTGAAGGTCTTTCCAAGTCCAACGCTGTCGGCAAGTATGCACCCGTTATAAGTCTCAAGCTTGTTGATAATACCTGTTGCTGCATCCCGCTGAAAATTGAACAGCTTTTGCCAGACGAGCGACTGTAAGTAACCAGTCCGGTCATTCGGTAAAACATCCTCATCGACCTCATCCAGAAACTCGCTGAAGATGTTGTACAGTATCAGGAAATAGATGCGTTCCGGAGAGTTCTCCTGATACACAGAAGCGATGTGGTCCCGGATGATAGAGGTTACATCTTCCAGCTTTTCCGGGTCATGCCAGATTTGATCGAACAGATTGAGGTAGGTTCCAGTAAACATCGGCTCGTCAACCCGGTGCACCAGATTTGACATGGCCTCACCCCGCTGATAGCCCAGATCAACAGCCGTGAATCCCTGAAGCGACGTATAGGCAACGTTCCCTTCAGCGCCTTTGATACAGGCGAACTGCTGCATTGGCGCTTTTGTCCTGTTCGACCGGAATGAAGCCTTTTTGCGCAACCACTCTGCACATTCGCGGGCGATGGCTTTTTGGGTCAGCTTGTTGCGGAGCTGAATCTCAAATTCCGATCCATAGAGACTTCGTTCACGATTGACTTTCGGGATAAAAAACTCCCGGTGCTCTTTCCGGAATTTGTCGGTTACCTGGTTAGGCAGAAATGTCGGTGCAGTAAAGATGAATTCAAGGGTATCGACTTTGTGAAGTTCTTCCCTTAGCACCTCATAGGCATAGATCGAGAAACAGGATGCTGCAATTTTGAGCTTGTCATTCGGACGAATCGATGCTTTGAGATCGTCGCCCAGAAGCGTATTGAGGTTATCGATAATCCGCATAGTAACCGATGATTATCTTTCTATAATAAAAATCGGAGTCCGAGCTTATTCAGCTCATAGTTATCTTTATTCAAAAAACCTAATCCATAGTCTATCATCTGAAAGAAATCGAATTGAATTCTTTTCAATTTTATGACTTATTCCTGAGCTTTTGCTCAAAGGTACGAATGGTATTGAGTATCTCCCGTTCTTCGATTTCCGGATCGGTCACTTGCAAGTATTCTATACCTGAAAAATCGTCACCTCTCCTTCTATTTTGAGGTGGTTCAAATGCTTCGATCAGCAATGATTCAAGCGTGGCAACAAGACCAGCAAGAGAAAGGTTGAACTTTGGTTCGCTAAGCCCCCCCTCTTCAGTAACATCGAGAAGGCCAAACCAGGAAAATCGATTCCAACGCCCTGCAAGGCGATCAGTGGTATGTTCGTAGAATCTTCTTCCCATTGAACGGTCAATGGATCGACCGATATATACAACTGTGTGATGATCGTAGAGAATATAAATACCTTTCTGTTTACAGAAATCGATCGGTTTTGAAAGTGCCTGTTGCTTGCCCAATATCTTTGGTTCTTTTCGCCAAGCCACAAGGTTACGTTGCCAGTACATACCAAATGAGCGTATCGTCGAATCTGACCGCTCCACGTCTGATTCAGATAGGCCTGCCAACTTATTCTTTTTTGCATCATGAACAGGAGCTACAACATCCGTGAGATACTTTGCTCCTTTCAATGCATAAATACCACGTCCAACTCTCAGGAACGGCGATTCCTCCTTAGGATTGCTTAGCGATGTAGTAAATAGAGACGCAACGGTATAGGCAGGCGTTGCTCCTTGGGGTTCATAGTATCCCCGAGAAAGGATTTGATCGGCTATTTCAGTGTAATGCAAAGGGCCATCAGCTTCTCTAAGAACCCTGATAACGGCATCTTTCCAAGATTTTTCCATGGTGATCGTATTTTAATGGCTTTCTGGTCTACCTATCCCATTCCGAGAAAATTACAGGGATATTAATGATGTATTGTATGATGTATTATACATTTAAGCCCGAGTAAACATTATCGCTTCAGAATCTGGCTGAGCGCCAGTTTGCACTCTCTCATTTGTTGATAATAGGTCCTTAGACTGATTACAGTGACAGGTCCAAACAGACCAGGAGAAATCTTTCCCTGTCCCTAGAGTATGAACATGATCATAGCGGCCCACCCTTCCGTTTGAACGATCGATGCTTTTCTCTTGACGTTGATCGGCAGCAGACTGACTTTCGAACAGAAAGCAGTCGAAATAGTGTCGCTTAAGTGGTAGCCGTTCAGGTTCTCGGCAAGGGCCGTTTGCTCCTTTGTGAGCTCCGTCTGCACGCTTCTGATGAAAATGTTCAAAAGGAGATCTGCATAACTCGTGGTTCTGTGAGGTGGATTGCTGAATACAGCGATAAGAAAAGAATGCTATTGGGTCTGCCACGAAAGTCCGTATCGTATTATATACTGTTTGATTACGCTATTTGCAAGCCGTGAGAGCAATCCGGCCCAAAAAGCCAAAAAGAACCGAAAGAGGAAAGAGAGACGCTATTTAGGAAAAAGTAGGGGACGTTGAGGGAAAGTAGGGGACATTGTACAGTAGGCGAAATAAAAAAGCAGATTTGTGGTATTGACTGGACGTTTCGCCCACCATCAGATACGCATTCAATAACGGGCGGGTCGCTTCAGGTGGCCATGCCGTAGGCGATGACGGAACCATCCTCTGAGCAGACGCGGATGCCGGAGATGAAGAGCTTCTCGAATCCAGAATAACACTCGCTAAATATTCTGATCTCATCAATAAGCGTGAGTCTTGTTAATCCTGGATCCTTCACGTCGCTTTGCTTCGTTCAGGATGACACATTATTGAAGTGTCAGCAATACGCTGTCTCACTGCTCTTCCGAGGCAGCCTCTTTTGCATGCCTGCATGCCGTCATGTCATCTTGCCGGCATAATGGCATTTTTTCATGACATCATGAGGCGTCACCGTCGTCCTGTAAGTGAGGCGATCAAGCCGGATCTACGCTGTCCTCAGGACTCAAGCAGGTCATGTATTTCCTGTAGTCGCTTTGTTCTCGGAAGCTGCCGGCGTCATGCAGACCAGCTCCCAGATGTGGCTGTCGGGATCCTGGAATCCGTGCCCGTACATGAAGCCGTACTCCTTTGCTTCATTGTAGGTGGTTCCTCCCGCCGCTACGGCCTTGCGTACCAGATCGTCCAACTGCTCCCGGCTTTCGCAGGAGAGGCAGTTGAGCACTTCGGTATACCGTCGTGCATCGCAGATCTCTTTCGGCGTGAAGCCCCTGAACTTCTCTTCGGTCAGGAGCATGACGTAGATGGTATCGCTCACGATCACGGCAGCTGCGGTCTCGTCGGTATACTGTGCGTCAATACCGAAGCCTAATGCCGAGTAAAACTCCTTGGACCTGTTGAGGTCTTTTACCGGGAGATTGACGAAAATTTGAGTTGCCATGGTTCAGCCTCCTCGATCGATGGATGATGAAAACGGATCAAAGAGAACAAATTCCTGGGCGGAAACGTTTGGCCCGTTCTCTTCCGGTTTGCCCGGTTTCGGTTACGCATTCAATAACGGAAGGTTTGCTGCCTGCAGCTTGCAAGGCAGGCATGATCAGATCTGCTGAGGGCAATTTCCACAACCGTTCCTTTACTGTACGATATACAGGTAATCGTAGTGGATGACCGGCTTCTGGCCCTTCTGGCCCATGGCGGAGCGGGCTTTTTCGTCGCTGCAGGTGGCCATGCCGTAGGCGATGACGGTGCCGTCCTTAGAGCAGACGCGGATGACGTCGCCCCGGGAGAAGGAGCCTTCGACGGCGGTGATGCCGACGGGCAGGAGGCTGCTGGCGCGTTCGTGGGAGGTGAGGGCGGTGATGGCGCCCGCGTTGACGACGACGGCGCCTTTTTCGAGCCCTTCGCTGTGGGCGATCCAGCGCTTGAGGCCGTGCTTGGGCTTCTGGGGCAGGAACCTGGTGCCGACCGGTTCGCCGTGGATGATCGACTGCAGGATGCCAGGTGTGGTGCCGTTGGCGATGTGCACGGTGATGCCGAGTTGCGAGAGCTTATGGGCGATGTTGCACTTGGTGAGCATGCCGCCACGGCCGAACTCCG
>Ga0326726_10002435_pt1 | contig 17155 bp, 13 predicted proteins | sample MHFenrmetagenome_2_FD_207603 | JGI IMG/M metagenome (GOLD analysis project Ga0326726, IMG submission 207603) | Lab enriched peat soil microbial communities from Michigan Hollow, Ithaca, NY, United States - MHF15MN | ecosystem: Environmental > Terrestrial > Soil > Wetlands > Peat | place: USA... | reverse complement strand
CTATCTCGACTACGCCACGCTCCGGTCCCCCAAAGCAGGGGTGATACTGGTGCGCAATGCAGAACTCGGAGAGGTAGTCGCGCCCGCCACGCCCGTCGTCACGCTCGGCGACCTGGACCACGTTTGGCTACGCGCTTACGTGAATGAGACCGACCTGGGCCGCATCCACTGGGGGCAGCCGGTCACGGTGGGCACCGATTCTTATCCGGGCAAAATCTACCGCGGAAGAATTTCGTTCATTTCCTCCAAGGCAGAGTTCACGCCCAAAAGCGTGCAGACCTTCCAAGAGCGGGTCACTCTGGTATACCGCATCAAGATTGACCTCGAGAATCCCAACCATGAACTGAAGCCGGGAATGCCGGCGGATGCGGAGATTCAGCTTGCGTCCAACACGCAGGGGCCGAAGCCATGAACATAGCCGCCCAGGCCGCGATCATGCTTGCCGGATTGAGTAAGAGCTTTCCTGGAGTTCATGCCGTGGAGCGTCTGAGTTTTGAGGTGTATCCGGGGGAAATCTTCGGCTTGGTCGGTCCGGATGGTGCGGGTAAGACCACCACGCTACGCATGTTGGCCGGCGTCATGCCGCCCGACCGAGGGACAGCAACCGTTGCCGGCTTCGACGTGGGGCGTGACCCCGAAGGTGCCAAACACCACCTCAGCTACATGCCGCAGCGCTTCGGACTTTACGAAGACTTGACCGTGGACGAGAACATCCGCTTCTACGCTGATTTGTTCGGAGTCAACAAAGCGGAACGTGAACTGCGTTCGGGGCAGCTTCTGCGAGCGGCCGGCATGAGCGAGTTTCGAGGGCGCTGGGCGGGCAAGCTGTCGGGTGGAATGAAGCAGAAACTGGGCCTCATCTGCGCGCTCATTCACCGGCCCAAAGTCATTCTTCTCGATGAGCCCACAACCGGCGTGGATCCAGTGTCGCGCCGCGACTTTTGGCGAGTTTTGTATGAGCTTACGGCCGAAGGCGTGGCGATCCTGACTTCCACCGCCTACCTGGATGAGGCGGAACGCTGCCATCGTGTAGCGCTGCTGCATCAGGGCAGGCTTCTTTTTTGTGATACGCCTGCGCATCTGAAAGCGCGGCTGGGCAAAGGAGTTCTGGCAGTTACTTCGCCCGACCCGCGACGAGTGCGCGAACAGCTCCAAAACGCCGAGGGAATTTCCAGCCTCGTGCTCACGGGAGATGGAGTCCACATCGTGGTGGATGATGTCGCGCGCCGCATGGCGGAATTTCAGGCCCGGCTCAAACAGGCGCAAGTGCCGTTTGACCAGATTCAGCGCGTTACTCCCACCATCGAAGATCTCTTTGTGGATGCGGTGTCGGGAGGTAAGGTAAGGAGATAGGGCATGAACACCGAGGACCGCTCTGTCCTGATCGAGAGCCTCGTCAAGCGTTTCGGCGATTTCACCGCTGTGGACCACATCAGCCTGGAGACGCGCAGAGGAGAGATCTTCGGTTTTCTCGGACCCAACGGCGCCGGTAAGTCCACCTGCATCCGCATGCTGTGCGGACTGTTGCGGCCGACTTCCGGACGGGCGATCGTAGCGGGATTCGACGTGGCCCGCGAGCCGGAATCAGTGCGGCAGCACATCGGTTACATGTCCCAGAAGTTCTCGCTCTATAACGATTTGAAAGTGATCGAGAACCTCCACCTGTTTGCAGGGCTATACAACGTCCCTCGCGACCTGGTGGGCGAGCGCATCGCCTGGGCGCTCGAAATGGCGGACCTTAAAGGGAAGGAGGCCATGATGACCGGCACGCTGCCCAGCGGCTGGAAGCAGCGTCTGGCATTGGGATGTGCTGTGTTGCACCGCCCGCCCATCATTTTTCTCGACGAGCCTACCTCTGGCGTGGACCCTATTTCCCGTCGCCAGTTCTGGGACCTGATTCACCAGATGGCCGCCGAAGGCGTGACTGTGTTTGTCACCACTCACTATATGGAGGAGGCCGAGTACTGCAACCGGTTAGCAATGATTTACCGCGGGAAGATGGTAGCCCTGGGCACACCGACCGAGTTGAAGCAGAAATCCATGAAAGGCGAATTGTTGCTCATCGAATGTGAACCACTGGGCGTGGCGGTCGAGACATTGCAAGGTGCGCCCGAAGTTTTGGACGCGGCCGTTTTTGGCAACGCCCTTCACGTGCTGGTTCCGAACGCAGGCAAAGAAACGGCCCGGCTACAAGCGTATCTGGTGGCTCGTGAGGTGCAGGTGAGCAAAATCGAACCCATCCGGCCCAGCCTGGAAGATGTCTTCGTGGCGCTCACCAGCGAACGCGAAGGCAGGAAGGAGCCTGTGTAGCATGCGCTGGGTGCGGCTCAAAGCGGTTGCGCGCAAGGAAGTCATTCACATCATTCGCGACGTCCGTAGCCTGGGCATTGTGGTGATCATGCCTGTAGTCCTCGTGCTGTTCTTCGGCTATGGGGTGAGCCTCGACCTCAAGCACTTACCGATTTACGTTTACGACCGCGAAGCAAGCGAACAGAGTCAGGCGCTTTTAAAACGCTTCCAGTCGAGCGACTACTTCGAGATCGTGCGCGTGGTGAATAATTATTCCGAACTGGCCAAAGCGCTGGACGATGGCCGGGCCAAGATGGCGTTCGTCATCCCCTCTGATTTTTCCGAAAAGCTGCGAGCGGGCGGCACGGTGAGCGTGCAAGCTCTGGTGGACGCGACCGATGACAACACCGCCAATATCATTATTGGCTATACCCAGGCGCTGGTACAGGTGTACTCCAACGATGTGCAGCTCGAGTGGCTGCAGCGCCGCGGACAGCGGGTGCAACCGCCCCCACTCAGCGTCGAGACCCGCACTTGGTACAACGAAAATCTCGAGAGCAGCGCGTTCATCGTGCCGGGCGTGCTGGCCGTGGTGATGTCTGTCATCGGCGCTTTTCTTACCTCGCTCACCGTAGCCCGCGAGTGGGAAAGAGGCACCATGGAACAGCTCATTTCCACCCCCGTCACTTCGTTGGAAATCATGCTGGGCAAGCTGGTGCCCTACTTCCTGGTGGGGCTGTTCGACGCAGGAGTCTGCGTGGTCCTGGCCATCTTCTGGTTTCAGGTTCCCTTTCGTGGGACGGTGATGGCGCTGCTCATTAGCTCGGCCTTGTTCCTGATCGCGCTGCTCTGCCTGGGTTTTTTCATTTCGGTGGTTACAAAAAACCAGCTGGCGGCCAGCCAAATTGCGCTGGTAGCTACTTTTCTGCCGGCATTTCTGCTTTCCGGATTCCTGTTCGCCATCGAACAGATGCCACAGTTTGTCCAGCTTGTGACCCGCATTCTGCCGGCACGGTATTACGTCTCTTCGCTCAAGATGATTTTTCTGAAAGGCACGCCCGTCGCCATGTTGTATCCGCAACTGGTGCCACTCGCGATTTTTGCCCTGGTGCTGGCCACCTTGGCCACACGCATCTTCCAGAAGAGGCTGGTCTGACAACATGCTTTCACGGCTCAAACAAATGCTCATTAAGGAATTCATCCAGGTTTTTCGCGACAAGCGGACGCGCTTTATCCTGTTCGGGCCGCCCATCATCCAGATGCTGATTTTCGGCTATGCGGCGACATTCGAAATCCAACATGTCCCCACTGCGGTTCTTGATCTAGACCACACGCAGGAGAGCCGCGAGCTGATTTCCCGTTTTTCCTCCAGCCCGTACTTCCAGGTGCGCTGGCACCTCACGCAGCAGGAGGAACTGGTTGATCTGATTGACCGCGGGGAGGCAACCGTGGCGTTGCAGATCCACCCAGGTTTTTCCGAGGAGCTGCGAAAAGGCCAGACCGCTCCCCTGCAGGTGGTGGTGGATGCTACCAATTCCAATACGGCGCTGATCGCTGCGGGGTACGTCAATCAGATTGCCCAAATCTTTGCTCAGGACTACCAAGCCGATCGCATGGGGCGCATCTCGCCCTTCCTGGTGAATCACATTCCGCGTGTCGAGCTGCAGCCACGGCCCTGGTACAACATAAATCTAAAAAGCCGCTGGTTCTTTGTGCCGGGCGTGATTGGCAGCCTGACGCTGGTGCTGGTTACCACTCTGACCGCGTTTGCTGTCGTGCGCGAGCGGGAGATCGGCACGCTCGAGCAGATTATGGTCACACCCATCCGACCCTTTGAATTCATTCTGGGCAAGACGGTCCCGTTCTTTCTGATCGGCCTGGCGGATGTCTCGCTGATCGCCACCATAGGGACGCTGTGGTTTCAAGTCCCCTTCCGTGGATCCGTCGTGGTTCTGCTGGCTGGCACCGTGCTCTTCTTACTCTGCATGTTGGGTGCCGGACTGCTCATCTCTACCGTTTCTTCCACTCAGCAGCAGGCCATGGTCACCGCATTCTTCTTCATCATGCCCGCGGTCATCTTTTCTGGGTTCGGTTTCCCCATCAGTACTATGCCCCGATGGCTGCAGTATCTGACCTACGCCAATCCTTTACGATACTTTCTTACGGTGCTGCGCGGCGTGTACCTGAAGGGAACCTCCTTCGACATCCTTTGGCCAGAAATGATCGCTATGGCAGCGCTCGGGTCATTTCTTTTGACACTCAGCGTGCTCCGCTTCCACAAGGCATTGGACTAGTTAGGCAGCAGCGCGTGAGGCCGGTGACCTCCGAAGTCGCCGAGCTGCGGCCAATTCGCGATAAGGTCCACTCGCTCCGGACGAGCGGCAAATCTTCTAGCTCCACAGCCGGTCCCAGGAGCGCTCTTGATCCCACTGCGGCGTGGGCTCGAAGTAGCCGGTACCTGGCGCGAGATGTTGACGGGCCACGTCTTCGTTGAGAGTTACGCCCAGACCTGGCCTATCGGGGACGTCGATCCATCCGTGATTGACGATTGGCGTTTTCACGTACTCCTGCACCATGGAGGACCACCAGGGCACGTCGAGCGAGTGGTTTTCGAGCGCCAGGAAATTTTGCGTGGCGGCAGCACAGTGTACATTCGCCATGCAACTGACGGGGGTCCCGGCAAAGTGCATGGCCATCGGAACACCGAATTCCTCGGCCATGTCCCCGATCTTGTGCGTTTCCAAAATACCGCCGGAAGTCGCGAGGTCGGGGTGAATCTTGCCGACGGCGTGTCTCTCACATAAGACGCGGAAGGGCTCCTTCAAATAAATGTCTTCGCCGGTGAGAATGGGGGTGGGGCTTTGGTCGGAAATCTGTTTCAACAGGTCGGTGTAGGTCCAGGGAATTACATCTTCCATCCACGACAGGTTGTATTTCTCATAAGCTTTGCCCAGGCGAATAATTGACTTCACGCCCAGGTGACCGAGATGGTCTATCGAGAGCGGGATCTCCATGCCCACGGCATCGCGGACCGCCGCCACATATTCTTCGAGCATCGAAATTCCCTTGTCCGTGATCTCCGTTGCTACAAAGGGATGCTCAATTTGCGCCTGCTCCCACGGGGTCAGATTAGAGGGCTCAGTGACGGTGCCGGGCGTGGCCGAGACCATCTCGATGCCCAAGTCCATCTTGAGCCAGGTGATGCCCATGCCTTCTTTCCGTTCCTTCATTCGTTGGGCATAGACCTTAGGGTCTTGCGATTCCGTCGTGTCAGCATAGATGCGGATCTTGTCGCGAAACTTGCCGCCGCCGACCATCGCGTGAATCGGGGCGTTGTAGACCTTGCCGGTGATGTCCCAAAGCGCCATTTCAATCGCGCAAACTCCGCCCCCCTGGCGTGCGTGTCCTCCGAATTGCTTGATCTTGCGGAAAATCTTATCGAGCTGTAGCGGGTTCTCACCGACAATACGGCTCTTCAGGAATAGAGCGTAGGTTGCACTGGCACCGTCTCGCACTTCCCCCAGCCCGGAAACCCCTTGATTGGTATCGATTCGAATGAGGGGGCAAGGACTGGGCCCCGGCTTCATGATCGTTGCCACTCGCAGGTCAGTTATCTTCAGCGCCGAAGGGCTCGAGCTAGTATTGACGCTCCTCGGGTAACCTTCCAGCGCATTTCCCATCAGCAAGGAACTCCCCAGCGCCATGGCGGAGGTTTTCAGGATCTCGCGACGATTGAACCCGTGCCAGCCTTTCTTGGCCATGCCACCCTCCCTAGTTTCTTGAGCTTCTTGAGTCACTTTTCCTAAGCGGAGGATTGTAACTTGCCAGGCAAGGTCCGCGTTTGACAAACCATCGCTGATCTGAGAATTTCTGGGGCGCGATTCAACTGGAGGTAGCTGATGACCTGGACCTCGCGCGCTAGCGTCGTCCGACTGAGTACCAGAATGGCGTTAAGTTTGTGCGCCATTACGCTGTTCCTTCCGGCCGCTTGTCCAGCCCAGCTTCTTACTTTTCCCAAGCAGGAACTGATCGACTACACGGCGCAAAACCCGTTTGACCGTCTGCCCGACGGCCGCCCCAAAGTCCCAGATGAGTTGGTAAAGAGGGCGCGCGGACTTTCCTCGGAGGAGGTCTGGGCAGTCCTCCAACAGAAGGGATTCAACAATCAATACGCCGACGGGTTTCAAGTTTTGCATCCCGGCACAACCATGGTTGGACGCGTTTTCACCGTCCAGTTCATGCCGTTGCGCTCCGATGTTGAGGACATCGCCGAAGCGAAGGCAAAGGGACGCGGCGTCCCGCGTCTTACCAACCAGACTGCGATTGACATGCTGCAACCCGGCGACGTGCTGGTAGTGGATCTCTTCGGCAAGAAGGTGAACGGAACCATTGTCGGGGACAATCTCTTCTTCTACGTAATGAAGGCCACGAATAGCGGCGGTTTGGTGGTCGACGGCAGCATTCGAGATCTTGATGGGATCTCTGAGATTGACATGCCGGCATACTTCCGGGCCGTCGACCCGACCCCGATCGGAAACGTGATGCTGACAGGAATTAATGTTCCGGTCCACATCGGGGGAGTGACCGTTATGCCTGGAGACCTTGCGGTCGGCGACCGTGAGGGTGTCTACTTCATTCCGCCACAGTTCGTGCAGGAAGTGCTTGACCGGGCCGACGAGACCCACATTCATGACGAGTGGACCAAAAAGAAGTTTGCAGAAGGAAAGTACAAGTCGAGCGAGATTTATGGTTCGCCCAGCGATCCAAAGTTGCAACAGGAATACCAGGAGTACTTGAAGAAACGTTTAGAGGAGATTCGCCAGCCGCGAAGCTCCAAATAAAGAGGTGGGATTGTGTCAGATCGGAATGGAAAAGAGATCACCCGGCGCGGATTCATCGGAAAAGTTGGTCAGGCCTTGCTCGCGACCCAGGTGGCCGGAGCGCTACTGGTGGCCCCCGATCATCGCCGCAATCCCCGTATCCAATGCAGCGCGTTGCCACGATAGATCTTTTCCAGCACGGATGGCGGAAGCTTCAGCCCGTGTACGGTTCGGCGTTCGTGCTCGAAGGTCTCGTCCGTGGCGAGGAACTTCCAGTCTCGGATGTAGGTGGATTCCCAGTCTCTCATGGTTTCCTGAACGTCCGCAGTCGCCAGCAGATCGAGATCGGTGCCGTACAGCACGCGATCCTGGTACTTGATCAGAAATGCCCTTACCTTTTCGGTCGGCGCCATCATCAGGTATTCCATGCGCGCCGCAGTATCCACAGCGAAATTCGGATAGCGGTCCAGGCGGCTGGCGATCCCGTCGAGATCTTTCTCCATGCTGCCGAGGTGAACCCCGATCATACGAAGCTTCGGATTGTTCGCCAGAATGTGATCGCGAGCGTCGAGAATTGTTTTCTTGGCGGGAAAGCCGGGCTTGTTGTAGAGAAACCACTGCGGGTTCTCCTGATAGTAGGACCATGAAGGATCCGACGGATCAGGCGGCCCCCAGGCAACGTCAGGCTCGGCCACATGCGACATCAGTGTCTTGTCGCGCTTCGCGATCTCTTTGTAGATCGGCTCGAACTTCGGATCGTCGGGCATGATGAACTTGCCGCTCGGGTCCTTGATTTCCATGCCGATGTTTTTCCAGATCTTCACCGCCAGGGCGCCCTGCTCGAAGTTCTGATCGACCTGCTTGATGGCTTCACCTGGAAAAGACGGATCGTTGAACTTGTAGGGATTAAAGGTTGTGCACAACGCCACGTGTCCGTGGCTCGAGCGCACCAGGGCCAGCGCATCCTGGACTTGTGGCTGGAGCTCCTTCCGGTAGGAAAGCGTGTCGTCCATGACCAGAATATTGACGAGCGTGAGATGCAGCCTCTCGAGCAATCCCTGAAATGCCGGATCCGTCTTGAACACATGCACATGAACGTCGACGGGCTTGAGCGCAGCAAACGATTTCAAAGGGTCTTCGGTGGCGGCGGGCTTGTCCGACGCGGCCGAGATTACGGGATGAGAGATCAATGCGGTGACTGCAATGCTGAAGGCCAAGGTGATGAGACTGACGCGGCTCTTAAATGTCATGATGTCCTTCTTTCGTTTTAGAGCATGATCGGTCGAATGCCGGTCATCGCGCAGAAATCTTCCAACTCAGAGTAAAGGTGAGAGCCATAGCCAAGGCAAGCGTACTCGTTGGTCCAATGCTGAAGAAGCTGGTCCATGTCGCAGTGGGCCGTCACAAAACCATGAGGCCAGAAAGGAATGCCACATTCATGGAGGCGGCTCTTCAGTTCCGTTGCCGGCGGTTCGAAGACCGTGGCGCGAGTGACCACCATCTCGAACTTTCCATTCACTCGCCCCAGACGCGCCAGCACACCCTCGCCGACTTTGCAGACGAGTTTCACAGACAGACCTCCGGCTTCGCCCTCGGTCGGAATGCCGTGCTCGGCGAATCCTGCCGGGCCGATTTTGCCTGCCAGCGATGGCGGGCAGGCTCCGTCCCCAATGATCTTGATCTCTTTCTTCTGGACGTCGATGTGCTGCAGATCGCCGTAATACACACGCTCCTTGCTGAGCTTGGTAAGCAAGAGAACCGTAAGCGCGGTATTGAAGTCGCCCAACGTTGAGGTTCCGTAACCGTCTTCGAGCATCATGCTTTGCGCAAAGCAGGTGGCGGCGTAATCGTCGCCCAAGCCAGGAAACGACTGAATCGTGTAGAAATCAAAGTCTTCCCGCTCCACAACTTCCTTCAATGCAAGATAGAGGCGGATGGAGCGCTCATTTACGACAGATCGTTCGGGTTCTTTGCCAAACAGCTGCCGCAGACGGGGAGCGAGCTTGTCGATACTTTCCCTGGAAACCTTTTCGGCTGTGCGGATGAGCTCGCTGGTATCGCGAGAGTCGATGTCGATACCGAACATCCGCATCCACTGCGAAGGATCCACCACTCCGCACGTCTGCCCCATGCCACGACCGCCAAACGTTCCAAGAGTCGAAAGATTCAGCCAGCCCTTCATGGTCGCAGCGCGGGCGTAGCTGACGATCTTGGATATCGTCGCCGAATCATCCGCTGCTCCATACACGAACTTGTGCGGCAGCCCGATCTCCAGCAGCCCGCCGTGCATGACCAGTCCGCCGACGGGACGCCAGCCCTGCGACCCGGGATGAGTCCAGAGGAGGACGGCCTTGCCCGTGGCGGCATAGTCGCGCACCGCTCCCACCAGATGCGCCGCCCAGACCCAGGTCCCGGAGAAGAGCACAACCGAGTCCACTTGCGGATCGTCTTTCATTTTCCGTAAAGCAGTGATCGCCTCGTTCTTTGACGCGACCACAACCTCAGGCCGGACTACTTTCAACCCGGCGGCCGTAAGGGCCTGCACCGAGCGCGCAACCACGGCCTCGTCGATGAAAGGTGTACCCATCGGATCTTGCAGGCCATCCTTGTGAACTCCGTAGACAATGAAGCCGACTGTTGGCTCGATCACGCGTGCCTCCTCAGGAAGCCTTCGCGGCGCCGATCTCGCGCACGCCGGCCAGGCTGGAATAGAGCATTTGATATTGCTGAAGTTGCGGATGATAGCTGTCTGCGATCTGCGGGTTGGGATCAATGGTGTCCGCGACTTGCACCAACTGTGAAATCGCCTCCGAGAAGCTGGAGTACTTTTTCGTGCCGACGCCCGCCAGAATTGCTGTTCCCAGGCACACCGCTTCAGCGCATCGCATGCGATGCAAACGGCACCCCGTGAGCGCAGCCCGCAGTTCGAGACCGAGCGGAGAACGGCATCCGCCGCCGGTGATATAGAGGTCATGAAACGTGCCCGCCACTCCCTGCAAAAGCTCCGTCATGCTTCGCAACTCGCAGGCGATTCCCTCGAGAATTCCCTTGTAGATTTGCGCCGCGCTGCTGTCCGGACGAAGACCAGATATCACACCGCTGGCGTGCGGATTGAAGTCCGGATTGCACGTGCCGAGCAGGTTGGGTGCGATGCACAGCCCGCTCGGAGCGGATGGTGCACGCGCCTCCAGCGCAGCGCAGATTTCTCCGACAGAAGCGGCGCTGCCGGCCCGCTCCGGATACAGCAGGCGCAGAAACCATTCCAGCATGATGCCGGAAGGAAAATAGGCAAGAGTCACGAACCGATCAGGCACGACGTGGCAATAGGTATTCAGGCTGGCGCTATACGCGGCATCATTGAGGGCCGGTGCTTCCGACGCAGCGAGCAAACATTCATACGTGCCAAGCGACGCCGAGACGCGCCCGGACTCGACAACTCCCATTCCCAGGGCCGCGCAAGGTTGGTCGTGTCCCCCCACAACGACGGCAGTGCCGGTCTGTAATCCTAAGACCGTCGCAATCGACGAAGACAAGTGCCCAACGACGGTGCCGGTTGGCACCGGCACAGCAAAGCAGTCGGGAGTCAAATCGCACGTTGAGAGAATCTCCGCCGACCACTGTTTCTGAAGAATGTCGAAAGCGAGAAATCGGGAAGCCTGCGAATAGTCGATACAGGCTGGAAGGCCGAGCCGCGTCAGAAGATAGTCGATGACTCCCAAAAATTTTGCTGTCTTCCGAAAAATATCGCTCTGGTTCTCGCGCATCCACAGAATCTTGGGTACGGGATACATCGGATGGACGGCCAGGCCCGTGATCTCAAAAACGTGTCTTGGGCGCAGAGCCTCGGCCAGCCAGTTCGCCTGCGAAACAGCGCGGTTGTCCATATTGAGGATGGCTGGCCCGACTGGCTGAAGTTGTTCGTTGACGGGCACGAATGTCTCAGCGTGCGAACTGATCGCGAGAACGTCGACCAGATCTCCGGAGACGACGTTAACAATGCCGCCGGTGACATCGCGGAGCGCGTCCCAGAAAACCTCAGCTGGCATCTGCGCCCAGTCCGGACGAGGCGTCTCCGGCGAATAGGCGTGGCTACGTTCAGCTAGGATCTTCCCGTCGAGGGAGAACGCCACCGCTTTGCAGCTGCTCGAGCCCATGTCGATGGCCAGCAGGCTCACGAATCACCGCCTTCTTTTTTCGACTTGGCCGCCGCGTAACACTGCGTGAATACGCTCCATCAAACCGGGAATGTTCTTCGCTTGAAATACGTTTCTGCCGAAGAAGACGCCGGCCGCTCCCGCCTGCATGACGCCGGCCACCACGTCAAGAATCTCCGCATCGCCTCCCGTGCGGCTCCCGCCCAGCACCAGAATCGGAATGGGACAGCTCTCGACGACGCGATGCATGCTTTCGGGATCGCCCGTATATTCGGTCTTGATCACGTCGGCGCCAAGTTCCGCGGCCATCCGAGTGTGAAGTAGAAGCCACTCCGGGTCCCGCGGATTCTGCACAGCCGGCCCTCGCGCGACTGATTCAACAATCAAGGGAACGCCAAGCTGCTCGCACTCCCGCGACACTCTGGCCACGCGCTGAATTTCGCTGCGGTCAAAATCGGGATCGCCGCTGCCCACGACCAAAAACGTAATCGCGGCGTCTGCGCCGTGGCGAAGGGCGTCCTCGGGACGCGCCACCAGGCAACTGCGGTAGGGGCCCGCGGGAATCTGGCTTGCGGTGCCGAGCGCGGTGGTCCAGTCGAGCCGGGCAATCAGGCCGGGCAGGTTCTCCTTTGGCGCTGCCTCGGCGACGTGACCCATCATGCCGAGATTGAGCAGCAAAGCGTCGGCGCCACCTTCAATAAAGCGGGCAATCTGGCGGCTGGGATTGATCGTTCCGGGGATAGGCCCGAGGACAAGGGGGTGATCGAAGGCGACAATGAGGCTGCCGTGCCCTGCGTTGAGGATGCGCCGAAGACGATTGGCCTTCCCGGGAGATATCACCTTTCTCCTCTAGTGAAACGATACACCGCAAGAAAATGTAGATGCCGAATCCGTGCTTGTCAACTATACTCTTTTCCGGAAAGATGATCGGGCATGTTCCAAGCAAGAGGACAGGCATGGTGACGATTCGGGATGTGGCGGGCCAAAGTGGTTTTTCGGTGACCACGGTTTCGATGGTTTTGAATGCCGGCCCGGCGTCCTCGCGAATCTCCGCGCGCACCCGCACTCGCATCTGGAGAGTCGCTAAGCAGCTCGGGTATCGTCCGAATCTCTATGCGCGTTCTTTGCGCAGCCGCCGCAGTCATACCATGGGAGTGGTTGTCTTTGATTTGACCGACCCCTACTGCACCCAGATTCTGCGCGGCATTCAGAATCATCTGCGCCCCTCCGGACTGTTTCCCATCGTGACCGATCTTCTGGATGATGGCTCCCAGTTTCATCCATGTCTCGACATGCTGCTGGGACGCCGGGTGGAAGGAATCATCACCATCGCCAACCCGTTGTACCTCGATCGCAAACTCCTGTCTGAATTTTCGGAACGAAATATTCCGGCGGTAGTAATCGGGCGGGAGCTGTCCGACGTTCCGGTGAGCTCGGTCGTAGTAGATAATGCGGCCGGCACGCGGCAAGCCATCCAGCACCTCTATGATCTGGGGCACAGCCGGATTGCGTTTATCAAGGGACCCAAGATTCTCGTCGACAGCGTGCAGCGTTGGCAGGGGCTGGAGAGTTTTGCGGAAGAAGTCGGCATGCAACTCGACCCCAAGCTCATTCTCGAGATCAAGGGACGCAATTCGACCTATGCGGAAGGATACGATTTAACCGATGAACTCATACGGCGACGCTCGGATTTCACGGCCTTGGTTGCATTCGATGATCTCACGGCCTGCGCCGCGATCCGTGCTCTGACAAAAGCAGGTCGCCGCGTCCCCAAGGACTGTTCGGTGGTTGGTTTCGATGACGTCCCCAGTTCGGCTTTCTATAATCCTCCGCTGACGACCGTGCACCAGCAGCTTGAGCTGCAGGGCTCGCTGGGGGCAGAGATGATCGAGGAACTGATCAAGGCAGCGGCTGAGAATCGCCAGGTCCAACCCAAGCACCGAAAAGTATCGCCCAAGCTGGTGGTTCGCGACTCGACGTCCCCGGCGCGGAGTTCCTGAGCCACTTGCCGTTTGGGGTAGTCACTATTTCGGACGATCAGCGTGGTGTTGCATGAAACGTTACACCAGAAAACGCGTTCGATCCCGGTCAAACCAGGACATCTTATGAACCCCGTTCTCAAACAGGCTCTCTATCAGTGGTGCAAAATTCCGGCACAGGATCTCGTAAACCATCCGGGACGGCGAGTCCCCTTCCGCATGGTCCACGACTCCGCGGAGATGGGCGCTTTGATGGCGCAGGAACTTGTGGAAGTGATTGAAGCCAACAACCGGAAGAACTCGCCGACTCGCGCCATCATCCCTTGCGGACCGAAGTGCTGGTATGCACCGTTCACTGACCTCGTGAATTCGCGCAACGTCTCGCTCCGCAACCTCTCCATATTTCACATGGATGAATGTCTGGACTGGCAGGCTCGTCCCTTGCCCGCAAACCATCCCTACAACTTTCGCACCTTTATGGAAAAGCATTTTTACGGAGGCATCCGGCAGGACTTGGCCGTACCCGAACCGCAGCGGTTCTGGCTCCTGCCCTCCACCGCTGACCGCGTAAGCGCCGCGATCGCCGTCGCACCCATCGACATCACCGTCGGCGGTTGGGGACAGGATGGCCACGTCGCCTACAACCAGGCGCGTCGCCATCCGTACAGCCCCATCACCATCGAAGAGGTCACAAATTCAACCATCCGCGTGCAAGAAAACAACTACGACACCATCCTCGCTCTGGCGCAGCGCAGTTTTGGTGGAGCCTACCAATTCGTTCCGCCGATGTCGATCACGTTAGGAGTAAAGGAGTGCCTGTTGGGGCGGAAGGTGCGTGTGTACAGCGACACCGGTTCCTGGAAACAAACTGCACTGCGGGTTGCTCTGTTCTCCGAACCGACTCCCGAATACCCGATGACGCTTCTGCAGCGGCATCCTGACGCAATCATCACGGCGACCGTAGAAACCGCGAGCCACCCCATCAGCGAGAATCCCGACTGGCAGCTTTTGTAGGAAGCGTCGAACATGCGCGTATTGCGGATTGATGACCGTTCTCTTTACCAGCAACTCGTTGGAGTTGGGGGACTCGGTACCGGGATCTTCTTGGCCCTCGAAGGCAATCACACGCTGGGGCGCAACGAAAGCAGGCCCGGCGAACTGCTCAATATCAGGGACTACTGCAAACTCCACATTGTCATCCACTATGTCGCCAAGTTGCTTGGAGGCCAGTGTTTTCGCGTATTTCCGGTGGGCAAAGTGGGCAACGACGAGGCCGGGCGCTTCGTTCTGAAGGAAATGAATGAGGCTGGCGTCGACACCCGCTTCGTGGAAGCGCTTGACGACAAGCCAACCCTGTTCAGCGTTTGCTTCCAGTATCCCGACGGCACTGGCGGCAACATCACGACCAACAACTCGGCAGCGGCGGAACTCAGCGAGCACGACCTCGCAAAAACTGAAGATGTGCTAACTGCTGCACCGCGGACCATCGCGCTCTCGCTGCCGGAAGTTTCGCTCGAAGTACGCGATCACTTCTTGAAACTGGCGACGCGTGCACAATCTTTCCGTGCCGCGTCGTTCGTCTCCGCCGAGATCGCCGCCGCCAAGCAATTGGGAATGTTTGAGCGACTCGATCTTGTTGCGCTTAACGAAGCCGAAGGGGCTGAACTGATCGGTCCTGACTTTTCCGCCGACGATCTCCGCGGCTGCATGGACAAGTGCGTGGATTATCTCCGCCGAACGTATCCGCATCTGCACATGGTCATCAGTTGCGGCAAGAACGGAGCCTACGCACTGAATCACGAGACCTGGAACTACTGCCCGGTGCCGCGAGTTGAGATCGCCTCGACCGCGGGGGCGGGTGATTGCCTGCTCGGCGGCATCCTGGCGGCCATGGCGGCAAGCATTCCATTCTTGAGCGCACGACCGCCGCGGCAGAGTCTGGCGGAGCGTCCCCTGGAGACCGCACTCGAGTTTGGCGTTCTCCTCGCCAGCTACAAGGTAACCTCGCCGCATACCATTCACCCTGACGCTTCACTCTCGAGCCTGATCACATTTGCCGAACGGGCCAGGGTCCAATTCTGCCCGGCGCTCCTGAGGCTTTTTACGGAAAGTCCTGTTGTGGGAAGCAGGACCTAGCAGATCTCCAGGCCTGTGAAGAGCGGCGAGAGAGATCAGGCTATCGCATCCAACGGGCCAGGCTCAAGACGAGCGGGTGACTGCGCATGGCATCGCCCACGTTCTTGGCGTTTCCTCTGAAACCGCACATGACGAGACGCTAACCCGAAGTCGGTTTGCATGTATTGGGAAAAGACGGTTTTTTGACTTGACAGGAATGGCGGTTGGGTATATCAAGTTCGCCTTAGGTGAAACGTTACACTAGACTGCCTTTCCCGCTTTTGGGGGTGCGCCATGAATGGCCGGCCGGCTCGAGCCAGCAATTCTCCAACCATGTCCGCCAGGTTGCTGCTTTCCTTCTTTCTACTGATCCTGATCGCCGTCGCCGCCCTCAGCTGCAGCCGAGGCCGCATCGAAAACGCACCGGCGGTTTCAAGCGTTCACATTGCTGCGGCGGCCGGTGGCCCGCTCGTCATCAGAACGCCAGCAGCGGAATTCCATTTCTTTCCGACAGGCTACCTGCAGGCCAGCCTGTTACAGAACGGTCAGGCTTTCAGCCTCGATGATCCCCCTTCTGCAACGAACATCAGCGCTGACTCGCTGCTAAGTGGCGGCAAGGAGATTCGGGACTTTGTCATGGATTTGGACCACGCCAGGATCGGCGAGGCTTCCGGCCGGCTGGGGGCGACCGGCAAGCGCATCGAAGTATCCGGAAAGAGCGCTTCTCTACCCGCAATCGAACGCACCATGGTCATCGAGGTCTACGACGACTTTCCCACGATTGCCCTGACCAGCACTTCCTACAAGAACACCGGAAGGGCCGACCTGCCGCTCGAGCAAGTCATCACCCAACAGCACTTCCTGAATGCATCGCTGAGCGACCGAAACGCGGCGCCCTACTCCATGTGGTCCTTCCATGGATCGAGTGAAGCGTGGGGCAAAGACGACGTGATGCTGCTGAACGCCAAATTCTCCCGCGCGAACCCCATGCAGACCATGCAGCACAACGACGAAAACCAGACCGGTGGCGGGATTCCGGTAGTGGCCTTCTGGACTGGTTCCGTGGGCGAAGCCATCGGCCATGCGGAAACTGTACCTCTGAAGATGAGTTTGCCGGTCAGGACCCTGACCGATGGCCGGGTGAGTGCGGCGGTCGCATTTGAGGGGGGCGCACCGCTGCACCCTGGCGAAGTACTGTCGACACCGCTCACGTTTGTGTCCGTATTTAAAGGTGACTTCTACGAGCCCCTCAGCCTGTATTCAAGGATGCTCCAGAAGCACGGGTTGAGCCTGGCGCACCCGAACGCATCTGACTATGAGGCGAACTGGTGTGGCTGGGGCTATGAGATGGACTTCACGCCCAAGCAAATGCTGGGCACCATTCCAAAGCTGAAGGAACTCGGACTGAAGTGGGCCACGCTGGACGCGGGCTGGTTCAAGTCGCGGGGCGACTGGGAGCCACGCACCGACACCTTTCCGGGCGACTCGCTGCAGAAGGTGGTCAGGGCCTATCACGACGCCGGAATTCACATCACGCTCTGGTGGATTCCGCTGGTCGTAGAGGACGGCCATGGCAAGGACATCCTCAATCACCGGCCCTACCAGCTGTCCAAAGTGGTCAAAGACCATCCTGATTGGCTGATCCTGGATAAGAACGGCAAGCCTGCCCGCGCCACGGCTGATCTGGGCGCGCTCTGCCCTGCGGTTCCGGAGGTGCAGCAGTACTACAAGCAGCTCACCGAGCGCTTCATTCGTAATTGGGACTTCGACGGTCACAAGTTGGATTTTTCCTACACCG
>Ga0326726_10002432_pt1 | contig 17157 bp, 10 predicted proteins | sample MHFenrmetagenome_2_FD_207603 | JGI IMG/M metagenome (GOLD analysis project Ga0326726, IMG submission 207603) | Lab enriched peat soil microbial communities from Michigan Hollow, Ithaca, NY, United States - MHF15MN | ecosystem: Environmental > Terrestrial > Soil > Wetlands > Peat | place: USA... | reverse complement strand
TGCTCGTGCTCGCGCTCGTTCCGGTGCTCGGCGTCGACGTGATGCTCGAAGCGCGATCGCGCGCGGCGCTGAAAAGACTCGCACAAGCCGCAGAGCCTCGAGCCGCGGTAGTCCGCGATGGACGCGTCGTGTCGGTGCCGCTCGAGCAGGTCGTGCCGGGCGATCTGCTCGTGCTGCGGGAGGGGCACGTGATTGCGGCCGACGGCGTCATGCGCTGGGCGGCGAACCTCGCGATCGACGAGTCGTCGCTGACCGGCGAGTCCGAGCCGAACGTGAAGCGAGCATGGACGGGCGACGCGCACGAGGCTTCGGCGGACGCCCGATTTTTCGCCGGATCACAGATCGTGTCCGGCCACGGATTCGGGCACGTGGTGAACACGGGAGCTGCCACGCAGTACGGCGGCATCGCCGCCTTGGTCGGGCAAACCGCGCCGGCGGCCACGCCGTTGCAGAAACATGCGGGCGTGCTCGTGCGGCGGCTCGGTGTGCTGGCAGTCGTCGTGACACTCGCGCTATTCGTCCTGAGTCTCGCGCGCGGCGAGCCATGGACGCGCGCGCTGCTCAATGCCGTGAGCCTGGCCATGGCCGCGATCCCGGAAGAGTTTCCGATCGTGCTGACGCTGTTCCTGTCCGTGGGTGCGTGGCGCCTCGCGTCGCACGGAATGCTCGTGCGGCGTCTCGCGAGCGTCGAGACGCTCGGGTCGACGACCGTGATCTGCACCGACAAGACCGGCACGCTGACGCGCGGGGAGTTCGCGATGACGCGGCATGTCGTGCTTCAAGCTGGCTTGGCGGAACGCGATCTGCTCGAGGCGGCCGTGCTGGCCTGCGAGCCGCATCCGGCGGACGCGATGGAGCGTGCGATTCTGGCCTACGCCGAGGCGCGCGGAGTGCACGCCGCCGACGTCGAGGCGCGCTGGGTGCTCGCGAAGGACTATGACTTCGACCCCGTAGGCAAACACATGTCGCACGTCTGGAAGTCGCGCGCGGCGCACGACGTCCACCTCGTCGCCGCGAAGGGCGCGGTCGAAGGCATCCTCGAGCACACCGGGCTCGACGAACCGGGGCGAGAGCGTGTGCTCGACGCCAATCGCCAGCTCGCGGAGCAGGGCCTGCGGATCCTCGCGCTCGCGACGAAGAGAGCGGTAAAGCCTGGCGCCACGCGCGCCGAGGACGAGCGCGATCTCGAAGTGTGTGGCCTGCTGGGCTTTCAGGATCCGCTGCGGCCGGAAGTGCCGCGCGCCGTCGCCGAGTGTCAGAAGGCCGGCATCCGCGTGCTGATGGTGACCGGCGATCACACGCTCACGGCGCACGCAGTCGCCGAAGCGGCCGGAATCCTGCACGACGACGCACTGATCGTCACGGGCGACGAGCTCGCAGCTCTGAGCGAGACGGACCGAATCGCGCGAATCCGGAGCACGGCCATCTTCGCGCGAATCAGCCCGAGCCAGAAGTTCCTGATCGTCGACGCGCTACAGAAGGCCGGTGCCGTGGTGGCGATGACCGGCGACGGCGTCAACGACGCGCCGGCGCTGCGGCGCGCGGACATCGGCATCGCGATGGGTCAGCGCGGAACGGATGTCGCGCGCGCCACGGCGGACCTCGTGCTGGTCGACGACAATTTCGCGTCGATCGTCGACACCGTCCGCGAAGGCCGGCACGTGTGGCAGAACATCCAGCGCGCTTTCCTCTACTTGATCGCGTTTCATTTGCCGATCGTGGGGCTTGCGCTGGCGGCGCCACTGGCCGACATGCCGCTCGTGTTGCTGCCGATTCACCTCGTGTGGCTCGAGCTGATCGTGCATCCGGTCTCCGCCATCGTGTTTCAAGCGGAGCCGGCCGGCGCCGATGTCATGCTGCGGCCGCCGCGGGACCCGCGCGAGCCGTTGCTGCCGCGGAGCGCGGTCGTGCGCTCGGCGTTGGCCGGCGGGATTCTCGCAATGGCAGCCTTCGCGGTGTACGCAATGCAGCTGCCGGCGTTTGGCGAGGCGCAAGCGCGCGCGATGGCGCTGATCGTGATGCTCGGCGGCTATCAGACGCTGATGTTCGCCGAACGACTTGCGGTGCCGGGCCTCGCCGTCAACCGAATTCCCCGAGCTGGCGTGTTCTGGATCGTGTGGTGCGCGAGCGCGCTGAGCCTGGCCGCGCTTCTGTACGTTCCGGGGGCCGCAGCGTTGTTCAGGATCGAACCGCCCCCGGCCGAGCAGGTGCTGGCGGCGCTTGTGTTGGGCGCGCTGGCGGTAGGGTGGCGATTCGCGCTCGGGACGGCCGCCGACGCTCGTAGGTGAGGCGATCGGCGCGAGAAACATCGATGTCGCACGAGAAGTCGTCACGCCGGCAATACGACGCGTTTCGCCAGCACTACCGCGGCGGCACGCTGGATGAAGCCATGGACGGCAAGGGTGGGCCGCGGGCCACCCGCTCGCGGCGCCGCGAATACCTGCGCGACTACTTTCGGTGGCTATGGCCCCACCGTTACGCGATCGCGGGGATCTTCGCGCTCGCATTGATCGGTGCGGGGCTCGAGATGATCGAGCCGTTGTTCATGCGATTCATCACGGATCGCGTGCTGCTGACCACCTCGCTCGACGCGCCGTCGCGCTGGCGCCTCTTGAACCTCGCCGGCGGAGCGTTCCTCGCCGTGATCACGGCATCCGCGGCGCTGAGCGTCCTGCGCGACTACCGGCAGCGGCTCGTGAACACGCGCGTGATGCTGTCGTTGCGGCGCTCGCTGTTCAGGCGGCTCGTGCATCTGCCGCTCGCGACGCTGCACGACATGAAAACCGGCGGCATCCTGTCGCGGCTCACGGGCGACATCGACTCGACGACGGGACTGCTGCAGATGGCCATCGTGTCGCCGTCGATCTCCGTGATCCGGCTGTTGATCGCCATGAGCGTGCTGTTCACGCTGAACGCGCGGCTCGCGCTGGTGGCGCTCGCGGTGATCCCGGGCGCAGTGCTGATCAGCTTCACGTCGGCGAAGCGTGTCCGGCCGATTTACCGCTCGATTCGCAAGGACGTCGAGCGCATCGACGGCCGTGTAGGCGAGACGTTCGGCGGCATCCGCGTCGTGCGCGCGTTCCGGCGCGAGCTACGCGAGCTGCTCGAGTACGTCCGCGGACGCCACGTCGTCATACGCAAGGAGCTGTTCGCGCACCGGCGCGAGCTCTGGCTGTGGACGTCGTGGGGTTTCGCGTTGTCCGCGGTCAACGTCGCGATCGTGTGGTACGGCGGTCACCTGTATCTCGCCGGCGGCGCCTCGATCGGCGACATCATGGCGTTCCAGTGGTACTCGTTCCTGCTGCTCGGCCCCGTGTGGAACATCGTGAACTCGTTCTCGGAGCTGCAGCGCTCGCTGGCGGCCACGGAACGCGTGTTCGAAGTGCTGGCGATGCCGGACGACAAGCCCGACAAGCCGGATGCGACGGATGCGCCGGGCATGGTGCGCGAGCTCGAGTTCGAGGACGTTTCGTTCGAGTACGCCCAAGGGCGCCCCGTCGTACGCGACTTCAGCGTGAAGGTGCCCGGCAGCACCGTGGTCGCGCTCGTGGGACGTAGCGGCGCCGGCAAGACGACGGTCACGGACCTCGTGGCGCGGTTCCACGATCCGACGCGCGGCCGGTTGCTGCTGAACGGCACGGACATCCGCGACTTTCGGTTGCGGACGTATCGCGACCTGCTCGCGATCGTGCAGCAGGACGTGTTCCTGTTCGACGGCTCCGTACGCGACAACATCGCCTACGGCCGCCACGACGCGACCGATGCGGAGATCGAGGACGCCGCGCAGCGTGCAAACGCGCACGAGTTCATCGTGAACCTGCCGGAGCGCTACGAGACCTTCATCGGCGAACGTGGCGTGAAGCTGTCCGGCGGCCAGCAACAGCGGCTCGCGATCGCGCGCGCGATCCTGGCGTCGCCGCAGATCCTGATCCTCGACGAAGCCACCAGCAATCTCGACACGGAGAGCGAGCAGCTGATTCAGGCCTCGATGGCGACGCTGCTCGCGGGCCGCACGACGTTCGTGATCGCACACCGCCTCTCGACGATCCGGCGTGCGGATCTGATCCTGTTGCTCGAGGATGGACGCATCGTCGAGCGCGGCACGCACGCGGACCTGATGGCCCGCGGCGGCACGTATCGAGAGATGGTGCTGCGGCAGATGGCGTCGGAGCGCAAGGATGGCACGGAAAGCTGGACGCTGGGTGGACCCCAAGGCGCCGGTTAGCTCCGGACGCGGCGCGGCAATCGGAAGTAGCGCGTCGACGCGCGCGCGGCGGCGATGTATCGTCCGGATCATGGACTTGAGGATCCGCGTCGCCACGGTGGTCGGACTCGCGTTGCTCGGCCAGATCCGGGCCGAAGCCGGTATGGACGTCACGGTGCCCTGGATTGTCGGCGGCACAGGCGTCGAGCGCGGAGTCGTGCAAATTCGCTGCAGCACGGACGCCCCGACCGTCGTACGGCTCTCGCGTGGAGCGGTGCTGCAGGTCAACGGCGACACTAAACGCGATCTCGTGTTCGCGACCGCGCACGGCTTGCCGGAGAGTCCGGGTGATGTCCTCGGTATTTGCCGCGTGCTGGGTGCCCACGGCCGCCCGTATCGCATCGCGAACGTCTGGCGCTCCGCGAGGACCGGCCTGGGCATCGCGGACGATTGGGCCGTGCTGCTCGTCGAGGGGCGGCTCGAAGGCGACGTGGGCAGGCTGGCCCCCGCCAAAGTCAGCGGCGACGAATGGACTCAACTTGCCGACGGAGCTGCAACCGTGCGTGTGTTGCTGCGCCAGGCGGACCCGCGCGAGGGTGATTGCCATCTACGGCAGTTGACGGTGCCGTACGAGTATCTGCCGACGGAGTTGCTGGTCTACTTCTGCGGCGCCACGACCCGCGCGGCGGGTTTGTCGGGCTCGCCTCTGCTGATCGGCGTCGAAGGGCGACCGTTCGTCGTCGGCGTGCACCTCGGTTGGGGTTTGCAGATGCTCGACGACGGCCGTCTGCACGCCGTGAGCCTCGGCCGGCCGATCGACGGCGAGATCGCCGCGGCGATCGCCGAGGCGGCCGAGGAAGCGCGACGCTGACGCCGCGCGACGGGGCACGGCGATCAAGCCTTGCTGCGCCGCTTCCTCTCGAGAGTCACGACGAGCGCCAACGTCACGGCGCCTGCGACGAATGTCGCCACCACCGGGCCGAGGACCGTGGCAATCCAGCGGAAGTAGACCGTGTAGGCCTGAATGATCAGGAACGTCGCGGCGTAGCCGCGCAACATGCGCAGCCCGTGACGCGCGCCTGCGTACAATAGCGCCGCGTTGCCGGCCGCCCACAGCAGGTTGAACAGCAGAAGCTCGGCGGGCTGCTCGACATAGCGGCCGGTGATCTCGCCGAAATTCCCGAACAAGGACATCAGCCACAGCGCCATCTCGGCGAAGAACACGCCCGACGACAACCAGGCCTTGAAGAAACCGGAGTAGCGCTCGAGCGGTCCGTTCTCGGAGAGTCGATGCAGGAGTCCGATGCCGGCGATGGCGAGCCCCGCGAGCAGAAAGCGCAGCGGATAGTTCATGCCGAACCAGTACGCACCCCAACCGGACTCGTAACCCGTGACGCCGCCAAACCAGCTGAAGAACACCACCATCGACAGAATCAGGAGCAGCACGTTGTTGAGAACGTACGTCAGGCCGAGCAATACGACGAGGTCGATCAGCAGCAACGCGGGCCAGTTGCCGGAGCCGGTGGAGTACATGACCCCGAGCACGAAGGTGAGACCAATGATCAGAAGGCCCGCGAGCAGCTCGAGACTGCGGCGTGTCAGCGTCAGGTTGCGGCGCGCCGCCATTCGGGCGCCGGCGAACGCGGCGGCGATCAGCACCGCGAGTGCCACGGCGCCCTTGGCCAGCGTGAAGTCGACGAGCTCGTGCGCCAGGAAGTACAGCCCCGCGGCGAGGCTGACCGTGCCGAACAGCAGCAGCCAGCGTCCCAGAGAGAGCCAGTTCCAGCCCTCGTAGCGATAGCGTTCCGCCAGTGTGGCGTGCAACTCGCTCGAGACGAGCTCCTCGCGGCGCAGCATGTCGATCTGCGCGACCATGATCCGATTGAAGCGTCGTGGATTCATGCGCCGCGCCGCTGCCGAGCGAGGCGCTCCATGTAGGTTCCCGCGGCCACGCCCACGGCCCCGGCGAGCAGAAAGAACTCGGCCTTCGACAGGCCGTTCCAGAAGTGCTCGTAGAAACGCGTGTACAGATCGATGCCGAGGAACACGATGCCGAAGCCCACGAAACGCGAGTCGTGAAGGCGGGCGCCCGCGACGAGCTGGGCGAGGCATACCGCGGTGAACGCGAGCACCCACGCGAGACCGCCCGGAAACAGCGACAGGAACCAGACGCTGACGTTCACGTACAGCAGGCCGAAGATGACGAACAGGTGACCGAAGCCCAGCCAACGGACACCCGCGCTGCCCATCTCCAGCGACTGCTCGTGCCAAAAACCGACTCCGAGCGCGAGCAGCGCCGCGATGGCGGTTACGCGCTCATCGCGAATTCCGAGCCAGTACGTGCCGTGACCCGCGTAGCCGTGCCAGTTACCGAGCGCATGGAACATGACGAGGATGCCGAGCGCGAGCGGCCAGCGCAGACCGTATCGGTACGCCGTGGCCACCGCTGCGGCCGCCGTGACCGCCATGAAGCCCGGGTAGACGGGCTCGAAGTTCTCCCCGCCGAGCGTGAAGAAAAGTAGCGTGAGCGCTCCGAAAATCCCGGCGAGCCCCGCAGTCACCAACACGGCGCCGCTGGTCGGATAGTGTTGGGTGGAGTCCGTGGCCATGCGCACGCCGAAGAACCAGGCGGCGGCGGACAGCGCGCCCAGCAGGAAAGGGGCGATCTGCAACGCAGCCTCACCGAGCGTCATCCCGACCAGACCGAGGATCGACATGACGAACATGAACATCGCGAAGAACCCGAGCCAACGCAGCGCCGTGGATAGGAGCCGCGGACCGGTCTCGAAGCGTTCGGCGAGCGTGGCCGCGAGCGCGTTGTCGATCAGGCCGGCGTTGCGCCACTCGGCCACTTCGAGAGCGATCTTGTCTTTGGTCGCGGTAAGCATCGAGCCCGTGAGTGCGCTCAGGCTTTGCGCGGTCTCTTCGGCACGAACGCGAGGAAGCGCCGTGGATTGTCGACGGTGATGTGCCGTAACGTCGCGTCGTCGGCACCCGCCGCCTTCAGCTGCGGCAGGAACGCCGTGAGCGGTCGACCGTACGATCGCGATGCGTCGCCCGAGATCAGCACGTTGTCCGCGAAGCCGGCGTTCAGCAACGCCATCACGAGCGGCACGACGGGCGCATCGCCGCGTCCGCCCTGGCGGTCGAAGCCGACGAAGGCGCCGCGCCGGCACAGCGTTTTGTGCACGTAGACGTTCGGGTCGGCCAGATTGCCGAGATGGCCGATCGCGACGCGTTTCGGGTCGACGCCCGCGTCCTCGAGGATGTCGAGCTGCTCGATCGCCGACTTACCGGGAATGCCGGTGTGCGTGAAGATCGGCAGGTTCGTCGCGACGTGCGCTTTGCCAACGGCGCGAAACACCTTGCGCTCGACCTTCGAGATCTCGTCCCAGGAGCCGATCTCGCCGAACACGCCGGCCGGATAGGTTTCGGCCTGACGCACCAACGCGCGCACCAGCTGCTCTTCGCTCATGGCGGCGATGTCCTTCGGGTAGAACGGCTCGACGTAGAAACCTGCGCCCTTGACGACCGGTACGCCGGACTTCTTCGCGGCGGCGCGGATGAATTCCAGGTCCATGCCGGAGCCCTCGAGCCCGGCGTCGACCAGGCAGGCCACGCCGTCGCGCTGGGCGGCGCGCAACTCCGCCACCATCAGATCGACATTGCGCATCGGATCCGGACCCGGTGGCGGCGGGGGCGGAGCCGCGGCATTGGTCGTCGGCAATCCCTGCGCCGCGAGCACGGCGGCGGAAGCCGCGCGGAACTTCTCGCCGAAATCCGTTCCGAGCGACAGGTGCTCGTGAAACAGCGTGCTGCCTCCCGCGAGCTCCTCCGGCGCGTAGTCCTTGAAGAGCGTGCGGATCACGGCGCCCTTCGGAAACGCGGGCGCCTGCGCCGACGCGCTCGAGCCGAGCGCAGCGGCGGCTGCGGCGCCGCCCACCAGTTGCAGAGCCTCGCGGCGAGTCAACGTTGCCATGCGAACCTCGTCGTTGTCGGTCATTCCCAGCCGGTCGGCGAGTTGTACGGAATGAAGATGCCGATCGATAGCAGCAGTTCAGCACAACACTCCGCCCATAGAAAGGACCCAGAGAAAGGAGCGTGGCAGGCGCATCGGTAGCAGTGGCAGTCCCGCTTGACCGCCGCAGCGCACGCTACCCATGATCGGCGTCGGGGGTGAGGCATGCCAGACGAAGAGAAGCGCGAAGACGAGGCGGGCGCGAACGACGAGCGCGCCTCGGCATCGCCGTCGAAGAAACGCACCGCGGGTCTGTCGCGTCGCGAGATGCTCATGGCCGGTGCGACGGGCGTAGCAGCGCTCGCCGCGGACGTGGGCGCGCAAGAACGCCGACGAGCCGGCCCAGCGGTCGCGACGAAGACCGTCAGGGGCATGCCGTTTCGGGCGTTCGTGCGTCACGGCACCCAGGGCGAGGTCATGGACCTGCGCCTGCGCGACATCACGCCGACGCAGGTCGTCGTGCGCACGCGCGGCTCGTGCGGTTGCTACACGGTGACGACGGCCGTGCTCGGCGATGCGCCGGTGCCGACGCCGAACATTCCGAATCACTCCGGCATGGGCATCGTCGAAGCCGTCGGCGCTCAGGTGCGGCGCGTGCGCGTGGGCGATCGCGTGCTCGTGTCCGGGACGCCGTGGTGCGGCCACTGCCATCAGTGTCTCTCCGGCACGCCGGAGTGGTGCAACTATCTCGCGCCGGGCGGCGTGCCGAACGATCCGATCGCGGATATGGCGGACAAGACCGGCGTCATCGAGGCCGCGGTCATCGGCGGCTTGAGCGAGATCATCGTCGCGTACGAGGAGTACTGCGTGCCGATCTTCTCGGACCTGCCGGACGAGCAGATCGCGATGCTCGGCGACACGGGCGCGGTCGGCATCGCGGCCACGGACGTGTACGACCCGGTGCAGATCGGCCAGAACGTCGTGATCTTCGGCGCCGGGCCGATCGGGCTCGCCGCCGTGCAGGGGGCGAAGGCCAAAGCCGCGGGCCAGATCATCGTCGTCGAGCCGGCCCGCTATCGGCGCGAGAAAGCGCTCGCGTTCGGCGCCACGACGGTGCTCGATCCGAACCAGGACACGGCCACGCTCGTGGAGCGCATCCGCGGCATGTGCAAGGCGCGCACGGACCGGCTCGACGCCGGCGGGCAGGTGCCCGGCAACAACCGGTTCTCGATGCGCGGCGCCGATCTCGTCGTCGAATGCTCGGGCTTCGACCGGTTTCCGCCGAAAGTCGAGACGGGCCCCGATCCGTCGGGTCTTCTCGCGTTGCGGCAGGCGTGGGAAGTCACGGCGCCAGGCGGCAGCCTCGTGACGCTCGCGGTGCAGAACGGCGACATCGCGTTCCCGGGCGCCATCTTCTGTTTGTCCGGCCGGCGAATCTACGGCGGGCAGATGGCCGGCATGAACGTGATGCGCGACACGACGCGCTTCATCACCGCGATGGAAAAGGGGCAAGTGGACATCGGCGCGCTGATCACGGCGAAACGACCGCTCGATCAGGTCAAGGCGGGCTTCCAGGGAGTCGCCGACCGCACCGAGCTCGGCGTCGTGATCACGTTTCCTTCGTGATGCCGAACGGTCAGGACGCTTTGAGACCGGCCATGATGCGGCGCGCGAGCGTGTCGTAGCCGCCGCCGAAATGATGTCCGCCCGGCATAGCCACCGCCTGCACGTGCCCCGGCGGCACCTTCGGACACAGCGAGTCGCCTTCGCTCTTGCCGTACAGGCATAGAGTATTTCCCGCGTCGAGCCGGGCGACTTCGGGCAGTATCGGCAGTCCGTCGGAATCGCCGCCGAGCCAGTTCGTGAAATGGAACTGGAACGACGCGTTCTCGCCGAGCCCCATCATGACCGTGCGTTCGACGAGCGCGCGCGATGCGGCAGGTAGCCGGTTCACGGCGAACGGCAACACGTCGGCGCCCTGCGAGTAGCCGACCAGCACGGCATGTGTCTTGTGCCAGTGATCCGCGTAGTAGCGCAGCACGCGATCCAGATCCGCGGCGAGCGCGTCGGGCGTGCGCGTTTGCCAGAAGTAGCGCAGCGAGTCGAGCCCGACGACTGGAATGCCTTGGCCAGCGAGAGCGGCGGCCACGTCCTTGTCGAGCCCGGCCCAGCCGCCGTCGCCGGACAGGAGCACGGCGAACCTGTCGGTCGCACCGGTGGCCGGCACCTCGATGAGCGGCAGATCCGCGAGCGTAACGGGAGGCGGCGGAAGCGCGGCCCGCGGGTCTTGCGCGAGCGTCCGGAACGCCGTCAGGAATTGGGGCATCCAGTTCTTCGGCACCGAGTAGCCGTGACCGACCTTCGGCAGCTCGACGAGCGTGGCGTTGTGCGTCTGGGACACGAAGTCGCGTGTCATCGGGAGATCGCAAACCTGATCGAGTGCGCCGTTCATCGCGATCCAGGGGTTGCCGATCCTGGCGCTCGGCTGCACGTCGATGCCGCCGTCGTTCTTGCGGCGCGTGAACTTCAGTCCCTCGCCGCCGCAGAGTGGCTTGTGCAGCAGCAGGTCCGGGCAGAATCCGATCGACAGGGCGCCGGCGAACGTATTGGTCGGCGCCTGTGCAAGCATCGCGTACGCGAGCGTCGCGCCCGAGGAATAGCCGACGAGCACCGGCTCGTGGTAAGTCGGCAGCGCCGCATAGCTCTGAACGAAGTGCGAGAGGTTCTCGAGATCGCCGTCCGGCGACACGCAGCTTTCGCCGTCCTTCTCGAGGTTCGCCAGGAGTTTCGGCACGTCGACGCCGGCCACGAGCGCGCCGTCGTTGGCCAGCGCTTGCGCCATGTCGACGACGCCCAGGTTCCAGCCGCCGTCACCGGACAGGAACAGCACGACCGACTTCACCGGGCCCGCGGGGCGGTACAACGTGACCGCCTCGAACCGGCCGTGCGAGACCTTCTCCTCGGCGTGCGCGGGCAGCGCGGTGAGCGCGAGCGTGAGGACGCCCAGGAGCCAGCCGGTGCGCGTGTTCTTCATGGCGACGCAGCATGCGCCGGCCAAGCTGACTGGACGCTGAAAACCCCGTGGCGCCAGGCGGCGCGCGGGTTTGGCGGGGTCGGCGCGCCGCGCGCTAGCGCGGCGGCAGCAGCGCCGGGCGGTTCTCGGGCAAGTGCTGGTCGATCGCCGTCATGACCATGCCGACCATCACGTAGTCGCCCATGACCGTCACGAGCTCGACGAGCCCCTTGCGGCCAAACAGCTTCACGGCCTCGGCGTAGAGGTCGGAGCTGACCTTGTGGTCCCGCATGATCGCGCGCGACAGCTTGATGATCGTCGTTTCCTCGGGGCTCAAACCCACCGGCTCTTTGTTGAACTTGATGGTGTCGATCACGGCCTGCGGCGCGCCGAAGCGCAGTGCGGCCGGCTCGTGCGCCGAGTACTCGTACTGCTGCTGGATCTCCCAGGTAGCCGCGACGATGGCGACTTCGGTATGCCGCGGGCTCAAGTCGCCGTTGTAGCGCAGGAAGCCGTTCAGATCGTTGAACACGAGCGCGATCTTCGGGCTGTACAGCGAGAGCGCTACGGGCCCCGTGGTCGGCGCGGGTCCGGTACCGACGATCTTGTCGTAGATGGCTTTGCCTTCGTCGTTCAGGTCGTCGCGCTTGAGCGGCGGCAGCCGGGTCAGCGAGACGGGGTTGACGTCGGGCGGCAGCGGTTGGGCCTTCTTCTCCTGTGCCGACGCGGCGGCCGACAGCGAGAGCCCCAGGATCATCGAGACGAGGAGGGTGTTACGCACGGTCTCTGTCCTTATCTTTGTTGTTGTTTCGTGAGCGATCAGCGCTTCGCCTGGAACACCACTTCGCCGCCCTTGATCGTGGTCGTCACGTGCAGCAGCGCATGGCTGTCCGTCAGCGGATCGCCGTCGACGATCACGACGTCGCCGAACTTGCCGGCCTCGAGCGTGCCGATCTCGGACTGATGCAACGTCGAGCTCGCCGCGCCTTTCGTGATGAACGTGACGATCTCGGTCGGCGAGAACACGAGGTCGAGCTCGCGCAGCTCGTCGAGCAGCGTCTCTTTCGGCGGCCATTGTGTGTCGGTGCCGTAGCCGTAGCTCACGAGTCCGTTGTTCACGAGCAGACGTGCGTTGACGGGGCCCTGGCCCGCGCTCGACAGCGTGTGCCACGGGAACGGCTTGGCGTCGCGGAACAGCGGCGTGTTCTCGTGGCCGAAGTGCGGCCCGAACACGGACAGCGTCGACGTCATCGGGATCCTGGCCTCGACGATCTTGCGGAGCGCATAGGGGTCCTCGTCGAGCCGGCCGATGTGCGGCGTGTGCACGAGCACGTCGGGGTGCGCCTCGATCGCGGTCAGCGTGTCGATCACGCTGACGGCGTGCACGATCGTGGGCATGCCGATCTTCTTGCCCTCCGCGACGATCAACTTCAGCGTGTCGAGCTCGGGGCCGCCCGGCGTCATGACGAACACGACCTTCAGATAGTCGTAGCCCGCGCGCTTCGCGGCCTGCACCTGCTGGATCGTGGCGTCGCGCGGTATGGCGGGGGCAGGCGGGCCGTTGCGCGGGCCGCGCGACGGATCCGTTCGCGCGGGGTCGTCGGCGGGCGGTGGACCGGTCGCTCCGGCCACCGGCAGGAACGTGCCCGTGAAGAGTCGCGGGCCTTTGATCTTGCCGGCCTCGATCTCTCTGCGCGCTTCGATGATCGGCGGCGGGTCGATTGCCGACAGCACCGTCGTGAACCCGGCGTCGAGGAACTCCTGAAGCTCCTTCGGGGCCGTGTCGGCGAGCCACTTGGCGGGGTCGCCGGTGACGAGGTGCCGATGTGCGTCGATCAGACCCGGCATCACCGTCTTGCCGCCGGCGTCGATGCGCCGCCCGGCCGCGGCGGTCGGCGCGCCGGAGGCGACCGACGCGATCTTGCCGCCGCGGATCACGACCGAGCCCCGTTCGATGACTCGACCGGTGCCGTCGATGATACGAGCGTTCGTGATGGTCAGGTCCTGGGCGTTCGCCGCCCACGCGCCGAATGTCGCAAGACCGCAGAGCCAGAGTTTCGTGTTCATTGTGGTTCCCCGAAGACGGTCGCGAGTGTAAGCACCGAGCCGCGATCTCCGCAATTCTTCTGATGCGCGCGCCCGCACGGGACGGGCAGAATGCTGCGAAAGGAACGCACCCGAGTGAGACACGAAAGGATCTTGGTCGCGCTGGCCGTCGCGACGCTCGCGGCCTGCGGCGGACCGCAGGGTCCCGTGGGCGCGCGCGGGCCCACGGAAGTCGGAGTGCTGACGTTGGCGGCTCGCAGCGTCAGCATCGTGGACGAGCTGCCCGGCCGCACGGTCGCGTATCGAATCGCCGAGGTGCGGCCGCAGGTGTCGGGCATCGTGCAAAAGCGCATGTTCGAGGAAGGCGGCGAAGTAAAGGCCGGCGCGCAGCTGTATCAGATCGACGCCGCGACCTATGCCGCGGCGCTGCGCTCGGCCGAGGCGGCGCTGCAGCGCGCCGAGGCCAATCGCGACAAGGCTGCGCTGCTGCGCGACCGCTATGCGCCGCTGAGTACCGCGGACCTCGTCAGCAAACAGGCGTACGACGACGCGGTGACGGGCTTGGCCGCGGCGGAAGCCGACGTCGCCGCCGCTAAAGCGCAAGTCGAAACGGCGCGCATCAACGTCGTGTATTGCCAGGTCCGGGCGCCGATCGGCGGCCGCGTCGGCCGCTCGCTCGTGACCGAAGGCGCGTTGGTCACGCTGCAGCAGTCGTCGCCGCTGGCCGTGGTCCAGCAGCTCGACCCCGTATACGTCGACATCACGCAGTCGAGCGTCGACATGGTCAAGCTTCAGCGCGCGTTCGCGAGCGGCGAGTTGCAACACAACGAGCAGAACGAAGCCGAGGTCACGCTGACGCTCGAGGACGGCAGCCAGTACGCCGAGCATGGCAGGCTGCAGTTCGCCGAGGTGACCGTGGATCAGAGCACGGGCGCGGTCGTGCTGCGCGCGTTGTTCCCGAATCCGCACCGCGAGCTGCTGCCCGGCATGTTCGTGCGCGCTCAGCTCACGCAGGCCACGAAGCGCGACGCGTTGCTCGTGCCGCAACGCGGCCTCACGCGCAATCAGCAGGGCGACGCCGTGGTGTTCGTGGTGGAGGACGGGAACGTCGCCAAGGAGCGCGTCGTGACCGCGGCGCGCACGATTGGCAACGACTGGCTGATCAGCAACGGCCTGAAGGCCGGCGACCGCGTGATCCTCGACGGGCTGCAGAAGATCCGGTCCGGCGCACAGGTGCAACCCGTGGAGATTGCCGCGGAGCGGTCGCAGACGACCGCAGCCGCTCCGGCGGGCGTCGCCCAACGCTGAAGGCACGACGTGATCTCGCAATTCTTCATCGACCGCCCGGTCTTCGCGTGGGTGCTTGCGATCGTCCTGATGCTGGCCGGCGCGCTGTCGCTGTTTCGGCTCCCGGTCATGCAGTACCCGAGCATCGCGCCGCCGCAGGTGTCGATCAGCATCACTTATCCCGGCGCGTCCGCGCAGACGGTGCAGGACACGGTCGTCCAGGTCATCGAGCAGCAGCTGAACGGCATCGACAACCTGGACTACCTCACGTCGGACAGCAACGCTGACGGCAGCGCGCAGATCACGCTGACGTTTGAGCAGAGCGCGAGCCCCGACATCGCGCAGGTGCAGGTCCAGAACAAGCTCCAGCTCGCAATGCCGTTGTTGCCCCAGGAGGTGCAGCAGCAGGGCATCCGCGTGGCCAAGCCCACGCGCAATTTCCTCGTGGTGCTGGGATTCATTTCCGCCAACGACAGCATGTCGAGCGAGGACATCGGCGACTACGTCGCCACGAACATTCTCGACCAGCTGAATCGCACGCCGGGCGTCGGCGACGTGCAGATGTTCGGGTCGCAGTATGCGATGCGCGTATGGCTCGATCCCGAGAAGCTGAACAACTTCGGCTTGACGAGCACGGACATCGCGGCGGCCATCAAAGCTCAGAACGCGCAGGTATCCGCGGGCCAGATCGGCGGCCTGCCGGCCGTCGCCGGTCAGCAGGTCACGGCCGCCATCATCGGGCCCACGCGGCTGTCCACTCCCGACGAGTTCCGCCAGATCTTGGTGCGCGTGAACCCGGACGGATCGCAGCTGCGTCTCGGCGACGTCACGCGCGTGTCGATGAACTCCGAGAACTACGTCCGCGACATCAAGATCGACGGCAAGCCGGCCGCGGGCATGGCGATCCGGCTCGCGGTGGGCGCGAACGCGCTCGATACCGTGGACGCGATCAACGCGACGCTGAAGCGCCTCGAGCCGTTTTTTCCGTCGGGGCTGCAGCCGATGTTTCCGCTCGATACGACGCCGTTCGTAAGGGCGTCGATCGAGGAAGTCGTGTTCACGCTGCTCGAGGCCATCGGGCTCGTGTTCGTGGTGATCTTCGTGTTCCTGCAGAACCTGCGCGCCACGCTGATCCCGACCATTGCCGTGCCGATCGTATTGCTCGGCACATTCGGCGTGCTGGCGGCCTTCGGTTTTTCCATCAACACGCTCACGATGTTCGGCGTGGCGCTGTCGATCGGCCTGCTCGTGGACGACGCGATCGTGGTCGTCGAGAACGTCGAGCGCCTGATGGTGCAGGAAGAGCTGTCGCCGAAGGACGCCACGCGTAAATCGATGCGCCAGATCACGGGCGCCCTGATCGGCATCGCGCTCGTGCTGGCGGCCGTGTTCGTGCCGATGGCGTTCTTCGGCGGTTCGGCGGGCGTCATCTACCGCCAGTTCTCGATCACGATGGTGTCGGCCATGACGCTGTCCGTGCTGACGGCGCTGATCCTCACGCCGGCCCTGTGCGCCACGATGCTGAAACCCCTGCCGCCGGGCGGACCTCATGCTCGCGGCGGATTCTTCGGCTGGTTCAATCGCGCGTTCGGCGCGAGCGCGCGCGGTTACGACGCGGGCGTGGCCGGCGGGCTCAGGCGGCCGGTGCGCACGATGGCGGTCTACGCCGGTCTCGTGGCGGTCATGGCCTTTCTCTACGTGCGCCTGCCGACGTCGTTCTTCCCGGACGAGGACACGGGCATTCTCTACGGCCAGGTGCAGGCGCCGCCAGGCGCATCGCAGGAGCGCACGTGGGAGTCGCTCGACGCGATGCAGAACTACTTCCTGGGCAAGGAGCGCGATTCGATCGACCAGATCCTCACGGTCGTCGGATTCAACTTCGCCGGCACGGGCCAGAACTCCGGTCTCGCGTTCGTCAAGCTCAAGGACTGGAGCCAGCGAAAGAAGTCGTCGCAGACCGTAAGCGCCGTTGCCGCGCGAGCTACTGGCTATTTCGCCACGATCCGCGACGCCATGGTGCTCGCGTTCGCGCCGCCGCCGGTCATGGAGCTCGGCAATGCGACGGGCTTCGACATGCAGCTGCAGAACCGCGGCGGGCTGACGCACGAAGCGTTCCTCGCCGCGCGCAACCAGCTGCTCGCGGAGGCCGCCAGGAACCCGGCGCTCGTGGCGGTGCGGCCGAACGGCGTCGAGGATGCGCCGCAGATCAAGCTCGAGATCGATCGCGAGAAGGCGAGTGCGCTCGGTGTGTCGATCGCCGACATCAATCAAACCATCACCGCCGCGTGGGCGCCGAGCTACGTCAACGACTTCATCGATCACGGGCGCGTGAAACGCGTGTACCTGCAAGGCGAGGCGTACGCGCGGATGCAGCCCGAGGATCTCACGCAATGGTACGTGCGCAACGCCCACGGCGGCATGGTGCCGTTGGCGGCGTTCGCAACGGCGAAGTGGACCTACGGTCCGCAGAAACTGTCGCGCTTCAACGGCGTGCCCGCGTACGAAATCCTGGGCTCGCCGGCGCCGGGCCGCAGCTCGGGCGAAGCGATGAACGTCATGGAAGACCTGGTCGCGAAACTGCCGGCCGGCGTCGGTCTCGAATGGACCGGCCTGTCGTTCGAGGAAAAGCTGGCGGGTGCTCGCGCTCCG
>Ga0326726_10002431_pt1 | contig 17158 bp, 16 predicted proteins | sample MHFenrmetagenome_2_FD_207603 | JGI IMG/M metagenome (GOLD analysis project Ga0326726, IMG submission 207603) | Lab enriched peat soil microbial communities from Michigan Hollow, Ithaca, NY, United States - MHF15MN | ecosystem: Environmental > Terrestrial > Soil > Wetlands > Peat | place: USA... | reverse complement strand
GCCGCCTTTTCATTTTGAGACTCATCCGGAATTCGCCTCGACACGAATCTGATGAGTAAACAGGTGGGACAAAACCACAAATTAATCTCCGGCTCGCGCCTGAATCTTGGTTCCTACTGAGCAATAGTGGAGAGTTCGAATTTGTCACTTGCTGGTCGATCCGTGACAGACAGCGCTGCGGCAGAGTCGGAGTTCGAGCCCCGCATCGCACCTGACAAGAACCAACCTCGCTATCGTGGAACAGATGGGCTCGCTAGATCCTGGATATTTGACCGCAACCTCTAATATCTTCCTGTTTGGATCGCAAAAGTGGAATGACGGCGTTTAAAATACAAACTCCAAATTATTCTCATTATGAACAGTTCCCTACAACCTGACAAAACGCCGGAAAAGAAAATCTACGTATGCCTCAGCGGCTTGCCTCTTTCATTCCGTCTGGAGTGGCCGTTTCGCAAGTCCACTTCGGGTGCGGATTTCTGGGTGCTGCACGCTGACATCGCTCTCGAGAACTCGGAAGGGCTGCATGCGCCCGTGTCGGTGAATCTGTCCGCAACCGTTTACGAAGTGATGCCGTCACTGGAACCGAAAGACATTGAGGCGCCGGTGATCAACGCCTTGCGCAAGGAAGTTGATCGCCGGCAAATTGAATTTCTGAAGTCGGGCAAGCGGGTCCCGGTGCAATTCTCCAGCCGTTATTACGATTTCAAACGCAGCAAGTGGGTGTTTGGCAAGGCCACGGACGGGAATATGGCCCTGCTGGTGGCGCGCAAGGTTTACTGGCAGACCAAAGTCGCCGGCGGGCCGGTCTGGATTGGCGACCCTACCGAGGCTCTCTTCCTGGAAACGTCACCCGCGCAAATTCTCGAAGTGGCGCAGAAACTGCGAGGCCAGGAATTGATGACCCTGCAGGGCGAATGGGCGTCAGCCAATGCGTCCCTGATGGCGCAGGCAGAAAAATTTGAGGCGGACATGCGAGCCGCCCTGGCCGAACTCGAACAGAAGCACGCCTTTGAACGAGGCTAACCAAACGCAACCGGTGTGGGTCGGACACTCTTGTCCGACGCTTTTGAAGTTGAAGTTGACTTTTGTTTTTCAGGCCTTGGACTGAGCACCCAACACCCCAAGCCCGACCTGGTTCAAAAACCAAGGTCAACTTCAAAATCAAAATCTAGAGCAAAATCAAAATCAAAGGCGACGGACAGGAGTGTCCGTCCCACACTTCTTGCTAATGCTGCTTGCTGATGGTGCCGTTGAGGGCCACGCCCGAATCGGCCTGCACGATGTAGGCGTCGTTTCCCGAGACCAGATAAAAGATCAGGTTGTTGGAGAGACTACCGATCGAGGCCCCGGTTCGCCCGTTCCCCGAAACAGCATAGTGACCCGACAGAATCACGGGCACGTTGATGACTCCAGCCGCGTTGGTAAATTCATTCAGGATCAGGCCTCCGGAGCCATCCCACTGCAGCGTGCCCACCCGGTCCTTCGCGCCTCCCGCGTCGAATCCGTCCATGACGAAGCCAAACTGTCCGTTCATCGTGGAATTCGAAAACGAGGAAACCTGCTGCAGGTCGAGGCTCCCGTCCTGGACCGTGTTGGGATCATTGACCAGAAAGAGTCCGCGTGTAGGACTGACCATCCACACCACCAGGTTTTGGTTGGCAACGGTGGTGAGGCTGACCAGGGCGCGCCCGCTGGCAGCCTGGGTATAGGTCCCGGTGAAACTGACATTGCTGGCGACGTTGCCGTCCTGCACCGAGTCGCGTACGCCCATCGTGATATTCCCGCCGCTGGCGTTGAAACGGCCGGCCATATTCACCCCGCTCAGAAAGCCGGTATCGCCCTTGCTGCCGAATGCGTAGCTGCCGGAAAGCCCAGGCGTGCCGCTCTGGAGCTCGGCCCGTCCCAGTCCATTGACCCCAACGGTCTCCGCCATGAAGCGCACGTTGTTGGCATCCACAATGTAATAAACGAAGCTGGAGGTGGCAGGAGAACTGTCAGTGAAGGTTCCGGTACCGCGCCCGGTGCTGGAGTCAGGGCCGTTGAATGATCCGGTAAAAGTCAGCGAGCTGAAAGTTCCGCCGCGATTCACATCCTCGTTCCCATTGCTGACGATGCCCCCGGCTACCGTGAAAGCTCCGATGCTGGCCACCGATTGCGTCGAATTCAGATCGTGCTCGCGGAAAACGAACGTTCCGCTGGGGGCGGAAGCGATTGCCGTCAAGTCCTGCCTTTCCGCCAGCCCGCCTCCGTTCAGGGCCTGATCACCCTCTACCAGATAAACTTTCGAAGAACTGACCAGGGTCACGGCCAGATGGATCGTTCCCCGTGCATTGTTGAAACTCAAACTGCCGGTGCCGTCATTGCTGATGTTGTAGGAGCCGGTGCTGCTGGTGGTGAGGAAGGTGTTGCCTTCGGAGAAGTCGTCGGTCGCGCTGGTGATGTTTCCGTTGCCGTCCGCAGTAAACACACCGGCTTCGCGATAGGCCACCCCGTTGAGGTTCGCGGTGAAATCAAACCCCTCGATTTGGTAGACGTACTGCCCATTGAGGCTGGCCTTGGAAAAATTTCCCTTAGGAATAAATCCCGGGACGCCACTACTACTATTTCCGCAAGCCGCACAGAACAAGAGTGAGACCAGGCCCAGGCACAGATATAAAATTCTCATAACAAATGTGCAGCGTAAGCTGCACGACTCCTCCACGACGGGTTAAAAAAGACCGATACTTTCTTTAACACACCTACCCGGAGAAAGTTGTCACCATCCAGTAACGGCTATCCCTCCGCAACCTCCGCTCTGTCGGCCAACACTGAAGCGGCCTTTCTTTCTCTATTCCTACGCACCAGCCGGGCCACGACGCGGTATCCCAACAGCACAGACAGCACAAAGGCATACTGCTGCGGCTTGCTGACGTCGGCCTTCACCAGCCACCAATAATGAATCACGCCCGCGATCGCACTGACGTAGATCAGGCGGTGCAAGGCCTGCCAACGCTTGCCGCCGAGGCGGCGTATCCAGCCGGTAGTTGAAGTGAGCGCCAGCGGAATCAGCAGGACGAATCCGGTGAAGCCGACCGTGATAAAGCGGCGCTTGCTCACATCGGCCCACATCTCGTGCAGATCAAAAAATTTATCCAGCCAGATGTAGGTTATGAAGTGCAGCACCGCATAGAAGAACGCAAACAGCCCGAACATGCGGCGATAGCGAATCAGCCACAGTTGACCGGTAAGCTTCCGCAGCGGCGTGATGGAAAGCGTCACCAGTAGGAAGATCAGGATCCAGTCGCCGGTGGAATGGGTGATGACTTCGATGGGATTGGCCCCCAGCCGACCCATGTAGGCCTTCCATCCCAGCCGCGCCAGCGGCCCAAGACAGGCAAGAAATACGAAAGGCTTGAACCATCGCACCATAGATGTTCGTAGCGCCGGCGTCCCGCCCGCTGTCGCGAGGGCGTCTCGCCCTCGCTGATCTAAAAATTCTTCTTCAAATCCATGCCCGAGTAGAGCGACGCCACCTGATCGTAGCCGTTGAACATCAACGTCGGCCGCTTCCGAAATTCTCCCAGGCGACGTTCCGTGGCCTGACTCCAGCGCGGATGGTCCACATGCGGGTTCACATTGGAATAGAACCCGTATTCGCTGGGCGCGGATATATGCCAGGTGTTGTCGGGCTGGCTGTCAACAAAGCGGATACGCACGATGCCCTTGATGCTCTTGAAGCCGTACTTCCACGGAATCACCATACGCAACGGCGCGCCATCCTGGTTGGGCAGCACTTCGCCATACATGCCAAAACACAGCAGCGCCAGCGGATGCATGGCCTCGTCCATCCTCAAGCCTTCGACGTAAGGCCATTCCAGCACGTGGCTGCGCTGACCAGGCATCTGCCGCATATCGAAAAGGGTGGTGAACTCCACAAACTTCGCCTTGGGCAAAGGGTCGGCGCGCTTGATCAACTCGCTCAGCGAGAAACCAACCCACGGCACCACAATCGACCAGCCTTCCACGCAACGATGGCGATAGATGCGCTCTTCCGGCGCGGCCATCTTGATGATCGTGTCCACGTCGAGCACCTGCTTCTTCTTGACCTGGCCGTCGATGGTGACCGTCCACGGACGCGTTTTGAAATTCTTGGCCAGGCCGGCAGGCTCGTACTTATCGGTCGAAAATTCGTAGTAGTTGTTGTAGTTGGTCACGTCCTTGTAGGGCGTGATCACTTCGGTGGTCGAGAATGGACTCTTCTGGATGCCGTCAATTTTGGCGTCGGCCTGTGCCACCGACGACGGTGACGCGATTTCGTGCAATCCCACACCCGCCGCCACTGCAGCCACGCCAGCCGCCGCCGTGCCTGTCAGAAACTTCCGCCGATTCAGGTACAGGCTCTTCGGTGTGATCTCGGAAGATGGAATGTCGTCTGCTTTCTTGATCAACATGCAGGGAAGCTCCTGAAAGGTTACGCACCAACCACGGCGCTGGATTGCTGGTTGCTATTCTCTGTTAAATAGGACGCATTTGGCGGGGAAAAGTTGCATCGGGGGGCCCTGATCCGACAAACCAAAGTCCATTGATTCGAAGGTACTTGTTCCTGTGCTATGGCCGCGCGCATCAGCCACCACGCGGTCTTGACTGAATCCTCAGGTGCCGGCGGCCAGCATCTCGCAGACTCGCTGAATCTCGTCGCGCTGGGCGGCGCTCAGGGCCAGAAATTCAAATCCATGGCGCAACCCGTCGCGATATCGCACCAGGGCGCGAAACCTGATGGGAAACGGCGCCATGGGCAACGCCAGTTCCATGGAGACGACCTCCCCAGGCTCCAGTTCGCCAGTCAAGGTGGCCCCAATTCCATCTTCTCCGAGCTCGCTCGAGCGACCCCAAAAGGATAGGTTTTCTCCCGAGCGAAAGACAAAGACTGACAGGCGAACATCGAGCGCGTGGCGGCGAAACCGGCGAGAGGCACGGGAATCAGGTTTAGGATCAGTGAGGGGGCTCATGATGTGCCTCGGGTAGCTCCGCCGTCCCGGCGGCTGTCCGATAGGCGTCCTCGCCCGCCGCGCCGAGGGCGAGACGCCCTCGGGACAGCCGGCAGGATGCCGGCGCTACCCAAGGCTCCCGTGCTCAGAGTGCTAGTTGCCATGCAACGGGTATCCGGCTTCCAGCGGAAGCTTGCTTTCAATCCGCAACACGGTAATGCCCCCGGTTATGGAATATAGGTCCACCAAACCCACTGCCCCTGGCGTGGATTCCACCGCCTCAACCACAGCTTTGTCGGAATTCACCACAACAATGGCCGGATGGTTCGCCCTGCCGTGGTTGGCACCGGTGATGAGGGCGCTGATCTCGTCGCTCGACATGCCATAAACTTTTTCCCGCACCAGTTTCATCTCGGTGGCCGCAGGATTGAGGCTGAAGAAAGTGACCGGTTTGCCCGTGGGCCAGCGGTTGGTCTGCCCCTTGCAGATCTTGACCAGCTCGGACATGCTGACCTCGGTCACACCGTTGGATTTATTGGAAACCAGCGCCATGTCTTTGGCCCAGGCCGCGGTGAAGCAGCCCGCGACCACCAGCCACACTCCGAATGCACATCGGCAAAGCACAGCTCTCCCCCAGACTGCGGAACCTCGTCCACCGATTGTCCCCGAAGCCGGAGAGTTGCTCAATGGCAACCGGCGCCGGGTTACCAGCAGAGACAATACACAGCGCCACGAGTTGCGCAGGGGCAGATGAGGACATCTGCCCCTACGTGAACAGCCTGTCGTATCATTTCCTGCATGGCTGCCCTGCCCGAACCTTCTTCAGTCCTGAGCTTTGAAGACGCGCGTCACCTGGTGGAAGACCACGCCGCGCAGCTGCGTCCCCGCGGCAAGGAACTGGTGGAGTTGCTGGAAGGTGCCGGACAAATTCTGGCCGAGCCGGTGCTCGCCGACCGAAATTTCCCGCCGTTTCCCAGGGGCATGCGCGATGGGTACGCGGTGCGGGCCGCCGATCTTGCCCACCTGCCTGCCACTCTTGAAGTGATTGGCGAGATCAAGGCGGGTGCTCGAACTGACGATATTCCCACTCTCCAACCGGGTCAGGCCGCAGCCATCATGACGGGCGCGCCCGCGCCTCCGGGCTCAGATGCAGTGGTAATGGTGGAACACACTTCGCGAGATGCGGCCCGAGTTCAGATCATGAAGGCGGTGGCTGCAGGCGACAACATCGCCCCCATCGCCTCCGAAGCGAAACGCGGCGAGCGGCTGCTGTCTCCAGGAGCGCGGCTCGACTACGCCGCGATCGCGGTGGCCGCGTCGGTAGGCCGAAGCCGTCTTCTGGTTTACAGCAAACCGAAAGTGGCGATCCTCTCCACCGGCGACGAAATCGTGGACATCGACGTTCCCCCCGCAGTCACCCAAATCCGCAACTCGAATACGTATTCGCTGGCCGCGCAGGTGCAGGCCGCAGGCGGGGAACCAGTCCTGCTGCCGATCGCTCCCGACGAACCTGCGCGGCTGCGCGAACTCATCGCTGAAGGCTGTGAATCCGATCTGCTGCTGCTGGCTGGGGGAGTCTCGATGGGCAAGTACGACCTGGTCGAACCCGTCCTGGGCGAATTCCAGGCAGAGTTCTTCTTCACCGGGGCGCAAATCCAACCGGGAAAGCCGGTAGTATTCGGCCGAGTCCCGTGTGGCCGCGGGAGACTCGCCCGCGAACTGCCGACATCTTCCCCAGCCCATGTTTATTTCTTCGGACTCCCAGGTAATCCAGTTTCAACCATGGTGACGTTCGAACTCTTCGTCCGCCCGGTGCTCGAGGCCCTGGCCGGTATGACGCCGCGCAAACTGGTGTTCCTGAAGGCACGGCTGAAGGCCGAGATAAAAACGAAAACTGGCCTGAAGCGATTCCTTCCGGCAATCCTCTCGGGAGAGTTTGAAGACACAGAAGTGGAACTGGCAGCATGGCACGGCTCAGGCGACGTAGCGTCAATGACGCGGGCAAATTGCTATGTCGTAATACCCCCAGACCGCGACCGAATCGCAGCCGGTGAATCGGTAGCGGTCCTGATGCGTTGACCAGAGAACCATGTGAAGGCAGCCGTGTGTCCGCCCCACACACCCGCATCAAACAGGAATTTGCTGGTAACCCTCCCAACTGTGGCGCACTTCCTCCATGATGCGCTGATAGTCGGGGTCATTTCGCAGACGGTCCCAATTCTTGTCACGCTGGAACCAGGGATAGTTATGGTTGCCGACCTGGACGGCGCGGCGCAGCCAGGCAAGCGCCTGCTGCCGCTCCCCCAGCAGCGCATATATGCCGCCAATCCAGTAAGCTACGTCGCCATCAATGATTTGGTCCGGCTTGACGCGAAATACCATGGGATCAATTTTTTCTCGCTGACCCTGCGAAGCATACAAAAAGCCGGCCATCACGATGGGTGACGAGTCTCCGGAATTGCGGCCGAGTTCGTAGGAGCGCGCCAGCACGGTGGCCGCCTCCTCCCGTTTGTCCTGGTAGTACAGGAATTCTCCCAGGTACGCCATCGCCTTGAACTGATCGGGATGAGCGGCCAGCACTTTCCTCACCTCCTGTTCGGCCTTGTCAGCGTGTCCTTGCTGCAGGAGAAGGCGGGCATGCATCCAGTAGATGCGAACGGTGGTGGGATTTAACTCCACGCTGCGCTGGTAAGCGCGTTCGCCCTCGTCCAGCAAGCCGGCGTAGTGGCAGACGTAACCCAAAAGATCCCACGCGACGTCGTTGTGAGGCGCAATCATGGTTGCCCGGCGCAGTGTTTTGAGCGCCTCAGCGTTGTGCCCGCCCTCGGTGAGAGCATTGCCCAGGGCAAGCAGGCCTTCGGAAGAATCCGGCTGCAATTGAAGCGCGTGCCGCGCCAGTTGTTCGCCACGGGCGAGGTTTGCGGCCGCGTTAGCGTCAAAATTTGCGCTCTCCATGGTGTACAAAGTCGAGAGCAATGCATAAGCGGTGGCAAACGAAGGGTCTTTCTTGACCGCGCCTTCCGCCGCCTTTTGACCGCGATGGAGGCTCTCCACCTGAGAATCCATGGAGTATTCGTTGCGATAAAATCGGGCCTCCAGGTACATGTTGTAAGCTTCGGGCGAGTTCGTAAGCGGCGCGGCAAGCGCTGCCTGCTCGGGACCGGAAACCTGTACCCGCATGGCGTCAACGACCTTCTGCGCAATTTCATCCTGGAATTTCAACATGTCGCTGGCACTCAAGTCGTAATGTTCCGCCCAGCGTGCGGCCCGGTTCTGGCGATCCACCAGTTGTGCTGAAACCCGTATGGTCTTGCCGACCCGCTGGTAAGTGCCATCCAGAACTGTATCCACTCCCAGTTCCTGCGCGACTTGGGAGGGCTCGGTGGGCGAGTCCACGTACTTCAAGACCGAGCTGGTAGGACGGACCGCCAGGTTCTGCAACGACGTCAACCGGGTGATGATGGCATCGGTCATGCCAATGCCCCAGGCTTTGTCCTCAGCACCGCCAGACAGGCTGCGAAAGGGCAGCACCGCAACCGTGCGCACGTTTGGCTGTGTCGCCGTGGCCGAAGATGGAGGATTCGGAGGAGTTGGCGGCCGGTGACTCCGGAAATACCAAACCGTGCCCAGCACGGTCGCCAGCAGAAGTCCTGCAAGGGCAAACAGCTTCTTGGAAGCGCCTCCGCTCGGCGCAATGGCGCTGGCGACAGACACCGCCTGCTGGCTTTCGGTGTTGCGCTTGACGCGCTTCAGATCGCTGCGCATGTCGGCGGCGTGCTGATACCGAATCTCACGATCTTTCTCCAGCGCTTTGTCTATGATTCGTTCGAGGTCGATCGCGACCCCAGGATTGATCCGAACCGCGGGAGTGGGCTGCCGATTGAGTATGGCGTCGAAGATTTCTGCGCTGGTCTCGCCCCGGAAGGGCAGCATGCCCGTTGACATCTCATAGAGAACTACGCCGAAAGAAAAAAGATCGGTAAGTGCGTCCAGTTCCTTGCCGCGGGCCTGCTCGGGTGACATGTAGGCAACGGTTCCCAGAGTCGTCCCGGGGCTGGTGAGGAATTCCCGGGATATCGTTGCCGCCCCTGACGTAGCTCCTCGCCCCGACAAGGTCTGCTTGGCCAGCCCGAAGTCGAGGATCTTGGCCTGCCCCCGCTCGGTCACAAAGATGTTCGCGGGTTTTATGTCGCGATGAACGATGCCCTTGGAATGAGCTGCCTCCAGTGCGTCCGCGATCTGGATCCCGAGTTCAATTACCTGCGACAGATCGAGCGACCGGCCAGTGATCAGATATTCGAGAGTCTGTCCTTCGAGTAGTTCCATGGCCAGAAATGGCCTGCCTTCGTGCTCGTCGATCTCATAAATGGTGCAGATATTCGGATGGTTCAACGCCGACGCGGCCCGCGCTTCGCGTTGGAATCGTTCCAGGGCCTGCGGTGCACGCGCCAGCTCCGGGGGCAGAAACTTGAGCGCGACATGGCGGCCTAACTTCAGATCTTCCGCTTCATAGACCACTCCCATGCCGCCCCCGCCCAACTTTCGCAGGACACGATAATGAGAGATAGTCTCGTTAATCACTGGTATGCCACCTGGAACGCGAGAGTGTTAGGCTGGGGCCCGAGAATAAGTCATTCTACGGTTCGAACACGGAAGATGCATGTGTTGCTAAGATAACCTTGTTCGCCGCGGAGGCCAGTGGTTCATAAGCTCTCACACTACGATAAAGCGGGCCGCGCCAAAATGGTGGACGTTTCCACAAAAGCCGCCAGCAAACGAGAGGCCGCCGCCAGCGCTTTCGTCGTGCTGGAGCCCGCTGTGATCAGAGCGCTGCCGAAAAATCCCAAGGGCGATCCCCTGGAAGTGGCCCGGCTGGCGGGTATCATGGCGGCCAAGCGCACCTCCGATCTGATCCCCATGTGCCATCCCCTGCCGCTTTCCCACGTTGATGTGACCATGCGGCTGTGCGAAAATGGCGTCGCTATTAGCTCAAAAGTTATCACCACGGCGGTTACGGGAGTGGAGATGGAAGCCCTGGTTGCGGCCAGCGTCGCCGCCCTGACCGTGTACGATATGTGTAAAGCGCTGGACAAGGGAATCGAAATCCGGGAGATCGTGCTCGAACACAAATCCGGAGGCAAGAGCGGCGACTACACCCGCGTCCGCAAGAAGTCCTAGCCTGTCATGCCGAATAGCGTCAAAGTCCTGCTGGTGGACGACAATCCCATGGTCCTGGGGCTGCTGCATGGCGCCCTGACTCCGCTGGCCCGCGTCACCACCTCCAGCGACACGGCCGACGCCCTGCTTAAAGCGGTGGACGACCCGCCCGACCTCCTGGTCAGCGATTACCGCATGCCCGGTATGGACGGCCATCAGTTAGTCGAACGGCTGCGGAGCCGTCCCAAGACCGCAGGCATTGCCGTAATCCTGCTGGCCAGCAAGGCTGACATCTCGGAGAAGCTTTCCAGCCAGGAACCAGTGGATGATTTCGTCGAAAAGCCCTTCTTTCTCAAAGAGGCCACGCAGCGTATCAAGCGCGTGATCGACAAAATTGCGCTGGAAAAAATGGCCAAGACCGCGCCTTCCGATGGCGTCCTGCGCGGCAGCCTGGCGCAGATGAACGTCATCGACCTGGTGCAATCGCTCGAAATGGGACGCAAGAGCTGCGCCCTTACCCTCACCAACGAACGCGACAAATGCGAAATGTATTTCAGCGAGGGCCAGGTGACCCACGCCGCCTACGGTTCGCTTAGCGGTGATAAGGCGGTCTTCAAAGTTCTGGGCTGGACTGGCGGGAACTTCCAGATCAACTTCGAAGGCAAGACCAGCAAACAAACCACCACCCTGAACACCCAGGGCCTGCTGATGGAAGGCCTGCGCATGCTCGACGAATCCAAGCGCGACGACGGCGGTACCGAGGAAGAAGAGGAAGATGTCCTCCTCGACTCCTGAAGCCTCGATTCGTGAAGTTCTGACGGCCGCTGTCCTCACCGTCAGCGATTCCTCGGCCCGCGGGGAGCGCGCCGACCTCTCCGGCCCTGCGGTTGCGGAAATTCTCAAACGAAAAAACTTTGCGGTGGTCGCTACTGAAATCGTGGCCGACGATCAACCTGCCATTCAACAGGCAATCATTCGACTGGCTGGAAAGGCCCGCCTGATAGCGACTACCGGCGGCACCGGAATCGCCGAGCGCGACGTTACGCCCGAGGCCACACGCGCGGTCTGCACCCGCCTCCTCGAAGGCATAGCCGAACGCATGCGCTTCGAAGGCTCCAAGAAAACTCCAATGGCGGCGCTGAGCCGGGCCCTCTGCGGAGTGCGCGAAAGGTCGCTGGTCCTGAACCTGCCCGGAAGTCCGCGCGGCGCGGCTGAATCTCTGGAAGCCGTCGTCGATCTGTTGCCGCATGCCCTCGAGCTACTGATCGGAAATACGAAGCATACATAAGAGCGAAGTGTGTGGGTCGGACAGGAGTGTCCGACCTACACTTTTGTTTGGGACGGTCCGGGTAAACTGCTAGGCTTACCCATTGGACACCGTCAAGCACATCTTCCTGCGCTACTCCGCATTTCTCTGGGCGGTGTTGAAGCCTCTGGGCGCCTGGGGCGTTTTTGCCATCGCGGCCCTGGACGGCGCCGCGCTCGGGTTGCCCATGGACCCGATCGTGGCCACTTACGTGTATCAGAACCGCTCCCGGTTTCTGCTTTATGTGCTCATGGCCTCGATCGGATCGACCGTGGGCAGTATGGTGATTTACGGCATCGGATATCTGGGCGGTGAGGAACTGCTGCGCAAGCGCATCTCGCCCGAGCGCTTCGGCAAGTTTCACCAGGCGTTCGAAAAGCATCCCTTCTGGAGCCTGATGTTTCCGGCCATGCTGCCTCCGCCCACTCCCTTCAAACTGTTCGCTCTCACGGCCGCAGTCTCGGAGATGCGGTTCAGCCACTTCCTGCTCGCCATTTTCGCCGGCCGCTTCGTGCGCTTCCTGACGCTGTCCATCCTTACCCTGGTGTTCGGTCCCCAATTTGTACACATCTCGGGGGCCATCTTCCGCGAGCATTGGGCGCAGGTGCTGGCAGCGGTGGCGGTGGGATTGGCAATCTGGCTGGTAGTGATCAGACTGAAGAAAAGAAAGATGTAGGCGCGAGCGTCCCGCTCGTGCATTTTTGGAATCACAACACACCACGCGGGGGCGGCCGTCCCCACGCGGGCAGCTAAGCTGCGGCCGCGTGGTCGCCCTTGCCGAAGGCCTCAGATAGCGCCGCGAGCACTACCGGCGTGGCAAAAAACACGGAGGTAAACAGTAAATCGCCTTCCACTCCCTGGCGGAAGAAGGGCAAAGCCAGAGTGTACGACGTCATCAGCCCACCGAAGTTCTTGGGATACATGTCATACGCCGCCCACACAGCAAAATTGCTGATCACGAAGAAGGAAACCGAACTGGCCAGGGCCGTGCCAATCACGGGAAGAGGTTTCGCGTTTGCCCGGAGCCGGGTTCCCAGCCACAACACCGCCGCATACCATGCCCAGGTCACAAAATGGTCCCAGACGAACGGGTAGGCATAAATCACCTTGGTAAGAACCACGTCCGCAGCCGCGAATACCACCAGCGGCACCCACAGGAAGCGCCGCGAACCGCGGGCCCCGAAGAAAAGCAGGGCCGCTGCTACCGGAGTAAACGTCCAGGGATGAGGCATGAACCGAACTGCGACAGCAACCGCCAGGAACAGGTAGGCCAGCATGATCACCTCAAGTTGCAGCCATGATTGTGGCGCGCCCTGAGCGCCGCGTCAAGCAGTGTTGACTCCGTCCATGCGGGCGAGGGCGCCCGCGCCACATGAGGCTAGGGCTTGCGGGCGATCTGACGGCTGCGCGATCCAAAGCCTTCGCTCACAACATTCAGGTTTCGATCAAGCTCCACGCTCGCGCTCAGAAGGTTCCCCCGAGTCCGGTTTGGGTCGTAATATCGAAGGTCCCAGAATCGAACGATGTAACCCGACTCGATCGGCTCCGTCTCAACCACGGGATACTGCGCCCAGTCCAGATAGACCCGCCCCACCTCGCTTCGCTTGGCGGCCAGTGTCACCGGAGTCTCCTCCGGCTTCTGCCGGATTTGCATTCGACCTTCCGGGTCTGCCTCCGGGATAAGAGAGTCCACTGACATGGTCGCGAAGAAGTCCCGGGTCTCGACTACGCCATACCACTCAAACGGATTCAGCCAACGAGGATAAGCCGAGACCCGCACTGGATCAGCTCCCTCGTAGAGCCGGGAGTCAAGTGCGTTGACTGCCCGCCGGTGCTCGTAGTCCCGTACGCCCCAGACAGCGACCACGCCCAGCAGGGCCACAACCGCACCGAGACGTCCCGGCGGGCCTTTACGGCGTACCCCGATCTCATCGTTGATCAGGGAGAAGAGCCCGGGCACCGCCAGCCCGCCGATCAGCAGAACGAGTAGCAGGGGTTCGATGATGAATACGATGTCCCACGAATACCACTTCTCCCAGAAAGGCCAGAATGGACGCACGCCATAATTATTCGTGAAGTCAAGCAGGATGTGGGTAAGGCCGGCGAGATACGCAAACAGGAAAAGCACACCCCAGCGCGGCGGCAGATTCGGATCTTTCACCTTGCGCCCGCGCAGGCGCCAGATGAAATACATCAGTCCGACGACCAACGCCTGTACCAGAATGAGCCCGAGAAAGGAATGGGTGAAACCGCGATGATGGTCAAAGCCAAAGACCGGATCCTTGAAATTCCCCAGGATGTCGATATCGGGCGCTTCCGCCGCCAGGGTCATCGTGGCCGTGGCCAGCGCCGTCTTCCGGTTGAACCCGGCACGGGCGAGGCAAGCTCCGGTAAGAAAGTGAGTAACAGGTTCCAAAGTTTATTGTAGCGCCCCCGGCAACCGTGTGGATCGGACACTCTTGTCCGACGCTTTTGACTTTGATCTCGGCGCTCAGAACCCACTCGGGTTCTCACAAGATCACACACCAAAATCAAAGTCAAAGGCGTCGGACAGGAGTGTCCGATCCACACGGTACCAGCAATGCCAGCGCGTCGGGCACGATGCTGATCGTGGCGGGCAGCGTGCCCAGCAATTCTCCGTCGGCTTCCACAAAGATGCGGGACTCCACGGTCGCATCAGCCCGCGTCCGGCAATCTATCTTCAACCCATCCACCAGATCGATTCCATTCACCTGCCACCGCGCTCCTACCAGGCCGCGCACGATGTAGCTCAGATACGCCATCCGGCTGCGGGTGCGAAAAAGTACCAGCCGCAAGTCATTGCGGTCGAGCGAAGCTCCCGGCGCCAGCTCGCGCAGCACGCCTCCAAAGTTCCGGATACGGACCGCCAGCAGTTGAGAGACCTCCATTGGCGAATCCGCCTGCATCTCGACCGCGAATTTTTCCATGGGATGAGTCAGCCACAGTCGCGTAGCCTTGGCGTAGTAAGCGGCCATGCCCAGGTGGCCTTTGACCAGCGGGTTCAACTTGTAGAACAGATGCGCATCGGCGCCGATCCCCGCCGCGACCGTGAAGAACCGCGAGCCGCGCTGGCCTTCAAGATCGGTATATTCCACGTGGCCCAGCGCAATGCGCCGAGGCGCTGCAGTCAGCAGCGCCTTGGCCGCGCCCGTCGGGGAAAGGGGCAATCGCAGATCATGAGCCAGCGTGTTGGCCGTACCCAGGGGAATAACTCCCAGCGCTGCATCGCTTCCGACCATGCCCTGGAGAACGTCATGGGCGGTGCCATCGCCGCCACAGGCAACGATAGTGTCATAACCGTGGGCGATGGCCTGGCGCGCCTGTTCGCCCGCGTCTGCCTGTCCCCGCGTGGGCTCTGCGGCCGCCTCGATCCCAGCCCGGCGCAGCACGGCCAATGCCGCCTCAACGTCCGCCAGTCGCCGCGCGCGGCGCCGGCCAGAGAGCGGGTTGTAGAAGAGGGCGGCCTTGCGCATCAAGATTGGAATTGGAAAATCAGAATGGATTGTACTGGAACATGAAGCGGGCCTCCCGCCGCGAGGTTGCAGCCTCCGGCCCTTTTCACTAAGCTATCCTTGGTCGGGGCCCTTTCATCTTTCGATTGGTCATTCATGGGGAGGGAAAACTGCTATGAGAACCTGGCGCTCAGTTTTGTTCGCCCTGCTGCTAAGCGGCATGGTCGCAGCTCAGAATCATTCAGCTCAGACGCATTCGGCCCAGGCCCAGCCGAAGCCGGCCACGCTTATGACTGGGCTGGGAAACTTGCATCATCCCGTCTCCACCAAGAATCCGCAGGCACAGCAATTCTTCGATCAGGGGCTGCGGCTGATCTACGCCTTCAACCACGACGAGGCCGCGCGCTCATTTCGACGTGCCGCCGACCTCGACCCCAAGCTCGCCATGGCGTACTGGGGAGTTGCTGAAGCCGTTGGACCGAACTACAACGATCCCGCCAGCGATGAGCGTTTCGCCGAGGCTCACAACGCCATCCAGAAGGCTGTTGAGCTGTCAGCCGATGCTTCGCCCGCCGAGCAAGCCTACATTCAGGCCATGGCGCTGCGATTCCCGGCCGATCCTAAAGCTGACCGGCGGCAGGCGGCCGAGGCCTATCACGACGCCATGCGCGAGATGTCAAAGAATTTTCCCGATGATCTGGATGCGGCCACGCTGTTTGCCGAGTCCGGCATGAACCTGCACCCCTGGGGCTTGTGGCACCATGACGGAACTCCGGAAGCCGGCACGGAAGAGATTGTGGCCACGCTCGAGTCGGTGATCAAACGCGACCCCAACCACATGGGCGCGATCCACTACTACATTCACGCCGTCGAGGCTTCAGCTTCTCCGGAACGGGCCCTGGCAGGCGCGAACCGCCTGGCCGCAATGGCCCCCGCGGCAGGACACCTGGTGCACATGCCGGCCCACGTTTACATTCGCACCGGCGACTACGCAGCGGCGGTAAAGACCAACCAGGCGGCGGCCATCGCCGATCGTGCCTACATCAAGGCCAGCGGAGCGCAGGGCCTCTACCCCATGATGTACTACAGCCACAATCTGCATTTCATCGCCATGTGTTCGGCCATGAACGGCGATTACGCCGAGGCCATGAAGAGCGCCCAAATGCTGGCTGCTCACGTGCGACCCGGCGTGAAAGCCATGCCGCCGCTCGAAGGCTTCGTGACCATCCCGATCGCGGTTGACGTGCGCTTTCACCGCTGGGACGACATTTTGAAGATGCCGAAACCCGATCCCGAAATGAAGACCGAGGCCGTGTTCTGGCATTTCGCCCGGGGTATGGCGCTGGCCGCCAAGGGCAAGCCGGATGAAGCCCAGGCCGACTACCAGGTCGTGGCCGATGCGGAAAAGAACACGCCGGAAGATGTCGTCTTCGCTATGCCGGTGAACAACAAGACCAAAGACGTCTTGAAGATTGCCAGAGATGTATTGGGCGCGAAAATTGCCCTGGCCAGGAAAGATAACGCTGCCGTCATCGCCCAACTGCAGGAGGCGGTCGAGGTCCAAGACTCGTTGAAATACAACGAGCCCGAAGATTGGTTCTTCCCCGTGCGCGAGTCCCTGGGTGCGGTGCTTCTGATGAACGGCGACGCAGCCGGCGCGGAAAAAGTCTTCCGCGAGGATCTTGATCATCACCCGCGCAACCCGCGCTCACTGTTTGGCCTGGAACAGGCCCTGAAAGCACAAAAGCGCGAATATGACGCCGCCTTCGTGCAAAAGCGATTCCAGTCATCCTGGAAGGGCGGCACCGTGCAATTGAAGGTAGAAGACCTGGTGTAGCTGCAAAGAGTGTGGGTCGGACACTCTTGTCCGACGCCTTTGAAGTTGATTTTGATCTTGGCGGCCCTACTGAAAAAAGGGTCTCCGAATCTCTCAAACCAGCGAAGTCAAAGGCGACGGACCCGAGGCGGGGCGGCTCTATCCAGCTTGGGCAAAGCACGACAATTCCTGCCGTCAAAGTCAAAGGCCGCGGGCGAGGGCGCGCCCGCTCCACATAAATCTCATTCTCTTCGAATCACATATACGCAGTGCGGCAAGTCTTTCCAGAGCACTTCCTTCCATAAGCTCAATCCAATCTTTTCCGCTACCCGGCGCGACGGCATGTTCTCCGGCCGGATGAGCGAGATGAGGCGGCCGGCACCAATCCGGGAAAAGCCATAGTCCCGGCAGGCGCGGGCCGCTTCCGGAGCATAACCCT
>Ga0326726_10002430_pt1 | contig 17160 bp, 16 predicted proteins | sample MHFenrmetagenome_2_FD_207603 | JGI IMG/M metagenome (GOLD analysis project Ga0326726, IMG submission 207603) | Lab enriched peat soil microbial communities from Michigan Hollow, Ithaca, NY, United States - MHF15MN | ecosystem: Environmental > Terrestrial > Soil > Wetlands > Peat | place: USA... | reverse complement strand
CTATGATATCGGGGCAATAAGTTTTTGTTTTATCTATGAAAACAGCGAAGCACATTATTCCACCCTTGAAGAGATCGCATTCCTTTTTGCCGGCCAGGAAGGGTTATCCGAATTCTATGTCCAGTATCTCAAGACGCTGGGGGAGATCATCAAGCCTCACATCAAAAACTTTGCGATCGACCCGGACTTCTTTGAGGACTATACCGTCTACGTAACTGACCACCGAGATGATTTAATCGATCCCGTGCCCCTGTTAATCGGGGAGAGGATCAACACCTCGCCCCAGATGCGGGATGAGATCATCAAGAATTCATTGAGTTATACCACCGAAGATCTTGCAATCCTGTCCTGGGATTCAGCCCTCCTCTGCAACCCGGAGAGCCCGACCGACCTGATCGACCTTATAGAATTTGCCAATGTCCAGGTGCTTGAGTTACGCTACTACGACCGGGAACTGACGCGTGAGATGGAGAAGATGTATGACGATATTGAACATGCGGACCGGCTCTCACAGTTCCGCAGGAGCCGCCAGTACCATGTGATCATGGCAAAGCAGATGGAGGCGTACGCAGAAATATCAGAAATTATCGAGAAAGTCGACAACCTCATCAAAGTGACAGAAGATATCTATTATGCCCGGGTTTATGCCACGGCACTCAAGGTGCTCCGGAGCAGCCTGTGGAGCGAGAGCGTGACCCGGAAGATTGATGTCATACGGGAAAACTATTCGATGCTTTCGGACGAAGTGAGAATCCAGCACTCAAACTTTCTTGAGTGGGTGATCATTGTCCTGATCGCCCTTGAATTCGGGCTTGCTATCTGGCAGAGCGTCCGGTAACGGGGAGTATCTGGCCATGGTCTTTGAGTGCCAGCAGTGTGGGGAATGCTGTCACCATATGGGTCAGGTGCACAGCATCAGGGAAACCCGGGGCGATTTTGAGTTTCTGGTCAATAACCAGTATACCGGAGAAAAAAATATTGTTGCTGTCGATCCGGATAAGCATTCCCTCTTTGCAGACACCATCATTTTCCAGGATTACCCTGAAGCATGCCCGTTTTTGCGATACAGCGGGGAAGACGGAAAAGCCTATTGCACCGTTCATCTGACCCGCCCGGAGATCTGCAGGGATTACGGGTGCTGGCGTCTCCTTATCCTGGATTCGAAAGGCCACAGGGCCGGCCGAATCATGTACCAGCGTACATTTTTACCGGATGATACGGATCTGATATGTCTATGGAAGAATCATGTCGATAATCTGAACGAACCCGACGACGTGAAATGGGACAAGAAAATAACGAGAATTCTTTCAGATGCCGGATACACGGTAAGGGACTAAAAAATACGGCCTGTTTTACTGGACCGGAGGGAGTACCTTCGGTATTGCGCACAACTGGCCGAATTTGTTGATGCTGTAGGATGCAAGAATCATCTCGTCGTCCAGATTTTTCTCGCCAATACCAATCCTGCTCAACTTGTCACGAATTATCCTGATATTCTTTTCAGTGTGCTGCATATGAGTAATGTATATTTTCTTTTATGACACGTTAAAGAGATGTTTGAAAAAAGCGGAAATTTTTATTATTTTAAATTTCCGGGAAAATTAAACCGAAATCAAATGAGAACTCAATGCAAGAGCCTGGAAAAGAGCACAAGGATACGGGTATTTTTGCGGGTAATTTCTCTAAAAAAAGATACTATTACAGGTACCGGTTCTTTCGTAACCAGTCAGCCTGGGGAGGGAGATAGCGGTAGATAATATCACACTTTTCGTCCTGGAAAGACCAAGGTGTAACGATCAGGATATCGCCTTCGCGTATCCAAACCCGCTTTTTGATCTTGCCCTTGATCCTACCCATGCGGGTCACTCCGTCATAACATCTGACACGGATGTGATTCGCACCCATCATAAGATCAGCAAAAGCGAACTGTTCATTGGCCCATTTCTTGGGTAATCGCACCCTGACAACAGGAGATCCGTCTTCGTTTACTGCGTTCGGGTCAAAGGCATCATTATTATTGTTATTTCTAATTCAGACAACTCCGTTGTCATATACCAATGGTGTCCGGAACGATTAACATATGTATTGAAGGCAGAGTCCGTGAAGTGTACTGCAATCATAGTGATGCTTTGCTCGTGTTTTTTTGCAGATGCAATAAATTAACTACAGATTGGGTATCGCAAGACAATATTCCGGTTCCTGATGACATTTTCATCAAAAATAGTTCTTAGACCCTTTGCTTCACTTTCTCCCCGCATACGATACTCCTTAACCTGTTCCCGGTATATTTCTCCTCTGAGATGATCGGTAAGGGAGCATATCTCAAACAGCTGACGACTGCCACGATACAGATGAAATCGGTCGCGGTAGGAAAGGAGCTGGATGGAAGCTCTCCGCCATCTGTGTTCATCGGGAGCTGGAATTATCCCGACGTGTACGCCGGTCCCATGATCACTCCCCGGCACGGTGACACGGCAATCATGGATATGCCCGAATCGTGGATATCAGGTTACAAGACCCAGGAAGATATCATCGGGTACCGCCTTAATCTCGTCCGGGGAAAGCACCGGGTAAATACGTCGGATCTTGATAACCGGTTTATCGAAAAACTCCAGGATATCTCGCTGTCAGAACGATCGATTGAGAGCGAGGTCTCCTTTGCGAGCCAGCCCCAGGGAATGTCATTTTCTGAAGAACATACGCCCTTCGGGCCCAGTGCACCCATCGAAAAATTTGAGATTGAAAGCGGAAAATGGAACCGGGATCTTGAACATGTATACCACGACACCGACCTGAAATCCCGTGAGGCGGTAATCGATCTGCACAAAAAAGGGGTAGCCTTCTCCAGTATCCAGAAGGCATTTTCCGTCGGTACTATGGGGCAAAAATACAGGAGGAGCCTTGTCCCGACCCGGTGGTCGATCACGGCCTGCGATACCATGATCGGGGACAACCTGCTTGCCGAGGTGAAGAAATGTACCCCGATCGATACCTGGCGGGTTCACGAGTTTTCAAGCCTCCACAATAATTATGCAGTCATCCTGATGCCGACCGGCTGGCAGTACGAATGGTCGGAGGCCTTCCTCCATATCCTGGGCAATGAGGAGCTGGTATTTTCGGATCATGAGGGAAATAAGAAAAAAACTGAATATTCTCCTCTTGGTGGCTGCTACTACACCTGTAAAATGGCGGTGCTTGAGGCGCTCGCGAGGGAACAAAAACAGGCTGGTGCAATTATCCTCCGGGAGGCATTACCGGGCTACGTGCCCATGGGAGTCTTCAATGTCCGGGAGAATGTGAGGAGTGCCATGCTCCAGCCGGCACGGGAGTTTGAGGATATTACGTCAGCACTGTTGCATCTTTCCGGCAGCTTCACCCTTCCCATACGACGATTTATCGAAGAAGGAGCTTTGCTCAGGAATACCCTCAGACAACGTCAGTGCACGCTGAATGATTTCACTCATCCGGTGAATTGAAATGGCGGGTGATCCTGCAGATTTCCACTCTTCCGGTTCATTTACCGGGAACCTGCCCCCGACCGAACCTGCCCGTCGAATCATCCTTCACCTTGATATGGACAGTTTTTACGCATCGGTCGAGATGCGGGAGCACCCTGAAATCAGGGGAAAACCCGTTGTCGTCGGTGCCGATCCCCGGAATGGGAACGGGCGGGGAGTGGTATGCACATGCTCATACGAAGCCCGGGGATTTGGTATCCGGTCTGCGATGCCGATATCACAGGCTTATGTTCTCTGCCCTCACGCAGTATTTCTCCCCCCGGATTTTCCCAGATATGTTCAGGCTTCAGCAGATGTCATGGCCATCCTGCGCTCGTACGGATTTACGCTCCAGCAGGTAAGTATCGATGAAGCATTCCTCGATGTAAGCCGGCTGGGGAGTTTTTCCGCGGCTCGCGAATTGTCCTCAGATATCAAAAAAACCGTACGCACCCGACTCGGGCTGAACTGTTCGATAGGGGTCGGACCTGGCAAGATTATCGCAAAAATCGCCTCGGATTTTAAAAAACCCGATGGACTGACCGTTGTTGAGCCTGGCGATCTGGAAGAGTTCCTTGCACCGCTGCCGGTGAGAAAAATACCCGGCATCGGAAAAAAGTCAGAAGCAGACCTCTTTGAAATCGGCATTAAAACGATCGGTGATCTTGCCCGATACGATATCCAGTCACTGATCGGACGGTACGGTCAGGGAGCTGTCTCTCTTCAGGCCCTCGCCCGGGGGATCGATGACAGTGAGGTAGAAGAACGCAACGGTATGAAATCCGTATCACGGGAAAGGACCTTTGAATCTGACACATCCGATCCTGAAGTGATCTCCCGGACCATGGAAACCCTCGTGGGGGAGGTGCACCGGAATCTTGTCGAAGAGCATATCAGGTTCAGAACCCTCACGGTCAAGGTACGGTATACGGGTTTTATCACCCGGACAAAAGCCCGGACGCTCCACCATGGGACTGACGATGAAGGGGTCATCAGGACCTGCGCTCAAACCCTTCTTCGTGAGACACTGGATAACAGGAAGATACGGCTTCTTGGGCTCAGGCTCTCGTTCCTGGAAAAAAGAGATGCACACCAGACCACCCTTTCTGCTGTATAGCCCGGGATTCCTGCCGAATGGGAACACGTCATGTCCCAGGAACATCAGCTATGGAGAAAACCGTTGCAGGAACCGATCCTGTTAACATCTTCAGGTTGGATCGTATTATCAGGGGAAACCAGAGGGGTAACGGCTGATATCCTGATGGTTATGCATCTCTGAACGGGAGTACCGGAGTCCAAATCCCCATTATTTACGAAGGCATTACCATTACTGGAGTGGAATACAGTGTGAGAGGTTAGGTTATGCAGCGCCTTCGTTTTAAAAAAATTGATGCATTTGTTGACGGGCAGTCAAACGGAAACCCCTCAGGGTGCATATACCTGCCGGATCAGAATGCGTTACCGGTCGCGGGGATGCAGCAGATCGCCCGGGAGCTGTCTGGATATGTCAGTGAAGTTGCCTTTGTCTACCCGGATGAAGGACATACCGGTCTCCGGTTTTTTTCGGCAGAACGTGAGGTCGCTTTCTGCGGCCATTGTACCGTTGCCGTGATGTATGATCTCATAAAAAACGACGGTTCTCGTGCATGGGACCCAATCGCCCGCATTCATGTGCAGGGACGCGACATTCTCGTCCGGAATGAGATTGCGTCGACAGATTCGGTTTTCGTCAGCACACCGCTGCCAAATTTTCCCGCCACGTCCCTGACCCGGGACGATATTGCTGCGGCACTGAAAATCCCCCCCGGTGAAATTATCGACAAGGACCGGATTATGCTGGTCAATGCCGGTCTCGCAACCCTGATCGTTCCCCTTGCGTCCCTTGATACTCTCCTCTCCATCCGTCCCGACCAGAAAAATCTGAAAGAATTCTGCCTCACCAACCGTATCGACATAATTCTGGTCTTTACCGACGATGTATCATCTGAGAAGAACTCGTACCGCACGCGGGTCTTTGCCCCGGTTTTCGGGTATCTGGAAGATCCTGCTACGGGTTCAGGCAACGCGGCACTCGGGTATCACCTGCTGAACGCGGGCAGCTGGGACGGCAGGATGATCCGGATCGAGCAAGGTAGGAACAAGGAGAATCCCAATATCATCCGGCTGGTCAGTGACGCCTCCAGGATGCAGCGCACCGTTTTTTTCGGAGGGAATGCGAAGGTCAGAATTGAGGGGGATTATCTTTTTTATCCGCAATAACCATCTACCGATATTTTTTTAAAAAGTACTATCGAGCTCTTCGGTTTCCGGAACCTGTCTGAAACCTTCGTTGCAAGGATACATTCCTGAATCCGATCCCATCGATTTTTACGGGGCTACGGGAATTATACATATCTATTTCTTGTGTACTTGAAAGACACTGTAATGAATTCGCAGGCCCGGTGTTCATGGAAACGGTGAGACCAGATCCACTGCCAGAAAAAAACGCAGGAGCAGCGTGTGCTATCCTGGGTATCGCAGTACGGCTCAGTACGGCCCGAACCAAGGGGGAACTAGGTGCAATCCTTTCCGATGAGATCCAGATGTACTCAATGTTCGATCTCCAGATCATCGGTGGACGGCTTAACTGCGAGATTGAAAAATTACCATCTCCCTACCGGGAATCAATTCGCCCCTACTTCCGTGAGCAACTTTTTGGAAAACACCACCAGCTCCTTGCACTGCATAATAAAAGAGCGTTATCCCGGATGACTGCCCCTATCCGTGACCTGGAGATATTTTTTAAATTCTGTGCGATGGTCCCTGAGGGATGTTTCTCATGGAATGATTCTAGCGAACGCAACCCTTACTTCCGGAATCCTAAGAACCGCCTGTTCTATTACCTGATAGCTGCATTCACCATGTTCGTCCTTGATGAGCCGGGACATCCTGTTGGCATGCCTTTTCCCGGAGGTTATTCTGTTGAACAGCGGGGGAAAGAATATTATTGCCTGATCCGGGACAAGGAAAAGGACGTGTTCTATTCTATCTGTAATTTCTGTCCTGCTCACCAGACGGAAGAAACCTGAAGACAAAACAGGGGAAATGCATTGATCAGTCAAATCCGGATCAAAGAAAAATTATCGCTCTACATGGCTGCCGTCACAGAACGGTTTATTGCAGGATTTTCCGCACCGGCACAGTGTCACCCGGTTACGAATTTCATATACATGACCTTCAGATGATTCAATAGGAATACCGCCACGTACCCACAGAGGACCGTGTTCATCCCGGGGAGGATACTCAATGATAACGATGGACTTTTCGAATTCAGGTTCGATTGCATTACCGGTCTCCTGATCCCACACAACCAGGCGTCCGGACGGGCAGTTTCCTGCCTCGTAGATCGCAAGTTCCCGCGCCTCCCGGTTATCTGACTGACGGGTAAGGTTCCAGATCCCACCGGCCCGCATACAAAACCGTGCATGGACGCACATCCCTTCCGCATCGGTCAGTGATAGCATGGGACCATCGATGGTTTCAGCACGCTCAATATAAGGAACGTCCCGGGCAGTTTCCGTACCGTCAAAATGGATTGTTGAATGAGTCCCGTCGCAGAATGGTTTGTTTTTAGAGTTCCCGCACCGGCACAGTGCATATTGTTCCTGCAGTGGGTACGTCTTCACGTCGCGCCACGTGCTGCAGTACCCTTCTGAATCGTTGAGAATCTCCTTTTTTACGAGGGGAATGGTTCCTGAAACGACAAGGGGGCCATTTTTTCTCACCTTGATTATTTTATTATCATCTTTTGGTGGGAATACTAGCTCTTTTTTCCGTGTCATGATCTTACCCTGATTTGGGCTTTTTGAATATTTATTACATTCAAATGAGATATTTCATCTCTTTATACACAGGTAGTGTTCCAACACGAAGGAATCCTCCCTGCTCCGGTCCAGCATTAAAAAAAAATTCAGAACCCTTCCGGGTCCACCGCGTCCCAGCGGGCTTTCGCCTTCTGCACAAGCAGCCACGCAGGGACGGCCAGGACAATGGCAGAGAGCGCGTAGTACGGGTTGGCGAACGCGATCGCGGAGAAGATCATGAGTGCAACTCCGACCAGCACCAGGTACGCGAAGAGGATCTTTACATCGTACACCATCACGCTGGGCGAGAGACCCGCGAGCCAGGCCATGATCCCGACTGCGTAGAACGAGACCGAGAGCCCGAGCACAACCGCGGGGACAAGATACGCGGCTTCTCCCGCGAGGATGGCCACGACCGCTATGAAGATCGCCGGAAGGATCTGGAGGACCGAGAACGTGGTGAGCTTGCTCGTGATCAGCGTGCTGACCGCGACCGGCAGGCAGGTGTACGGGCCGAAGGTATCGAACATCGTGACCCACGTGTACATGGTCGAGGCGATGACGCCCGTGACAATCGCGAACATGAAGAGGAGGCCGTGCGGCGGGAAAAAAGGCCCGAGCAGGGAGAGGAAGAACCAGATCACCGCGAGTGGGAGGAGGAACGAGAAGATTGCCTGCCCGATCATCGCCCCGCTCCGGTACAGGTCGAGCGTATCCTTGGCCGCGAGCGCCGGGTTCGGCAGGAACGAGAAGCGCTTCATGAGCGGCGCAAAGGAGTCACGGTAGATTTTTGCCGAGCCAACGGATTCGGGGTTGAAGAGCTGGATGGCAATCGCGAAGAGGACCGCGAGCACGAGTATCGAGAACAGGAGGTTCGGCCAGGTGAACGCTGCATTGAGCAGGAGCGGCGGGAAGAGGAGAACCGGGTTCATACCGGTCATCGCCGCGAGGCCGGTCCCGCCTGCGACAATGGCCGCAATGACGAGCAGGAGGACGAGATGCGACCGGGCGTAGACCGCCGAGAGGAAGAAGACCCCGCAGAGCCCGAAGAGGAACGCGAGCGTGAGCGTTAGGAGGAGCAGCAGGGCGCTCGCGAGCGGGACGCCCGTGAACGGCGAGGCGAGGATATACCCGAGCCCGAGGGGCAGGACCCAGAGGAAGAAATAATAGATTGTGTCCTTGACGACGAAATTCGTGAAGATGAACCGGTCGGAGAGCGGGAGGGACCGGGCAGAGTACGAGAGGAAACTTGCCTGGCCGAAGCGCCGGTTCATTACCTCGTTGCCCAGCAGCCCGAACCCGCCGACCATGATCCCGAGCATCAGGTAGTTCGCGTGGACGATCAGGGTGAGGTTGCCGGCCGGCAGGGTGGCCCGCATCAGGGGGAGGAGGAACGACCCCATGAACGCAATCCCGAAGATCATGACCGGGAAGAGGGCAAAGGAGAGGCTGCCAAACATGGTGGAATGGACCCGCCACTCCTCCTTCACCATACCGGTGAACAGTTCAAACATTGCGATCCTTCCGGACGAGCGAGAGGAAGAAGGTTGGCAGGTGCTCATTCCTTCTTGTCAGTTCGGCAACGGGGCCGGTGTGGAGCAGGGTGCCCTTGTGGAGGATAGCAAATCCCGAGCAGATCTCCTCTGCCACCTCGAGAATATGGGTCGAGATGAAGATCGTCTTACCTTTTTTGACGTATCCCGCGAGGTAATCCTTGACGATATCCTGCATGATCGGGTCGAAGTTAATCAGGGGTTCGTCAATCAAAGCGACCGCCGGCTCGTGGATGAAGGCCTGCGTAAACATCAGTTTCTGGCGGGTGCCCCGCGAGAGGTCCTTGCAGAGAACATTCTTCTTGTCGGCAAAATCGAGGAAATCGAACCACCAGTCTGCCTTTTTCTCAATGTCCGGGATCTTCCGGACCGCCGCGACGAACTCAAGGTACTCTATCGCGGTGAGGAAACTGGGAGGGGTCTCCTGCTCGGGGATAATTCCCACACGCCCCCGAACTTGGACAGGATCCTCTTCAACGATCAGCCCGAGTACAATTGCTGAACCCGAAGTCGGGCGTACCTGCCCGGTCAGCATCTTTATCATGGTGGTTTTCCCGGAACCGTTCGGGCCAAGCAACCCGAAGAGTGCGCCCTTCTCTACTTTCAGAGAGACGTTGTTGACAGCGGTTACATCACCATATGTTTTTGTGAGATTTTTTGCTTCCAGAACGATTTCCATTCCCTGCTCCGTGTTGTTGAATAAGAGTCCTCGTTTCTTTACCTAAATACCTCGCGGTACAAAAACCGGTATTAAAAAAAGGTAACTGTTGTTCTGGATTATTCAGAACCCCTCTTTCTCCTCTCAAGCCGGTCGGTAAATTCACCAACCAGGGAGAGAATTGCCGGCATGATAAAGATCGCGCCCATCAGTGAAAACCCGACGGCGATGAGGGTTGTGATACCAAAGTTGCTGATGATGGGGAAACTGGCCAGGCACAGCGCTGAGAACCCGAAGAATGTTGCGAGTCCGGAAACCGTGATCGCTGTACCTATCTTGTTTACGCTTTCCTGGATAGCAGCAAGGTGGTCGTGCAGCCGCTCCTGTTCTTCTGCATACCGCTCCATGACAAGAATAGTATATTCTGCCGCCACACCGATCGTCATGGATCCCAGAGTTGCCGTGAGCGGGTTATACGATATCCCGAGTGTGTACATTGCAACTGCATTCCACCCGATGACGATAACGATCGGGACGAGAGGAGAAACCGCATGGAGGTGACGGTAGACGAGCACGAGGAATACGAAGACTAGGATGAACCCCAGGTAGGTCATGCTCTCCTTGGACGAAGATAGTTCGCCCATCAGGGAGGTAAAGAGATCAAAACTCCCGGTAGGCTGGACCTTGATTCCCACCGGTGGCTGGAGGAATGCGATGTCTTTGACCATCTGTTCTTTTAAGGATGTTTTTTCCGCTGATTCGAGTTTTTGTGTACCAAACTGGATCACGGCATCCAGGGAACCGCTGAGATAGGGTTTCTTTATATCTGACGGGATTTTTTCCAGTACCGTGTTCAGCTGGTCCTGGGTTTCGGGCATTACACCCCCATTATAGGCAAGAATATAGGTAACGATGCTCGTTGCCCGGGTCAGTTTCGCATGATGGGAGAGCTCATAATCCTGGAACTGTTTCATCCATTTCACACAATCAAGATCTGTTACGCTCTGGCCCTGCACATAGAAAGACGCGGAATCTGTTGCCCCGATCACTCTTGCGACCTTGTCCATCGAGATCAAGGCGGGCATATCGCTGGGTACAAACGCGTTCTCACTGGTCTCGATGGGTATGACGGTATCGATCTGGAATCCGATAACCGCTACAAGCGCTGCGACAAGAAGGATCGGTACCGGATTTTTAGCAATCTTTACTGACGTATCCGTGAGGAATTGGCCATAAGACCAGGAAGCTTTCTGTTTGCGGAATGCTGGTGGTTTTGTTGAATCCCCGATTATTGAATCACATGCACCTTCCCCCACTGCATAGCAGAGCTCGGTTTTCTGCACTTTGGGTTTATAATTGAGCAGGATCGCAATGGTGGGAAGTCCGATGAGGGAAACGGAATAGGAACACATTACTCCGATAATTGACACAAGGCCAAATGACCGGATCATGGGCACCGGGGAGATGAACATTGCGAGGAATCCCATACAGGTAGCAAGCATTGCGTACATGACTGCAGGACCGGTACGGGTGACCGTCATAAAGACTGCATTATCGAGGGATCCTTTCCGTGACTCTTCATCAAACCGGGCATGGAACTGGATGGCATAATCGATTCCGAGTCCGATTAGGACCGGGAACGCCCCGACCACGGCCATGTTCAGCTGGATGCCCGCGAGACCCATAAGTCCCAGTGAGGTTATTAGTCCTGAACCAACGAGCACTACCGGCAGGAACCGGTAGCGGACATAGGCAAAGAGAATGCCCATGACAATGATCATCAGGATCATGGCGCCACCTATGAGCACACCCATATTGCTCATGAGTGCATTGGACATCTCCCTGGAAAACGCGGGGCTGCCGGTGACGGTGACCTTTGTTCCCGGCGGGGGGCTGGACGAATCAACAACGGATATGATATTGTCCAGCGCGCCATTCCTGGCTTTTTCTGACAATCCCTCGGAGAGTTGGATCTGGACGAGAGACATCACGTTGGAAGGGACCGCGGTGGCACGGGTTTCCGGCGGAATCAGTCCGATTCTGGCGTCGACTTCAGCACGGGTCCGGGGCAGTTCCCCTCCATTCATACTCTTGAGGATATCGACTATACTATAGATTGATTTGATATTCTGCTGCTGGCGGACGGTGGCCTCGAGTTCATCGACATAGGCCAGAATATTCGGGTCAAGAGGGTCGCTCGTCTCAATGATGAAGATGAGGGTATCGGACTGGAACGTTGCCGTATATTTTTCATTGAGGATCCCTTTTTCCGAATCCTTGTTCAGGTACGTTGCCGTCCCCGTCTCCATGCTGATCTGCGTCATGCCATAGAGGGCGACGAAGAAGACAAGGATCAGCAGCCCCAGCATCAGTTTCGGGCGATGGGTGATAGCATTGGCGAGCTTTTTAAAAATTTTCTCTATCATATAATCCCGGTTTTCCGTTCGTTTTGTTACTCAGGATATTTTTTGGCGGTATTATCGTATGTCGTTATGATTTGTGGTCCGGAATGCGTTTATTTTCCTGGTCTTGCGGAAAATGAGTTTATCCTGCTCAGGTGCGCCGTCGATATATGAAAAATCCAGCACCCAGTATCACCAAGGCAATGACGGCGAGTGCCAGCGGGTTTGAGACAATACCCGCGATAATACCCTTGTCCGCCCCGATCCGGACACGGACTTTCAGGGGGTTCGAGATCAGGGAGTTATCAAGCGCATCGCGGTACCGGATTTCCGAATCGAGAGCATATTCCTTAATGGTTGCCGCTTTGTCTACGGAAATTTCAAAGGCCGCCACCCGGGTTTCTCCGGGTGCAAGTGTGCCGAGAAATGCGGTATCATCGCTGCTGGTGAAAGGATCAACAGCACTGATACGGGCCTGTACATTGTATGCCGTTGCCCCGCCTGAATTGGTATACTGGACGTTAATTACCTTCTTCTGCCCGGGTGAGAGTTCACCGGGAAGCGAAGTAACATTAAAATCAATCTTTTTGCCGACCGCCATTCCGACGGTTTCAACTTCCGACATCACCTGTTCACCTTCGCCATTCTCGTAATTCACCAGCACATCAAGAGGATAGGTCTGCTCTTCAGCATCGCCGGAGACGGATACCTTGAACCTGCCGGTCAGTGTCTGATCGACGGGAAAATCACCGATAAATATGCTGCTCGTCGTGGGAATGACCGGGCTCTGGTCATTGCGGACGATTTTGAGTATGGCAAACTTTCCCTCCTCGTGGCCGACATTTTTCACCGTAAGGGTTACGTAGCCTTCAGTCCCGGCGTTCAGGTGCTCTCCCTCTGCAGAAAGTATCTGGATCTTTAGTTCCGGCTTAATTTTAATCGGGAGACTGACCGTTTCATTTTTTTCTTTGTAGTAATACTGGATGGTATCAGACCCGTATTGCTCCGCTTCGTACATATAGGAATACTTCAGGGTGAGAGGAAGAGTGTACACTCCTGCAACAGCATCGGGCTGGATTTTTGTGGTGAATACACAGCTTGCGATACTGCTCCCCTTCAGGTCTCCGAGCATCTGCGGATCAGATTTGACAACGATCGGAGCATCGCCGGCGTTGAGTGAGGCTGTCAGGAATTTTGCAGTGTTCGGAAGATCGTCACGCTCGACGATTGATGACTGGATAAACTTGAACTCGTTCACTCCTTTATTCTCGATGATTACCTTCAGCGATACCGTATCCCCTGGACTTACTTCGTTTGTCCCGGATATATATGCCGACAGTTCGGGGCTCCCGGCCATATATTTTGATGCCGCACTAGCGGGAGAAATGATAATCACGGCAATGATAATGGCAATGAAACTACCATACCAGAACCAGGAACGCCGATGGTTCGGTCCGCAGGTACCGGTCTTGGTGGATGGAGTATCAGAATTTTTCCTGTGCTGGATTTTCGTCATAGATGTCCTCTGTTGAAAGGATGTTGGTATAGGTTGAAGGTAATTATATAAAAACATATGTCTCATCGATTATACATAACCTGACCGTTTCCGACGATATTAAAATAGTTTTGATCTCAACCAATGAGATGCTGGAGCTCGGTGATCCTGTCCCGGAGCTCCTTTTCCCGTTCTGTTGTCTCAGTAATATCGGTCATAGTGATATATGAGCTTACTACGGTATTCCGCAGTGCAGTTGTAATACGGCCGAGGATACAACGACGGTTTCCGTCCTTCCGGTTGATCCAGAAGGTAATTTCACGGGAGTCTTCTGATCCGGGAGAGTCATGAGTAATAAGAAATCCAATATTTTTACTATCTTCCCGCGATATGAGATCCGGAGGTTTCATCTCTTTCAGCTCTTCGAGGGAATATCCTGTTATCGCAGAAATTCTCTGGTTGGCAAAAACGAATTGTCCGTTTTCAACAATAATGAGACCCTCATGGATATTTTCGACCATCATACGGAAACGCTGCTCACTTTGCAGGAGCGCAGCCTCCTTACTCTTGAGTTCCGTTATATCGGTGAAGATAATGAAGGTGTACCGGGTGACCGCGTCCGCTGTAGTAGTGACCCTGCCATAGACAAACCGGCGTTCCCCGTCTTTCCTGACGATCCACATCTCGAGTTTACCGGGACCCACATACCCGGTTTCCATCATCCGGATCTGGTCGGCTGCAAGTTGACGATCTTCCGGGGCTACGATCGAGAGCGGGTTCATCTTCTGCAGTTCTTCGTAGGAATAACCGCTGATAGCTGCAATACGGCCGTTTACATAGACGGTTGAATCATTTTCCAGAATGATGATGCCATCCTGGATGGTCTCAGCCATGAGTCGGAACCGCTCCTCGCTCTTCCGTATCTCCCTGTCTGCGAGTATATGTTCGGTGATATCCTCGAGAATGATTGTTCTGCCTTTTTTGCCGTTTTCAAAAACCGTAGGAACGGATTTCTGGATAAAGATCCGTTCGCTTTCATTTTTCAGCCTGAACGTGATGGCACCTTCCTGTTCCGTATTTCCGCTGGTGAGCAACTCAAGCAATTCGTGCACATCCACGTCAGGCGGATTCAGGTATGCGACGTTTTTTCCCATTGTTTCTGGTCTTGAAAGATTAAGGAGTTTGAGCAGGTTGTCGTTCAGATCGACAATCCGGGATTCGTCGTCCAGGACCATGATAAGTTCTTTTGAATAACTCAGCATGGCGGAGAGGGGAACACGCTGGGACAGCGTGAAAACCTTTGCCATTCCGTGGGTCCGCATATCCACCTGCCCGGAAATAAGAAGGATATCGAGATATCTCCCGACAGTATTCTTGTTTTTATTGAGGGCTTTTGAAATATCGGTGACACTCATCCCTTTCGGATTCTTCTTGAGAAGATCCCGGATCAGGGAAAGTTCCCGTTCGTAGTCGAGCATCATGGGGATATCCGCAATATAATGAGAAATGGATATGTATAGTTAATACGACAAAATTATTTATAAAAGTTTGTTTGAGCAGCTTCTTATCCATGCCGAAAAATATCGTAACAGGATGAACCTTGAACTGTTTGACCGGATGCCGGATGAAGACAAGCATAAGTATCTTGAATTTCTTCTCTGGCATTATCGGGTCGTGGATGCTTTCTGGTTTATCAATATCGCTGAACGTTATGGCCAGCCTTCCGCAGAAACCATGAATGAACAGGTCTGGGGGCGAGTCGCCGGCATGGCGGCCAGGGATATTGTAGACCGGTTCAATATCACCGATAAAGGGCTACAGGGCTTTGTCTGTGCGCTCCGTCATTTTCCCTGGGCGATGATTGTCGGGTACGATATCGACGAACAGGAAGACGAGGTAATTATCACCGTACCGTCCTGTCCGACCCAGGAAGCCAGACTCCGGCGCGGTCAGGGTGAATATGTCTGCCGTGAGATGCATCTGGCGGAATTCACCGGATTCGCCCGGGAAATCGATCCCCGGATACGAGTTGACTGTTGTTTCGCGCCTCCCGATCCTCACCCGAAGGAAATGTTCTGCAAATGGCGGTTTTACCTGACTCTCGGGTAACTCTTCCGGTTCTTATTTTCATAATGCAGATTTGCCAGCACAAAGCTGACTTTTTTCTCGTTATCATTATACATTAACGATTGATTGGATTCTTGTGTCATTTTAAAAAATATCGTACCATAGCTGCAATAATGCAGCAATGAAAAATATTATCGCATCAAGGTACCAGAGTGCCTGTGTTTGGGGATGAAAAACAGATCGGTCATTCCTGGATACCAGACGGGGTGTGAACTATGAAAATAATTGGTCTTGTAGTCCTGCTGGCTTTATGCCTTGCAGCGGCCGGTTGCGTAGCGAATACGAATCCGGGACAAACATCTCCTGCCACGGCAAGTGCGAATGTAAATATATCCAGTAGTGGAAAGAGCTATCCGGCCTACGTGAGTGCACCGGTCGGTGCGGGAAAGTACCCCGGAGTTGTTCTGCTCCATTCCTTTAACGGGCTTGAACCTGGCTACCTGACGCTGGTCGACATGTTCGCATCGGATGGTTACGTCGTTATAGCGCCACAGTGGCAGACCTTCAACAAATCTCCGGATGACGAACAAGTCCAGGCCCTGGTCGCATCAGGAGTATCATACCTGAAAGCAAGGCCGGATGTAGATGCCCAGCATCTTGGGCTTACCGGTTTTTGCGCCGGAGGACGGTATACGATGCTTTTCCTGCCCCAGATGAAGGACTTCAGATCAGGTGTTGCCTGGTACGGATTTCCCTATTCAGGCGGTTTTGCCAATGAGACCCAGCCTGTGGATCATATCGGCGAGCTCTCGGTCCCCATGCTTATGATTCACGGGAGTTCTGATCAGGCAAGCCCGGTGACCGATATCTACCGGTATGCAGTAGTCCTTAACCAGACCGGGAAATATTTCGAACTTAAGGTTTACCAGGGTGAACCCCACGGATTTATGGTCCAGAACGGACAGATGAACGGAAGCGATGTTGCCCGGAATGCATTTAAAGAGATGGTCGAATTTTTCAACAGGACTCTCAAAGGTCCGGGTATAAGTCTGTAGAAGTGGAAAAGGGAGGAAATCAAGCGAGTTGGACTCCGTCTCGTTCTGCCCGACGGATCCAGAATTCTGGCTTCCCTTTTTTTTAAGAAGGCAATCATTTTGAAGAATTTGTTCTGGTTCTGCTTTTGATGTATGCAGGATTTGTGACGTGACTTTTTATAGTGAATTTAGTAGACTTTTTTTTATCCTTCATTGAAAAAAGGTAGCAACTGCGCTGATCAAATGCCTCCGTATTTTACAGACCCACACTGCTCATAGTAAATTGGCCACTGCGAAACAGGCACAATGCCAACAGTCAGAAAATCTGTTCAATATCCCATAAGGCGGGTAATGACCGCAAAGGTGCTCCCTGCTATTACACAATAAATAGCGAAATAATATAACCGGTTTTCCTCAAGTAATTTCATGAACAGCCCGATGCTGCCGTACCCGGCAATAAATGCAGCGATAACTGCTACGACAAGCGGCAACAGCCCTATACCGGAAGCAGGTCCTTCCACATACGTCAGCCCCGATGCAATGATCATGGCTGGTATACCGATGAGAAAAGAAAATTCAGCTGCCTCCTTTGGTTTTACTCCGAGCAGGAGA
>Ga0326726_10002429_pt1 | contig 17167 bp, 23 predicted proteins | sample MHFenrmetagenome_2_FD_207603 | JGI IMG/M metagenome (GOLD analysis project Ga0326726, IMG submission 207603) | Lab enriched peat soil microbial communities from Michigan Hollow, Ithaca, NY, United States - MHF15MN | ecosystem: Environmental > Terrestrial > Soil > Wetlands > Peat | place: USA... | reverse complement strand
CGCTCAGTTCTTGGTCTGCGCGTCGTGCTTCTGCCGGTAGATGTGCCGGCTCTGCACGTTTTCGCTCTTCTGGATGTGCGCCTGTTCGGCGGCGCCGACGTGGCCGTCGCGGCCCGCGCGCGCCTCGACGCGATCAACATGGGCCTGGCCGGCTTCGAGGCGGCTCGCCTCGTGATTGGTGAGTTGGCCGGACGCCAAACCCTGCTGGATGCGCTTTTCCTGATTGATGTTGCGCTGGACGTCCGCCTGCATGCGCTGCGACGACGCCGAGTTCGGATTGCCGGTCTGCGCGTCGTGCTTTTCGCGCGCGATGTCGCGGCTCGCCTTGTTCTGCGCGGCGTTGATGCGGGCGCGCTCGGCCGGCGTGACGGTGCCATCACGCAGCGCGCGCGATTCCATCTGGTCGACGCGGCCCTGCTCACGCTGCAACTTGGCGGCTTCACGCGTCGTCAGTTCGCCCGACTTGAGGCCCTGTTCGATGCGTTGTTCCTGGTTGACGTCGCGTTGCGTGAAACCGGGCGCCGCATTGGTCTGTGCGAAAGCCGGGGCGGCCGCCGCCGCGATCAGCGTGAAAAGGATCTTCTTCATCGTGCACTCCCTCAGGTGTTCGATACGGGACAACCCCGTGAGCACATTAACGGCGCAGCGGCGCCGTGGCTCACCGAATACCGGTAAGAAAGTGCAACGTCTGTAAAGCGAATTGCGCGTCGCTCGGGGCGAACGCCACTCAGAAGTAGAAGACGATGTTGGTGCCGATCGAGTTGCCCGACACGTTGGACGTCGCAGTGACGCTCGTGCCGTTGATCGACTTGACCTTGTACTTCTCCGCGGTCAGGCGCAGGTTCGCCCAGAGCGATCCACCGAACCGGTATCCGGCCTCGACGACCGCGCCGATCGTGTCCTCGAACCTGACCGTGGAGTTCTCGCCGGGCACGTCGACCTTCAGCTCCGGATTGAACACGAAGCGCGGACCTGCGCCGAAGCGCCAGTTCGGCAGGCCGGTGAAGAAACCGAGCACCTCGACGGGATAGCGCGAGTACCGCAACGTGCCGTTGCGCGCGCTGACGTCGTCGACGTGATAGTTGAAGGTCGCCTGCAGGGCGACCGGGCCGTCGGCGGGCTGCCACAGGAAACCGGCCCCGACCTGCAGGAGCCCGCCCGCGCGGACGCTCTGCGTCGAACCATCGGAGAACGTCACGGTTGCGAGTTTGTCGCCGCCGCCGGTCACGCCGAGGTCGAGCGCAAAGCGGAAGTCGCGCGGCCCCGTCTGGGCGTGTGCGGCAGACCCGCCCAGGATCGCGGCGATCGCGATGGGTGCAAGCAAGGCTCTCGTTTTCATTTCCATCATGGGACGACGTGATCGATCGTGACTACGACGTTCTGCGCTCCCAGGCTGACCGGGACACCTTTGCCTTCCAGATCTCCCGAAGACGGCGTGGCGCTGCCGGTCTTCGAGATCCGCGCATTGACGAGGACGATCTTGAAGTTCGACAGACGGAACTGCGGCGCCATCGCGAGCGAGTCGTCGAGAAGGAAACGCGCCGGAAGATCCTTGGCCTGTAGCCTGAATACCGCCAGCGGCACGCGCGGGCCTTCGCTCGCGCGGGCGAAAACGAAGACCGTATCGGTCGGTGCGGCACGCGCCGCGAGCGCCGGATCGAGTTTCACCGTGCCCGCTACGGAGGCCGCTGCGGCGGGCGCAACCGGTGCCGCAGCGGTCGGTGCCGGCTTGGCCGCCGCCACCGATGCTTCGCCGCCCGGCAACTTCCCGCGCGCGCGAGCTTCCGCGATGCTGCTCTCGATGTTCTGCGCCATCGCCGAGTCCACCGGCGCAGAAGCGCGCAGTCTCTCCCAGTACTCGACGGCAGCCTTGAAGTCCTGCCGATCGAACGCTTCGGTGCCGGCCATCGCAAGCGCCTTGGCCTGCGTCGGATCGATCTTCAGCGCCTCGTGCACGATCTCGAGCGGCCGCCCGGAGATCTTGCGGCCATCGCGCATCGCGAGGGCATCCGCGTAATCGGCAAGCACCGCGGCCTCCTGCGGCACGAGCTTGACCAGCTTCTCATACGCGCGCACCGCTTCCGGATAGCGTTGCAGGATGTAGTAGCTGCGCGCCAGCATGGCCCAACCGTCCGCGTTCTCCGGCTCGTTCTCGAGGCGTTGCGCGAGGCGGGTGAGCATCACTTCGATGTCCTGCGCGGTCGGCTGCTTGGTATGGTCGCCGACCGAGGCCATGCGCCGCTGCAGATCGAGCGCACTGGGATCGCCGAACGCCAGATAGAGGATGACGGCACCAACCGGAACCACCGCGGCGACCAGCGCGCCGGTCACGCGGCCCGCCCCGCCCGACGCCGTCGATGTGCGATCCTCGCTCGCGGTTTCCTCGAGTACGCGCCGCTCGAGCTCGGCTTTGCTTTCCGCGTACTGCTCCGGCGGGAGCGCGCCCCGTGTGCGCTCCGCCTCGAGATCCGCGAGTTGATCACGCAGCATCGCGAGGTTGACCTGAACGCGATCGGTCGGGTCCGCCGCCGCCTCGCGGCGCAGGAGCGGCGGAAGAAGCCAGGCGAGCGCAACGGCAACCAGCAGCGCCGCGACAAGAACGAATGTGATCACGATTTGGGTGCGCCTTTTTGCCTACCCGCGAGCAGTTGCTCGGCGCGCGCGTGGTCCTGCGGCGACAGCGCCCCGCCCGCGAGGCGCCGCGCGCGCATCATGCGCGAGGCGGCAAAGCCGCCGATCACGAGCAGGAGCAGCGGCCCGAGCCACAGGAACAAGGTCGTCGCCTTGAAGGGTGGCTTGTAGAGAACAAAGTCCCCGTAGCGCGAGGTCATGTACTCGACAATCTCCGCATCCGTCTTCCCGGCCGCGATCTGCTCGCGCAATTGCTTGCGCAGATCGGCCGCCAACCCGGCATTGGACTCGGCGATCGACTGGTTCTGGCAGACCAGGCAGCGCAGTTGCATGGCGAGTTCCACTTCGCGCTTGGCCACCACCGGATCGGAGAAGGTCGGCACGGCCTCGTCGGCACACGCGCTGCCGGTGGCGAACGCAAGGATCGCCGCAAGGAAGACGCGTTGAAGGGCGCGACTCATGAACGGTTGAGCTCCTGCAGCAAGGGCACGATCTTCTTTTCGAGGACCGTGGGCGTCATGGCGCCGATGTGCTTGTAGCGGATCACGCCGGTGCGGTCGATCACGAACGTCTCCGGAACGCCGTAGACGCCGAAGTCGATCCCCACGTTGCCGTCCCGATCGGCGATCGAGAGGTTGTAGGGATTGCCGAGGTCGCGCAGCCAGCGCGTGGCCGCGGCGTCCTCGTCCTTGTAGTTGAGCCCGACCAGCGTCACCATCTTCTTGCGCGCGAACTCGTTCCACACCGGATGCTCTTCACGGCAGGGCGCGCACCACGACGCCCATACGTTGAGGATCCAGACCTGACCGAGCAGATCCTTGTTGGTCACGGTCTCGTTGGCCACGGCAAGCTTCGGCCGGTCGAACTGCGGCGCTGGCTTGCCGATCAGTGGCGACGGGATTTCGCGCGGATCGAGCCAGAGCCCGCGCAGGAAGAACGCCGCGAGTGCGAAAAAAGCTACGAGCGGAAGAAGAAAGAGGACCTTGCGGTTCATGGCGCGCTCGATGCCCGGACGGAGCCGCGCGTTGTCATGCGGCCTGGGTCACGATGGTCGTCGCTTCACGACGCGCCAGCGTGCGATAGCGCCGATCGAAGACCGCGAGCAATCCACCGATCGCCATCAGTCCGCAGCCGCCCCAGATCCAGGTGATGAAGGGCTTGTAGTAGACCCGCACGGTCCAGCTGCCCTTGTCGTCGACCGCCTCGCCGAGCGAGACGTACAGGTCGCCGGTCAAACTCGTGTCGATCGCTGCCTCGGTCATCGCATTACCCGGTTGCGCGACGTAGAGCCGCTTCTCCGGATACAGGACGGTCACCGGACTGCCGTTGCGCGTGACGGTGATGGTGCCGCGCGCCGCGGTGTAATTGGGCCCCTTCACCTCCTCGACGCCGCCGTAGCGGAACGTGAAGTTGCGCACGGCGAGCGTGTCGCCAGGCGCCATCTTGACGTCGCGTTCGATCTCGAACGTCTTGACCGTCGTGACGCCGATGATGAACACGGCGATGCCTGTGTGTGCGACCACCATCCCCCACCAGGAGCGCGGCTGCTGGCGCAGCGCGGCGAAGGCCGAACCCGTCGCGTGGCGAACCTGATGGCGCACCATGGCGAGCGTCGTGACCACGATCCAGGCGGCGAGCCAGTAGCCGAACGCCGAGAGCGCCGACCAGTGGCCGCCGATGAAAGGCAGCAGCAGCGCCACGACCACCGAAACGGCAAGCGACCAGCGCAAGCGGGTCCAGAGTTCAGGTAACGGCGCGTCCTTCCAGCGTGCGATCGGGCCGATGCCCATGAGGAAGACCGCCAGCGACATCAACGGCACGAACACCGTGTCGAAGTACGGCGGTCCGACCGAAATCTTGCCGAGCCCGAGCGCGTCGAGAAACAGCGGATAGAGCGTGCCCAGCAACACCGACGCCGCCGCCACCGTCAGCAGGATGTTGTTGCCGAGGAGCATCGATTCGCGCGAAACGACCGAGAAGCGCCCGCCGAGGCCGACGCGTGGCGCGCGCCAGCCGAACAACGCGAGGGACGTGCCGATCACGATCGTGAGGAACAGCAGGATGAACGCGCCCCGCTTCGGATCGGTGGCAAATGCATGCACCGACGTGAGCACGCCGGAGCGCACGAGGAACGTCCCCATGAGGCTCAGCGAGAACGCAAAGATAGCGAGCAGGACGGTCCAGGCCTTGAACGTCCCGCGCTTTTCGGTCACCGCCAGCGAATGGATCAGCGCAGTGCCGACCAGCCACGGCATGAACGACGCGTTCTCCACCGGGTCCCAGAACCACCAACCACCCCAGCCGAGTTCGTAGTACGCCCATCCGGAGCCGAGCGCGATGCCGACGGTGAGGAAACACCATGCCACCGTGGTCCAGGGCCGCGACCAGCGCGCCCACGCCGTGTCGAGCCGGCCACCCAGAAGGGCGGCGAGCGCAAACGAGAACGCGACCGAGAAACCGACGTAACCCATGTAGAGCATCGGCGGATGCATGACCATGCCGGGGTCCTGCAGCAGCGGATTCAAGTCGCGGCCTTCCGGCGCGGGTGGGAATAGCCGGTCGAACGGGTCGGACGTGGTGAGCATGAAAAGGATGAACCCGGCGCTCACCAGGCCCATCACGCCGAGAACACGCGCAACGATCTCGTCGGGCAGATTGCGGCTCGCGATCGCGACCGAGATCGACCAGATCGACAGCATGAAGACCCAGAGCAGCATCGAGCCTTCGTGCGAGCCCCACGAAGCGGCCACCTTGTACTGGATCGGCAGCAGCGAATTGGAGTTCTGTGCCACGTTGAGTACGGAGAAATCGCTGTTGACGAAGGAGTAGACGAGACAGCCGAAGGCGAAGACGACGAAGAACGCCTGACCCATCGCCGCCGGGCGCGCGAGCGCCATCCACGCGCGGACGCGGCGATGACTGCCGATCAACGGGAATACGCCTTGCGCGAGCGCAACGAGCAACGCGAGGATCAGCGCAAAGTGGCCGAGTTCAGGAATCATGGTCGTCTCCGTTGCAGCGGTCAGCGCGCTATTGCACCTTCAGCGTCTTGCGCGCCTTCTCGGCCTGCTCGATGGCGTGCTTGGCGTCGGGCGGCATGTAATTCTCGTCGTGCTTGGCGAGCACCTCGGACGCATGGAATACACCGTCGGATCCGAGCTTGCCTTGCGCCACCACGCCCTTGCCCTCCCGGAACAGGTCGGGAAGGATGCCCTGGAAGACCACGGGAACCGTATTCGCCGTGTCGGTCACGACAAAGCGCACCTGCACGCCGTCGCGCTTGACGCTGCCCGTCTCGACCATGCCGCCGACACGGAAGGTGCGCTCGGCCGGCGCCTTGTGCGCAACGATGTCGGACGGCGAGAAGAAGAAAACCAGGTTCTCGCGGAACGCCGAAAGGATTAGCGCGGTAGCGATACCGAGCACCGCGAGGCTGGCAGCAATCAGGATGAAACGCTTGTGGCGCGGCTTCATGGTCTAGCCCTCCGCCGCAGCGCTGCGCGCCCGCTGCAGGACGTCATGCACGGCACGCCCGCGCCGGGCGCGCAGCGCGACCACTTCCGCGGCAATCAGCACCGCCGTTACGCCGTACGCGCCCCACACGTACCAGGCGTAGCCGCCCATCGCGAGGAAATTGCCAAGGCTGCCCCAGTTCATCCTTCACCTCTTGCTGCGCGCTCATGCGCGATCGCTTCCTGCGCCCACGCGTTGCGCTGCTCGCGCTCCAGCACCACGCTGCGCACGCGATGCAGGATCGCTGCGATCGCGTACGTCCAGAATGCAAACACCATCAACAACATGCCGGCCAACATGGTTCCGGCCATCGAACTTCCACCGGGCCGCACCGACGCGCCCTGGTGCAGTGTGTTCCACCATTGGACCGAGAAATAGATGATCGGCACGTTGACCACGCCCACCAGCGCCAGCACCGCCGACGCCTTGTCGGCTCGCCGCACATCGTCGATGGCCGAGTGCAGCGCCATGAAACCGAAATAAAGAAACAGCAGGATCAGGGTCGACGTCAGCCGGGCGTCCCAGACCCAATACGCGCCCCACGTGGGGCGGCCCCACAACGAGCCCGTCCACAGCGCGATGAATGCCATCAACGCGCCGGTGGGCGCGATGGCCGACGCCAGCATCGCCGACAGCCGTGTGTTGAACACGAGGCCCACGCCGGCCCAGAAAGCCATGACGACGTAGAGGAACATCGCCATCCATGCGGACGCGACGTGGATGAAGATGATCCGATAGCTCTCACCCTGCTGAGCGTCGGTGGGCGCCGCGAAGAAACCGACGTAGAGCCCGGCCGCGCCGAGCAGCGCCGCAAGCACCACAAAGACCGGTACCAGCTTGCCCGCAAGCCCATAGAACTCCGCCGGCGCAGCGAAGCGAAAGAGGTGGACTCCGGTGTTCGGAACGGTCGACGACATGACAGCTTATGGAGAAGAAGCGCTGAACGCGGAAGGCTAGTCGATACGGACCAGGCCGTTTGTGATCTTTCGCAAACCGCACAAAGGCGGAATTATTCCAGAGAGATGCGTAACGCAGCAGCGATCGCCCAGGGGGCAAGCACGGACGACGCAAGAGAAAGCGCCCCAAGCAGCAACAAGTGCGGCTGCGGCGACAGGCCGCCCGCGACCGCCTCGACGGCGCCAGCGCCAAAAATCAGGATCGGCACGTTGAGCGGAAGCACCAGGAGGGAGACGAGCACACCGCCGCCGCGCAGGCCGAGCGTCAGTGCCGCCCCGATCGCGCCGAGGAACGACAGGGCCGGCGTGCCAACCAGCAGCGCAAACACCAGCGTCGCGGTTTCGGCGCCCGGCAGATCGAACATGACGCCGAACAGTACCGCGATCACCGTGATCGGCAGGCCGGTGATCAGCCAGTGCGCGACCACCTTGCCGAGCACGATGGCGGCAAGGGGTTCGCGCGTGAGCAGCAGCTGCTCCAGCGTTCCGTCGGCGTAGTCGAGCATGAACAGACGGTTCAGCGAGAGAATCGACGCGAGCAGCGCGGCGACCCACACCACGCCGGGGGCGATCGATCGCAGCATGTTGATCTCCGCGCCGACGCCGAGCGGCGCCATCGTCACGACGACGACGAAGAACAGCAGCGTGTTGACCACGTCGGAACGCTGGCGCACCGCGAGCAGCAGGTCGCGCCGTACCACCTGTCCGAGCGCGCGGATCATCGCGGCGCGCCGTATGTTTGCCTGCCTGGAGCAGGCAACTCAAGCATGGCGTCTTGCGCCGAGTTCGAACCGCTCGACGCGCCCGGGCAGCGCGACGTCCTGATGCGTGGTGAGAACCGCGATCCCGCCGCGTTCGAGATGCGTGCCGATCAACGCCGTCAACCCAGCGACGCCGCGCGCATCGAGCGCGGTGAACGGCTCGTCGAGAATCCACAGGCGCGCCGCCGCCGCACAGTGCAGGCGCGCGAGGGCGATGCGCCGGCGCTGTCCCTGCGACAGCGTGCGCGCCGGCCGGTTTTCGAATCCGCCGAGCCCGACTGCGAGCAGCGCCTTGGCCACGCTTTCGACGTCCGCGGACCAGCCTGCAATGGCTGCCGCGATGCGAACATTTTCGGCCGGGCTGAGATCGTCCTTCACACCGTTGAGGTGTCCGACGTAGGCGAGGTCTTCCCAGAAGCCTTCACGCAGGCGGCGAATGTCCTCGCCGTTCCATCGCACCGTGCCGGCACTCGGCGCAAGCAGTCCGCAGAGAATGCGCAACAGGCTGGTCTTGCCGCTGCCGTTCTCTCCCGCAATGTACAGACAGACGCCCGGTTCAACCTGGAGCGCGAGGCCCGTGAAGAGAAGCCGATCCCCGCGCTGACATTCGAGATCGATGGTTTCGAGCATGCGACCCGCGTTGCCGCCGGCGCATCAAAACGTGGACGCGGTCTGGCCGCCGGCACCCACGGCGACGAAACCGATACCGTTGCCGGTCACGCCGCGCGGTCCGGCCAATCCGGTGGCGACCGGGGCAGTCCATGTCTGGCCATCCTGACTGAAAAAGGCGTTACCCGCGCTGTCGATCGCCACGAACCGCGTCAGGTAGGAAAGGGCAGTGAAGTTGGCCGCGCCCGGCACGGTCGTGGCCGTCCACGTGGCGCCATTGTCCGTGCTGAAGAGCACCGCGCCCGCATCGCCGATCGCAACCCAGGTGTTGATCGACGCGGTCACGCTGCCGAGATTGTTGTTGAAGTTGCCATAGGCAACGCGCTTGAGCGCCGGTGTACCCGTGATCGGTTGCACGGTCCAGGTTGTGCCGGAATCGGTGGTACGCACGATCGTTCCGCCGTCGCCCACCGCGATGCAGGTGGTGCCACTGCACCCGATGCCCTGCAGGTTCGCCGTGGTGTTGGATGTGTGCGTAGTCCAGGCAATGCCGTCGGCGGTAGTCTGGGCGACGCCGCCATCGCCGACTGCAATGAAGGTTCCCGCGTTGAGCGCGATCGCCCGCAGCGTTGGCGCGGTTGCGTCGAACGCCACGCCCGTGGTCCATGTGACACCATCGGTGCTGACCACTGACGCGCCACCGGTGCCGACCGCGATGATCTTGGTCCCGGGACTCGTCGGCACGTTGAGATTTGCGGTGAAGGTGGCGACCGCGTTGAGATCCGTAGCGAATCCGGCCGGGGCGGCGCGCGCGGTGAAGGTGAGCCCGTCGGTACTGCTTGCGATCGCCGCGCCCGGTCCAACGGCCGCGTAGATGCCGGTCGGCAATCCCGTCGAGAGACACGATGTGATGGGTGCGTAACCGACGTCGCTGAAGTCGACGGCGGGCGCAGTGCCTGCGGTCCACGTCGAGCCGGCAGCCCGCACCGTGCTGTTGATGGTTGGTGTGCCCGGGCCGCCGGGACCTCCGCCGGTTCGGCCGTTCATCGCGAGGTAGAGCGTGCGTCCATCGGGATAGCCGCACAACGTGAACGGCGAGCGCACGCTGCGAAGCACGCGGATGTCGGTGCGGGTGGCGAAGTTGTCGACCGTCATGGTCGGGTCGGTCGACACGAACAGCCAGTAGTCGACGCTGAGATCGTCGGTCCACGTGACCGTCACGATGCCATCGCCGGGTGCTGCCTGCAGCCCGCCGGTCGGCGGATTGGCGGAATCGCCGTTGTTGCCGCAAGCGGTGAGCGCGGCGAGCGCGGCGAGCGCCGTCACGACGTGTTTGAGTCGATTCATCATTCCTCGAAGGCCTACAGCGGCCGCCTTGCGCGGCGCGGTCGTGAACGATATCACTGCGCCTGGAACCGTCTCGAGTCAGCTCCGCCGCGGAGAGCCCACCCGCGTGGTGGCGGCGGTTGGGAGCGCGGCGTCAGTCATAGCGCCCGAGACGGACCATCGTGGTGCCGGGTTTGAGATGCGCGATCGATGGCATCACCAGCACCGTGTTGTCGTACGGCGCGCGCCAGACATGGCCTTCATCGAACGCAATCGCGGTTCCGGCCGCGGCGACGACTTCGAGACCGCGCCAGTCCTGGGCGAAGCGGAACTGCATCGACCGCGCCACCACCGCCTCCGTAACGCGCACGACCCGCTGGCTTGCGGGAGGTCGCATGCGCAGGCGGCGCTCGATCCAGTCATCGTCGAAAGCGCCGCTGGCGCGCAGAAAGCGCAGGGTCACATCGAGGGCCACGTCGACCGCCCGCCGTTCCCAGTGCTGGCCGCATTCGATCAGCGCTGCCTTGCGCGGGCTTGCCGGATCGCCGAAGCCGCCGCGCTCGATCATGCGCAGCCCGGACGGATGCCCGGTATCGACGAGCAGGTCGGCCGGCGTGCCGATTTCACGCGCAAACACAACGCCCTTGTCGATCCGCCCGCACACCATGATGGGCCGGCAGGGCTCGTGCATCGAATGCAGGTCGAGCAGCAGATCGGCGCGGTCGACGAAGGGCGCAAGTTCACGCGCGCGGCGCAGCTCGCTCGAGTCGCGCGCGCCGAAGAGAACGTCGTCGGCCCAGACACGGTTGAAGTCCTCGTCGATGCAACGCGAGCGGTCCGGATCGTCGAAGTCGAAGCGCTCGAACGCCGCAACGTTCGCGAACGCCACCGTAAGCGCGCCAGCCACCGGGCGCAGCCCGTCCTGCAACAGACGCGCGAGCGCAATCGCGCCGGAGAACTCGTTGCCATGGGTGAGCGCCTGCACCATCACCTCGGGTCCGACACGACCCGAGTCGAAGCGATGAACGTAGTCGACGCCGGTGTTCGATTGCCGGAACCGCTGGATATCGGGCGGCCGGATCTCGATCGCGTACGGGCTCACGGTGCGCGGTGTGTCGCGGCTGCCATTGCGTAATCGCGGATCGCTTCGATCAACCGGGTCAGGTTCGCGCGCAAGGCGCCATATCCGGCGCCGCGCGTGCGTGTCTGCTCTTCCATATAGAGCCGCTTGTTGATCTCGATCTGCAGGCTGTGCCGACCCGCGGCCGGATTCGAATACGCCTTGACGAGTTCGACGCCTTTGTACGGGTCGTTCACGCGCACGTCATAGCCGTAGCTCGTCAGCGTGGCGCGGACGAACTCGGTGAACGCTGGTGCGCAACTCGTGCCGTCGCGATCGCCGAGTACGAAGTCGGCGCGCGCCTTGCCGGGACCGCCCTCGCCCATCATTCCGCTGACCGCATTCATCGAGTGGCAGTTGACGTGATAGACGAGACCGAAACGCTGGTGCGCAGTCTCGACCAGGTGACGCAGGGCGCCGTGATACGGCGCGTGCATACGCTCGATGCGCCGGACGATCTCCTCGACGCGCAGCCTGCGCCCATATATCGGACGGCCGTCATCAAGCGTGCGCCAGACAAGGGCCTTGCCGATGCGCGCCTTGCCGCTCGGCACGTACTCGTGCGGCCACGCATCCGCGAGCAACTCGAGATCGACATCGCCGCGATGGCGATTCGGGTCGAGATACGTGCGCGGAAAGCGCGCCGCGAGCAGCGGCACGCCGAGTTCGGTGGCAGGGAGGTAAAGATCGTCGACGAAACTGTCCTCGCCGTCGCGCAGTTCGGCCTCGCTCACGACCGCGTTGAAGTCCGATGGGAACTCGTTCCCCGAATGTGGCGAATCGAGGACGAGCGGAACCTCGGCCGTGCGCGGACCATCGATGCGAATGACCGCCGCGGCGGCGCCGCTGCTACTCGGCATGGTGACAAACCGCCTCGATATTGTTGCCGTCGGGATCGAAGACAAAGGCGCCGTAGTAGTTGGCGTGATACTGCGGGCGCAGGCCCGGACCGCCGTTGTCCTTGCCGCCTGCCGCGAGCGCAGCCGCGTGAAAACGCCGCACCTGTTCGCGATCGGCCGCGGCGAAGGCGAGGTGCACGCCGGTTTGCGCGGGCCCCATGGCACCGAACCAGAATTCCGGCTTGCCGTCCCGCCCCATCATCGCCCAGCCGTCACCCTCGATGCGGAGCGTGATTCCGAGGGGTGCCAGCGACTGGACGTAGAAGACCTTGCTGGCGGCGAAGTCGCGGACGTTGTAGCCGATGTGATCAACAATCATCGGTTCCTCTTTCGACAACCCGGACCAGCATACCCGTCCGCTTGGGGCAGCGGCTTCACGTGAAGATCAGCGTCGCTACACCGAGTGCGACAAAAAGCGCCGCGGCGATCCAGCGCATCACCTTCATATTCACGCGTTGCGCCAGGACGTCTCCCAGCCAGACCGCCGGCACGTTTGCAACCATCATGCCGAGGGTCGTTCCCGCGACGACCGCCGGCAGTGCGTCGAAGCGCGCCGCGAGCGCGATCGTCGCAAGTTGCGTCTTGTCACCCATCTCGACGAAGAAGAAGGCGACGAGCGTGGTGACAAAGGCGCTTCTGCTCGAATATTCGCGCCGGGCCTCGAGCTTGTCGGGTACGAGCGCCCACAGGCCGAACGCGAAAAACGCGATTGCGACGATCCAGCGCAGCGTCTGCGGCGTGACGAGCGTCGCCAACCAGGTCCCGATCCAGCCGGCCAGGAAGTGATTCGCGAGCGTCGCGATCAGGATGCCAAGAATGATCGCGCTCTTGCGCTTGAGCCGGGTCGCAAGAACGAACGCCAGCAGCTGGGTCTTGTCGCCCATTTCCGCGAGCGCCACGAGCGCCGTCGAGACGAGGAAGGCTTCCAAAGGTGAATGCCGGCGGCGTACCGCCGGCCACGAGAACGGCAGCCGCCTCCGTCAGGAGGCCGAAGCCTCCATTTGCGACTGCAGGTAGTTCTGCAGCCCGACCTTGTCGACGAGTTCGAGCTGGGTTTCGAGCCAGTCGATGTGCTCTTCGGTGTCGTCGAGGATGCCTTCGAAGAGTTCGCGGCTCACGTAGTCGCCGGCCCGTTCGCAGCACACGATCGCCGCCTTCACCACGCCATGGCTGGCCCGCTCGAGACCGAGGTCAAGGCGCAGCATTTCCGGAACGTCTTCGCCGATCGAGATCTTGCCGAGGTCCTGCAGGTTGGGCAGGCCCTCGAGGAACAGGACGCGCTCGACGATGCGATCGGCGTGCTTCATTTCGCCGATCGATTCCTTGTGGACCTTGTCGGCGAGCCGGGTGAGGCCCCAGTTCTTCAGCATGCGGGCATGCAGGAAGTACTGGTTTATGGCAGTCAGTTCGTTCTTGAGCTGCGCATTGAGGTGCGCAATGACTTGCGGGTCGCCTTGCATGTCGGTCCACCGGTTGCGGTGGCCGCAACCCTAAACCCGTCGGGCAGGCGCTGCAACTCGCGAGATTTCAAGCGCATGTATGGCAGATGGGCTGGGGGTCGCGTCGGACGCGTCGAGAATCTCCTGCGCCACCTCGCGGCAGCACCCGCATCCAGTGCCGACGCCAAGATGCGCTGCCAGATCCTCAACGGTCGAGGCGCCGTCACGGGCCGCCTGCTTGATCTGGCGGTCGCTCACGGCGGCACAAATACAGACGTACATATCGGTCGACTCCTGCGAGGCGCTGCAAGGCAGGTACCAAAGTCCGCCTAGCCAGCCCTGAACCAACACCGCATCTTAGATGAGAACGAATGTCATTTGCAATATATTACCAATTGAGAGCGAATGGCATTTGACCGTAATCAACGCTCTGTCACCTTCACACGCGAGTCGGGCGAGCGGGCCAAGGGGATCTTCACCCGCCGAACGGGTCATATGCGCATGGGCGTCGCTGATATCGTCGGCCGGAATGCGGTCTTAGCCGTTTTTGCACGGGATCTGCTGTGAACCCCAAGACGCATCGGTCACTCACCGTTCTACTGGCGTGCTGCCTCGCAAGTGCCTGCGGGAGCGGCAGCACGCCGTCGAATTTTTCGAACAACCCGCCGGGCCCGCCAGCGACGACCAACTTTTCGATGCGGTTCTTCGGCACCGGCAGCGGGGGACTCGATCGCGTGAAGGTCCCGCTGCTCGATGCAAGCGGCATGGCGCGCCCCGTTAACGTTGGCGCGGACGACTTCACGCTCGAGTTCTGGATCAAGGGCGCCAACGCCGACAACGTCACCTCGTCTTGCGCCACCGGAGCGATCGGCAAGGACACATGGCCCAATGGCGCGGTCGTCCTTGATCGCGACGTCCTCGGCGACGGCGATTTCGGGGAGTTCGGCGTCGCGCTGTTCGGCGGTCAGGTCGCATTCGGAGTCGCACACGGCAGCGGCGGTCAGACCGTTTGCGGAGCCCGCAACGTGCTCGATGGGGTCTGGCATCACGTTGCATTGACGCGGCGATCGACCACTGGCCAGATGAAGATATTCGTCGACGGCGCCCAGGATGCCGTTGTACAGGACGCGACGGCAAGCTTCGACGTGTCCTACAACCCGGCGCACGCAAGCCCGGACGCCAACGATCCTTTCCTCGTAATCGGTGCGGAGAAGCGCGATCTCATGACCTCGCGCGCGTTCAACGGACTGATCGACGAACTGCGCGTTTCTGCTGGCCTGCGTTACATCGCGACTTTCCCGCGGCCCTCCGCCGCGTTCGTCCCGGATACCAACACCGCTGCGCTCTACCATTTCGACGAAGCGACCGGCACCGACGTGATCGATGCGTCGAACGGCAACGCGAGTCCGGGCGTGCTCATCCCGGCATCGGCCATGGCGAGCCACCGATCCACCGATACGCCGTTCTGAGTTGACGCGATGAACGACTCTGCCGCGCGGGTAACGGGCCTCGCTCACGTCACGATCAAGGCGGCCGATCTGGCCGCGACCATTGCGTTCTACGAGCGCGTGATCGGACTGCAGCAAGTGGCGCGGCCGCCGTTTCCGTTTCCGGGCGCGTGGCTCGGTTTCGGTGAAGACGCGCTCGTTCACCTGCTTGGCGGCGACCGCGCGTTGGCCGCGAACGGAAGCATCGCTCACGAAACCGGATCGATCGACCACGTTTCGTTCTGGGCCCGCGGTTATGCGGCGCAGCGTGCACGGCTGGAAGCGTGCAGGCTGCCGTTTCGCGAGTCGTGCCCGCCGCAGACCACACTCGCGCAGATCTTCGTGTTCGATCCGAACGGCGTGCTGATCGAACTCACTTATGACCTGCGCCATGAAGGCGGTGTGGTCCCGAGAAATCGCGACGACAGGCTGCAGTGGACCGCAGCGCACTACACCCAGTTCGCCGGCACCAAACGCGCATGACGCCTCCAGTAGTCCCACCAGTGCAGCGAGGTTGGGCCAAGTATGGGCGGCAATCGAGCCCAATCCTCGCGTTCACTAATGCGTCCGGCGGATTCCGTCGCCGGGACGCCCGCATAAGCTTTGCTCCTCGACCCGTGCAACGTCCCTAGACCGCTCGATCGAAGTGGCCGGCTTCCCGTTTCTTCACGAACTGACACCGAACGTCATCGCGGCGCTGGTCGGGGCTGCGGCGACGCTGATCGCCGCAATGATCAACCTGCGCATCGCCTGGCGGCGCGAGGTGCTCGAGCGGATGAACAAGCGCACGCCGCGCGCACGGCGCGGCCTGCTGATTGCGATCGCGATCCTGGTCGTGGCGGCGGGTGTGGGCGGATACGCCGGCGCGCTGTACCTGATGCAGAACGATCAGCAGTCGACCCGCGCGATGCGCCTCGAGCTGCGCCAGCGGATCGCGGAAATCAAGGAGGCCGCGTCGCGCCTGGAACAGACGCGCGTCGGCGATCGTGTTTCCATCGAGACCCAGGCGCGCTTGCAGGAAGACCGGCGGCGCGGCGGCGAGGGCGTTGCTGCGACGGTCCGCATCGGACCCTGTCGCGCGCGGAGCGGCGAAACCGCGGAGGCCACACCGTGTCGCGAGAGCGACCTTGTCCCGGTTGGCCTCTGTGTTGTGATTCCTCCGGCCGCATCGGTCTACGAGATCACGCCCTATGCGCGTGCAGAGGGTGATGGCGCATCCTGGGACGATCGGCGCGCCGCATTGGGCGCAACGCTCGCCAACGTGCGCTTTGCCGCGCAGCCGGTCGAACGACCGGATGGCGCGGCGGCGAAAAATGTCTGCGTCGACGTCTGGTCGCTTGACGGGCAACGCGCGGTCGATGCCCGCGTCGTCGTCCGCTACCTTCTGCCGGAACGCGCCGACGTGACCGGCGCGGCGCACGAGCCGCTGCGTGCCGCGGTGACCGACCGGCCCTGACTCCCGCGGCCGCGCCGAGCGACCGTTATCCTCCGGCATCGATGCACGATGCTGGAGGGAACGGTGAAACCCGCACGAACGCCACGGCTTTATTGGGAGGACTTCCCCGCCGGCAGCGTGCGCGAGTTCGGCAACGTGACCGTCACACGCGAATCGATCATCGCCTTTGCGCGTGAATTCGACCCGCAGCCGTTCCACGTCGACGAAGAAGCCGGCAAGCAATCGTTGTTCGGCGGTTTGTGCGCAAGCGGGTGGCACACCTGTTCGCTTGCGATGCGCATGATGTGCGACGACTACCTGCTCGACTCGGCAAGCCTCGGTTCGCCCGGCCTGGAAAACCTCAAGTGGACGAAACCCGTTTACCCGGGCGATACGTTGCGGGTGAAGTTGCATGTCGTCGACGCGCGTCCGATGGCGAGCAAGCCGCACGTCGGGCTCATCCGCTCGCGCTGGGAGGTGATGAACCAGCGCAGCGAAGTCGTGCTCACGATGGAAGGCTGGGGCATGTTCGGAAGGCGGCCGGTTGCGGAAACACCCGCCGCCTGATTCGTCCGGTGTGCGCGGCGCGCCGCGCCCTCTGGCCCGCGCGTGAGGCGCCGCGGCTACTGCGTCGCGAAGCCAAGCCAGCTCTTGATGCGCTCGCCGAAGCGGCGCAAGGCCGCTTCGATCCGTGAACCGAAGCGTGACGGAAACTCCGCGCTTGCATCCAGCGCGCCGCTCGATAGTGCCTGGCCCATGAAGTCGCCGACGACGTGCAGCGCATTGTTGGCGCCCTGGCCCCAGTAGTCACTGCGCAGCGTGACGCGTTGATCGTTGAAGCCGACCCACGCGCCGGCAACAAGTTGCGGATGCATCAGGATGAACCAGCCGTCGGTGTTGTTCTGCGTCGTCCCGGTCTTGCCGGCCACATCGGCGCGAATGCCATAGACCTCACGGATGGCGCGACCGGTGCCGCGATCGACGGCGCCGC
>Ga0326726_10002428_pt1 | contig 17172 bp, 16 predicted proteins | sample MHFenrmetagenome_2_FD_207603 | JGI IMG/M metagenome (GOLD analysis project Ga0326726, IMG submission 207603) | Lab enriched peat soil microbial communities from Michigan Hollow, Ithaca, NY, United States - MHF15MN | ecosystem: Environmental > Terrestrial > Soil > Wetlands > Peat | place: USA... | reverse complement strand
CATTGGAGGGTTCGGCGAAATCGAGATCAGCAAGACTCTGCAGTACCATTTCAGCCAGGCGTTTGCTTGCCCCCATTATGTTGGTCGGGCGAACCGCCTTGTCTGTGCTGATCAGCACAAAGCTTTGAACCCCACTGCGCGCGGCGATTTCAGCGCACACCAGCGTCCCCCAGACATTGTTTCGAAGGCCTTCTGCCGGGTTATGCTCTACCAGGGGAACATGTTTATACGCTGCGGCATGATAGACCGTATCGGGCCGCCAGGTCATCATGATCTCCTGCATCCGCGACTCATCCCAGACGGATGCCAGCAAAGGAATCAATTCCACTTCCGAACCAAGTTCATCAGCAGACTTGAGCAACTCCTGGTGGATCGAGTAGAGCGCAAATTCGTTGCGTTCTACCAGAAGCAACCCGCTTGGATCGCATTTGAGGATCTGACGACAGAGCTCGCTTCCGATGCTGCCGCCAGCGCCCGTGACCAGCACAACCTTGCCATGCGTGTTCCGGTTAAGCAACCGGTTGTCAGGCGGCACCGGATCACGACCCAACAGGTCTTCGATGTCCAGTTCATGCAGATCAGCCAATGTCACGCGCCCGCTAACCAGGTCAGCCATGGTCGGCAGCGTGCGCACATGAAGCGGGTATTGAAGCAGGCCCTGCAATATCTCGTTCCTTCGACTCCGATCGGTCGAGGGCAACGCCAACAGGACTTCAGAGACATTCAATTCCGAGATCAGCGTCCCCAGCTCTGACGGATCGTATACCTGCAAACCATCCACATAATTTCTGTGCAAGCGCTTATCGTCATCCAGAAATCCCAGGACCCTTTTTTCCGCCGTGCTCCGCATCGCCCCGACCAACTGCCGCCCTGACGACCCGGCGCCGTAGATCAGCACGCCCTCCGCGTTATGCTGCTTCAACACATGGTGGTATAAACCGCCCAGCCAGTACCGAACCACCGCACGGCTCCCCCCCACCGCAACAAGCATCAACAGCGGCTGAAAAACGCCAATCGAGCGAGGCACCCCCGTCACTCCGATCATCGTGAAAATCAGCATGTAAAGCAATCCGTACAAACTGATAGCCTTCGTCATCGCAATCATTGCCTGCCTGCCCGAGAAGCGAAAGATCATGCGATACATGCCTGTGACAATGAAAATCGGCAAGGCAGTGCCGATCGAAACGAACATGGGCCACAAATAGACCCCCTGAAGCCTCACCGGCTCCTCCAGGCGCAGGCTCAAAGAAATCCAAAGAGTCAGGACACAAAAAAACGCATCAATGGAAAGCGCCAATACGCGCTTGAACGGGCGAGGCAAATCCAAGGCTGTCCGTGTGATAGCACATCGTTGCTTATATTGATCCATCAGTTTTCCGGTGTGGTAACTACGTGCTCAAACCTTCCGAATCTCGTCATTTTGTTTTCACTGCATCTCCGGCCCCTTTTCCCGTGGCAGTCATCATGATATAGCGAAAATATGAAGAAAGATTCAATTCTTTCAGCATCCTCGCATCGGTCTCTGCCAGCAATCGGGGGGTGGACATGTCAATATTCTTCAACTGGGCGAGACCCGTGATGCCGGGTCGCGCCTCGAACACACCCCGTGCCTGCCTTTCATCGATGAGCTCCTCCTGATTGAACAGACATGGCCGGGGTCCGACAAGGCTCATGTCGCTACGCAATACGTTCACGAGCTGGGGCAACTCATCGAGCTTGGTGCGGCGAAGAAAACGCCCAAAAGCTGTAACGGCAGAGGCATCGGCGAGATGCGAAGCAACCGAAGCGGTATCCGGCCGCATAGTCCGGAATTTCAGCAAGATGAACGGGCGCTGATGTTTACCGACCCGTTTTTGCCGGAAAATTGGTGAACCCGTGTCAAGGTATCCCAGTACTGAAAGAAAAATCAATAAGGGAAAGCCAAAGAACAGTCCTATCACAGAAAATATGACATCAAAAACGCGTCTCATGTTATTTCTCAGGCAATTATAGGTCTCAATTCCGCTTGATGCACGTTGTCATTCTGAAGCCGTTATCACGTTTCTCCCTGTCATTCTGAGCACGGTACCACCCCCCCATCTGTCATTCTGAACCCGGAATCACGGCCTCTCTCCCCTGTCATTCTGAGTCGGGCGTAGCCAGGCGAAGAATCCATCCACTGGATGCTTCACTTCGTTCAGTATGACAAAAAGTATATTATCGCCCCAAGCCCATCAGACTATGAATAACACAATCACCCTAGCTATCATTCTTAGGGCAGCATCTCCCCTTGTCATTCTGAACCCGGCACCGACTCTCTCCATCTGTCATTCTGAGCACGACGAAGTCGGGCGAAGAATCCATCACCAAAGGACATTTACCGGAGTTTCAATGCATTGTGTTTTGTTGAGGCGACCATGAAATCACAAACCAATCATGCCATTTGCCGCACGGCGCAAGCCTTCATCCACGCTTATCTTGGGGCTCCAATCCAGCAATTCGCGGGTTTTGGAGATATCGACCTGCAGACTGCCCAGAAGGCGTTGAGCTTCATTGCTTTTCCCGATCAGATCCGCACCGAACCTCAGTAAAGAAACAGGTACTGGAAACAATCTTGCTGGTCTGCCAATAGCCTGGCCAAGGCGACGCAACAAGTCAGCTGTCGATAGATCCTCTCCATCGCTGACCATAAAGGTCTGATTTGCCGCAGCAGGGTGCCCGATGCACGTTATCAGCAAATCGACGAGATTGTCCAAAGCCACCATGCTTCGGCGATTCCGATTTACCGTGGCAAGGGGGAGAGGTATGCCGCGCGACAACAAGCTCATCATTGCAGCAAAATTTGCTCGAACTCCCAGACCGTAGACCAATGGCGGGCGAACGATGACAACCTCCATACCGGTCTGTGCAGAAAGCTCTCGCAACATCTGCTCCGCCTCGAGCTTCGTAACTGCATAAGGATCTTGTGGTACCGGGTGGTCATCGGCAAAAAAAGCGTGACCTTGCCGAGTCGTCTCGCCGTTAACTTTAACCGTGCTGATAAATATAAAGCGCTTTATACCAGACGTCGCAGCCTGAAGCGCCAGGTTAATCGTGCCATCTACATTGACTTTGCGATATTCAGGTAACGGGTCTGCAGATTTGTCATCCATTATATGGACCCTTGCCGCAGAGTGGATCACAACAGAAGCCCCGTATAGAACTGAAAACCAGTTGGTAGCTGCGTTTATATCACCGACAACCACTCCACCCTGAATTCGTAACGGGGATCTGGTACAGGCGATCACCTCGAAATTGTTTTCATGCAGGCGTTGCACCAATTTTGAACCCACGAAACCGTTCGCCCCGGTAACAACACATTTAAGAGATTCATCCGTAACAGAAGACATAATTCCTAATAAATCATTGTATCGATAGTGCCTCTGACCTGAATTCCATCTTGAGATAACACATTTTCACCGACGCTATATTATCCGGGGATATATTAGAGTTTACGAGTCAGCTCGAGGATCTCGCCAAGACTTCGTAATTAAAAATCTTATCATGCTTTGGGCATGCCACCGCATGTATCTCAGACTTCGCCTGCTTTCACGTCTCGCATCATGAACTACCGCGACTGAAGGGCAAGCCATCACCTTCATGTCGCCACGCCAAATACGCCAGCAGATATCGACATCCTCATAATACATGTAGTATTTGGGATCAAAACCATTCAACGATCTAAAAGACCCACTTGAGAACAGCATGCATAAGCCGGACACCCAATCGACAGGGAATGCAGAGTTGGAATTATGTACAACAGGATAACGACCATCTGCATGCCCAAGAAACTTTAAAAACAAAGATATTATTGTAGGGAAATACCTCCAATTGTCCTCCATCTCGAATGCGGGCGTCAGCGCTTTCGGCGAAATCAAAGCAGCACCAGTTTCCTGAGCAACCCTTATTAATTCCTTAAAAGGGTTTTCAAGCAATGTAACATCGGGGTTAATAACAACAAACCATGGCTCAGCAACAAACTTAAATGCGGAATTATGGTTCTCGCCAAAACCCCTGGGAACCAAATTATTAATAGTTATGATACGTTCGTCCGGTGGATATACTATTTCTTCAGTTATATTTACCGTTATTATTATCTTACTGACTTCTTGAAAGCGCAAAAGCTTTTCAACCAAGTCAACAACCATCTTTCCATGTCCGTGACTAACTACAGATATTGCGATCAAAACAGAATGTATTCTTTGTTATAAAGCCGATTAGCACATTTTATTATCGAAAGTTCAGCTGTGAACTGCTACACTGGCGAGCCATCTCATATTCATAAGTCAGCACACAGGCTCACAAAAACGCTTTTTAGCGACGTCGTGTTCAAACACCTCGGCATTAATCAAATATAAGCCGTTCGGTTGTACCGGATCATTCAGATTTTCTACATCAACTCTCCGTTTATGGCAAGTGCAAGAGCTGTCACGCGTCTATAAAAGTACACAACAACTCCCGCGCCTGGGTGGGACTCACAACGTGTTTGTACCTCATTCAGGAGTCTCCACCTGTCAAAGGTCCGATGGGCTGTCAGCTTCCTGAATCTGTTATTTTACGCGTTTCGCTGCGAGAGGGGCTAAAACGATCTGATCCTCATTGAAATGACTCCTCTTCAAGTCAATGATCATCGGTTTTGATCGAGCTACTCATTACCCGGAAATGCTACTTCGGTTGGGTGTGGTCGAAGAGCTGAAGAGCTATACCTTAATAATATCTCTCCGTGAAAGGAAGCTTCAGTACAATATCATACCTACACATAAATGAGTCTTTGGAAAAGCCTCAAAAAACTTCTTCGTAAGATTTGGCAACCAGTAACTCACGCCTTGTTCTTTTTGCAATACAAGAACATCCTCAACAAGATGTTGAATATCTATTCCAACACCACATACAGGAGTCCTTCCATAATTTTGCCTGATACACTCTAAAGATGTACATATTTTCTCCTCACAATGCGTACATCCACCTGAAATAAATGTCAGCGCGAAATAGTGACCTTCCCTTTTCCTTTGCTGTTCAAGTTTTATAAGAGAGACATTAAATTCATTACGTTTACGAGTCAGCTCTGCCATGTCACCATATGGCATGACATCATAACACACATCAACTTTATCATATTTTTCAATGAGACCCTTGTACCACGAGTCATCCATGCATTTTGGTGGACATAATGGGTTATTCTTATAATGAACACACCCATGCATGCACTGCAGCCTTGTATATTCAAGAAACTTAAGACTGGATACATCTATCCCGATGCATTTCAAACAAACCTCATGATTTTGCAATATACTCATAACAATGAATTACGATCGTCAGAAATATCTCTGATTCTTACGGTAATCTATAGGCTTATCTACTTCAAACCATACATTACCAGTCACATCGACATATGATATCTTTTCGTTTTTTGCAATGAGTTCCACAAACAAATCTTCCCACCACAGGTTATAGTTCCCGCTTTGGACGATCTTTTCCAGAAGATCCTTGAATAAGGATATGCCATGCTTTCTTATTAATGCAACCCCTATATACTCTGCCATCGAGTCCACTTCTTTAATATCCTTACCCATATCAAGTACCTCATCTTCCGAAAGGACCACCCGATAATCAGCGTCTAATTTTTTGCTTTCATCTACACCGAACACATACTTATCTGTTTTCGCCAACAGCTTGGCATATATGTCTCTTTCAAAATATGTGTCACCATTTGTAATAAATACATCATCATCAAGATACTCGCGAGCGAACCACAAACTTCCGATACTGTTCATGTCAGAGTAAAATGGATTAAACAGCAATGTTATATCATATTGTGATTCGTAAACAAAGTTCTTCATTTGCTCAATCATGTAACCACCAACAATAATGAACTTTGTAACACCGGCATCTGAAAGTGACCTCATTTGCCTGCTCAACAATGCCTCACCCTTGAATTCCAGCAAAGATTTAGGAGATATATTGGCATATGAGGCCATCCTTGTTCCTCTGCCAGCTGCAAGTATTATTGCTTTTTTCCCTGTTTTATTCATACTTATTACTTTTAACAATATTATTCTTAATAAAAAACGCAACCAATTCGCCAGAAATATTCCTCAGGGGGCTCCTGAAACGGCAAAGCGATGGACTTCATTAGTGAATATACATTAATACCTGTCCCTTCTAAGGGGACACGCCCCTTTGACGGAACGCTGCACCTATCCGGACCACATTTACTTGATTCACAGTATTTACAAGATCCGCCTATAAATGACTTTGCATAAACAAACCCGGAACGGAAAAGTTCAGTTTCTTTTTGCAATAACAGATAATGTATTTCATTGGTGGAGTATTTCCTCCAATGGGCAATAAACAATCCATCCGAATATGGATATCTTCGACCTATAACACAAATGTTCTTATAACCCATTAGTGCACGTCTGTAGTACTCAAAACCCGGAATAACAGGAGGACAGGTGGCCTTTTTATTATATTTTGAACAGTCATACTTACAAAGCGCAGCAACCCTTACATCAAAATCAATATTGACATCATCAATGAGATAATTCTTTTCATATATATCATAACTATTTTTAATTTCTTGTTTTTTCTTGCAAAAATTGCAATCGCAAAACCTGATCATAATATTTTATATTCAGTATTCAATCAAGCAATTGCTCAGCACATTTTTCATAGATTGCAGAAATGCATCAATATCTTCTATTGAAATATCACCGTATACACCAACCCGCGCAATCCTGTGCTTATTTTCTCCTGGACTTGGTGTAATTTGAATACCATGTTCCTTCTTCATTATATCAATAATTTGATTGGCATCTATTGTCGGCGGGAAAAGGATGCCTATCACACCGTTTGACTGATGTTGTGTTATAATTCGTAGACCAAGCCCTAAAATCCCATTTTTCAAATACTCAGCTTTTTTCTTCTGATTATTTATAACAGAATCGACACCAACATCGCATATTTTCCTTAGTCTCTTTTCAAGCTGATAGAGCAAAGAAATAGCTGGTGTGAATGGTGTTTGACCTCGCAACAAGTTATTCCTGTATTCCTTGAGATCGAAATAATATTTAGGAATCCTGGATTCCTCAACTAAACCCCATGCCTTTTGACTTAGCGTTATAAATGAGAGGCCCGGGGGGAGTGCAAGTGCTTTTTGGCTGCTTGATAATACCACATCACAATGCCAGGCTTCCGAATCCAGAGTATCAGCACACAAACTGCTTACAGCATCAACAACCAAGACGGCATTCGTATCTTTTATATATTTGCCGATTGATTCTAAATCAGTCAAAGTACCCGTTGATGTCTCGTTGGCGGTAACAAATACGGCTTTGGTTTCCTTCGTGATTTTCTGTCTTATCATCTCGGCTGTTACAACTTCACCTTCATGCAGTTCAATAAGAGTGCAATTAATGTTATATCGATTGGCAATTTCGAACCATCGATAACCGAAGGTACCTCCAGATACAATCAGTGCTTCATCGCCTTCTGATAGCAGATTCACAACTGCGGCCTCCATTGCCCCACTTCCGGATGAGCTTATAAATAAAACATCATTTTGTGTTTTAAAAACAAGCTTGAGCATCTTTTCTATTTCTTTGACAAAAGTACTGAACTCATCGGTTCTATTATACACCATCGGTTGCGCACCAAGCTCCAGTATATCATTTTCGATTTCGGTCGGACCAGCAACCATCAATAGTGATCTTTTCATGATAAAGCTCTTGTGTTTTTATATGTTCCTGTTAAAGGCAGGGTTCGCAATAATCTTGGTGTTAACTGTTGTAGTTTGACTTTTCAATAAACAGTTCGGCATACCATGATTCTCTCAGTCCTTCTGAATTGTAGCTATCGGCTAAAAGGCGTTCTTATCAAATCAATACAATGAAATTTTGCCGCAGGATACGAGCGCCTGTCGAGCAACCATTCGATACTTTGATTTCGGATTGTTGAAGCAGAATTGACTGAAGATCAATGTGTCTAAGGTTAATTAATTCCGTATATAAAGCCTAAGCAGTTTGTCCTGTTATAAGCTGAATCATGGCTTAATAGAGTTGAAACATAGCATGAAGCATAATATAACAGCTTGATTATAATATTCCAGATTTTGACATCTATGTTTCTCGATAACCTATATACTTAAGAGCTGACTGGTGAATCGATGGCGCAGTATTTTTAAAATCATGTATTGCCATCAAAGATTTTAGATTTATCTTATCATTATCAGCTGGCCTATCCAAGCCGAATCTTTCGATAACCGCCTTATCATAAGTATGTACACCATATTTACGAGCCGCCCATGACCAATAAACATCTTCTCGAATCCCTATTATAGAACTTAATCTTAAAGACTTATATGTATTATTACTGATATTGAGACTATGAGTTTTGCAGAATGAGACATCTCTGATGGAAAATCCACCATTTCCATATACATACTCATCGCCGATCTTTAAATGAGACAAGAAATGACCTAATCTGGGATAATTACCAAACCATAGTCCATTCAATATTTTTGGAACATAAAACTTCGAGCCGAAATATGAATATGATAAATATTCATCAAGATAGTTATTCAAAACGATGCAATCATTCTGAACAATTATCATACGATCGTATGACGAAAAGTCATCATAAACCTTACGCCTCAGCAAAAAGTCATTGTATGATTGTATGCTCCGAAGAGTTCCTTCAGGCGGAATATACGTTTGTTGCTCTTTATATATATCAGGCAGATTCGAATCCTCTTGCATTACATAAAAGTTTACCTGCCCTAACGTTTTGACTGCATGACAAACAGAATATGTCTCTTCTTCTGTAAATAATCGATGATATGGAATAATTCCAGCTATTTTCATAGGATTATCTCTTCTTTACCCACTGATCCCATACAAATGGATAGGAAAATTCTAAATTATGTGTTCTACTGAGAAGCCTGTGCATTTTCAACAGTTTATCAAGAGGATCTTCAACGAAGTCATGAAATTGCACCTGCAGTGTTTTGATTTTGTCGATAACTCCAGTCTCAACGAGATGTTCTATTAAATCATACTCTGCCCCCTCGATATTAACCTTCAGTATATCAATAGTATCAATATTAAGAGATTTATAGTATTCGGTGAATATCTTTATCAGTTCAGGTGCCGACGGATCTATTCTAATCGACGCACCGGGACCTGTTCCATCTTTATATCCTCTTAGCGCGTTCTTTCCCAGACCGTAATTATTAACATGAATATTTGGCATTTTATCAAACTTGCCCTTCATGAAACTTACCATCTCTTCATTTGTATCGAACAAGTAATAAGTACCACTGTACTTTTTCATTAGCTTCTCTACAAACTCACCATGATACGCTCCCAGATCAAAAACAACAACGTTATTGATATCATCAACCTTGATATTATATCTGAGTTTGTCATCCCCGCCGTCAGAATACCATTTTGCCATACTTTTCCCGACATGGCTCAATTGTGACATGATCCCGATTTTCCGAGTCACTCTTTGAGAAAGATTCATGGCTTGTATCTGTATTGATTAATTATTGAATGTATTTTACTGAAACGCGCTCCAGATATATGAGAAAGCACATATTTCGCAGACATAATCGGAATGAGGCGTATCTTCGAATATAAAGTGTCTTCTCTCATCATCAACACGACAAATTGCTCAATTGTCTGCCTTACAACCTTCCGAAATGATAAATAATTGTTTGAATAACCACCTACACGATAATTGCATATTATGTTATTGTGGAAATCCATTATACCCTCACTGGCCGCGATATAATAAATGAGGATACTATCGGACTGAATTCTGAAAGACCTCATATAATGTAATGGGTACTCAGGCGTATGTTTAAAGAGTACCGCCTGGTGAACCGGAGTATTGTGCTTTAACCACTGGCTAAATTTGTTCGCATCAATATTTTTTTCAGGGAATTCCCAGCTTTTATTTTCAAAATAGCAATTAGCTACATAGAATGATAATCGATTATTGGATTTGTAAAACGACATCACTGCCTTCTCAAATAAATCAATATCTATCATTTCGCTAACAGTATCGCCAGCATTCAGATACCAAACAATATCACCAAAACGAATATACCTTAATGCCTTGTTCATGGCATCGTAGATGCCGGAGTCCAACTCGCTTTGGGTTTTGATAGTTATATTTGATCCTTCTAAATCGGAGTAACATCCCGACAACAGTTGCCTCAAATCCCCATCCGGATTTCCATCAATAACGATATGAGTGATGGTAATAGTTTGCAGCCCTTCAGAGAGGCGTATGATCGATTTTGCCGTTTCTAGCAGGCCGGGGTCATCATTTTTAACAACCGTCACAATCTTAATATCCATCACCATATTTTCCTGTTATAGTCTGCAAACAAAAGTATCATCGCAACAGGGACAGGATTAGTTATCATAAGAAGATTAGATATTATCGTATAATTAACAGAACGAGATGATTGATAGATTACAGTATTTATTACGATAAAGAATAAGATACCGATCATAAGTCCAGCCCCCTGGCTAATCGCCACATATATATTCTCATTAAGAACATTCAAGCTATTCGAACGTGCAAACCAATACAGCTCTGGAAAGCGCTCGACTCTTATTCTATTTGAAATCTCACGCTGTGCCGATAGCGTACCGGAAATCACCCTGAATAACTCACTATCGATAAATACAAAGATTAATAAAACCGCCAACATTACATACAAAATATTTCTGAACTTAAATAGCCTGATCACAAATACCATAAGTCCAGTAGTGGTTAATCCAGGGATATGAATGAGTAAGTTCCTGAGCAATTGTTTGTTTCCGGATACGCCAAGCAGAAGAATCGTATTGAATATGATAAAGTTAAGTCTTGGTATCCTATATCCCCACATTAAAGGCCAGTACGATAATTCACCCCATCGTGTATGACTCATAGCGCCTGAGACCACTGCCGTAAAAGTAGGACTCAGTATAAGCATTACCCAAAACAAAAAATTGATTATCCCAAAGGCAACCACCACATTATTTGAAAACAGTATGTGCTTTTTTTCCTTCTCCTTATCCTTGTACAATAACAACATTCTAACAGAATATATACATATCCAAACCATTTGCATTTTAACGTACTTATCGACCTCATCAGAGCCTGAGATTGTAATGGCCAATATTACTAATGAAGAACCTATTAATATAATTAAACGCAAGTGATCAAATAATCGCGCACTCAGTCGTGTAAAAACTATCAATAAAAACGCATAAATAATGGTCGTAAATACTAAATATATTGGTTGCCTAAGAAGAAGCGTGAAAATAAACAGAATATCAAAACAAAGAATTGCCCCCTGATTGGATAATGTTATTCTTGGTCTTCTAATACCCATTTTCATCGATAAACATTATTCAAACGACAGAAGCTTTGACATTACGACGCAATAACGGTCGCTCTATATATCGCCATGATATTGTTGATATCGCATATAAGATCAACAGAAGTAATGCCAATGCAGCCCAAGGATTATAATTGAACAAACCATTAAAAACCATGATCTGGATCAATGGAAAATGATACAGGTAGATCCCATATGATAAATCGCCTATCTTATCTATTTTTATTTGTGGAAATGCGTACACACACATATATATAGTTATCGTCGTATAAGTCAATGGCATCAGCATTGACTTTACTACCTCATTTTGAATACCCAAAAAGCCGATCAACGATATTAATGCAATAACTAATATTATTTTATGATCATAGCAACACAGAGCCAGAAGAGACCCTATTACATAATAGGATAGCTGTCCCGGGAACTGACGTGCGATTTCTGGCCCAGATGCAGCTGCATAGTAGTAATGAAAATATATAAACCATGCCATACTGATCAAAGAAAGTAGAATTGTAACAACAATCGCGTTATAACGCCGGAACAAAAATATCATACCTGGAGTCAACAGGTAGAATACCATTTCATTTTTCAATGTCCATAGCGATCCGTTGAACGCATTTACGACATTACCTTCTAGTGCTGTAGGCAATGTTGGTGAAAGAAAATTCATGAATAGCAGATTGCTGACCAAATATTTTACAGAATTGTGAGAGAATATTACTTCAGACAACGGCAGCTTAACAGTGCTTAAACCTAATACGAATGAAAATAAAACGGCCAATATATATGCGGGATATATCCTTCTGATTCGCTTCTCAAAAAACAATTTTTTCGACGATGTCGACATGTAGCTTTTTGTTATCAGATATCCACTTATCGAAAAGAAGCTTTTGACAGCAAAATCAGCATTAAATATATTATCTAAATTTACAAACACCCCGATTTGACTCAATGATCCAACATGCGCCAACACAACCATAGTTGCTAACATTAAACGCCATAGATCAAAATTATTTCGAGACTGCACGCGCATATTCATGTATGATAATCTCAATACTTGATATTTACATTGCCATCTTCTATATGAATCAATATGGTGCAATTTTTCAAAGCACTCTCTCGATGTGCAATAGTCAATGTGGTTAAGCCCTCAAGATCGTTAATATTTTTAAGCAGCTCCTCTTCTGTTTCCAGGTCTAGCGCGCTTGACCCCTCATCAAGTATTAACAGTTGCGGCTTCGTATAAAGAGCCCTAGCGATCCCTATTCTCTGTCTCTGTCCTCCTGATATACTACCGCCTCTTTCACTGATTAAAGTATCGACTCCATTAGGCAATAATGAAACGAACTCTGAAAGTCCGGCCATTCGTATTGCATCAGAAACCCTGGATTCATCTATCTGTGATACATCAACGCCAAAAGCAATGTTAGATCTTACAGAATCATTTAGAATAGGCGTATTTTGCATCACATAACCAATAGATTTTGACCATGAAGAGCTGATTTCCTTCAAATCAATTCCGTCAATCTTTATTATACCCGAGGTCGGAACCAAAAGTCCAGCGACCATATCAATCAATGTGGTCTTACCAGCGCCACTTTTACCTGTTATGCCTATATGCGAATTAACCGGAATTTTAATAGTAATATTTTTCAATATCTCCTTCCCAGTTTGTGTCGTATATGATACGTTTTCAATGGATATACCATCTTTTAAAAATACCCTATTTTTATGATTAATATCTGTATGACTGTTGACAGGCCGTCTTAATTCATATGCTATCAAATTTATCACTGGAAGTGTGAAATATAATGACTGTATTGAAGATGACACCCTAGTCATACTGGGCATTAACCTGAATGATGCCCCTCCGTAGACAATCAGTATTGGTATCGCCTCTTTTAGCGACAGATGTTGAACCACTATGAGAATGACCGTAATCATCACAAGTGTGATTATAGCAAGCAAGTCAGTCACTATTCTAGGAGTAGCTACAAGATAGTATTGATTCGAACACATCGTCGAAACCACTTTGACATTTTCACTATAACGTCTATACCAATAGTTCGTATCTTGATTCAACAAAACGGTTTTTATCGATTCAAATATTTGCTGTACAGTCTTCAAACGATCACCCTCTGCTTTTTGCCTGTAATTGCCATATTCTTTATTTTTATTTTTCAGTATTGCATTATATACATATCCTCCAAATACAAACACGACTGTAATAACGACAATAGCCAATGGATTAAGAATAAACAACGCTGTACCAATGGCGAATATGACAATTATCTCCGACAGAAGAATCGATGATGCCACAAGCGTGGTGTGGCAAAACTGATCTACTTCCGACAATATATTTCTAGTCAGTGAAGATGAATTGTTTGCAACAAAGAATTCATAATTTTGGCCTAAATATACTTTCAACATCTTCGAAGAAAGTATAGATTGAGTGGAAAATATGTAGTCCGCCTGTTTCCTCGTTGCATAAAGAAGATAAGCCGATTTCAATGAATACACGACAAGCAACAATATGGCTGCCGAGATCAAGAGCTGAGCCTGAGGTACGGCGAGAATGTATTTAGCAACAAATGGCATAGAACGAATAAAATCCGGTATATCGCCATTAATGATTTTTAATACCGGAAATACCAAACCAAAACTAACCCCTTCCAGCAAGCCTGCGATTAGCAATATTATTGTAGCCTTTATAAAATTATATCTGGCAGTTGTTCCGATAGAATTAAATATCGTATTTATACTCAATAAGTTCATATTCCGAATATTAATCTAGATCACGTTTTTTATCTCAATCATTTCTCTACTGGCTCATACTACATTATATCAGGCAATGCTTATCATATCGCCACACTGAGTTTTCCAATCCACTTTTTCATGATCCGGAACGTTCCATTTAGGGCCATATCTGTAACGTAACCACCCCTCTGAATCTAAAGGCACTTTTATACTCATATTCAACTCGTTTATTGTATATATCTTCAACTCATTCATATATTGCTTAGGCATAATCCTAATAAATCCTGGCTCTGAATAATTTACATAAAAAGGTACTTGATCGTGCCATAATATGAAATCATAAATAATTTGGTCATAATCATAGAATGTCAACTGCTGAATCAAACCGTTCTTTACCACTTTTCTTCCTATAACCCATCTATTTTTCTCAGCATAATCTAGTATGACTTTATCTGAATGCTCAGCATATAAAACGTCAAAATCTAAATCATTGTCATGAGCAATGAATTTATTATCTCTTAATAGCCCAAGCAATGTACCATCTGACGGTCGCATTACAAGCTCATCAGAGAGATCTTCCAGTATCCTTGATAACCTGTACTCCGAATTTGGAGGTAACGGTTTATTATGATTAAAAGGGATAACCTGAAACTCTTCATACATCTCCAGTCTAAACTTGGGTAGCCTCCCCAAGAACCGCCGAATACTCAATATCGGCTGACTTCTATATATCCTTCTCAGCATCATTTTCGACCGCCACTATATCGGTTAATTCGTGATTATTTATTATCCTGACCTGCATCGAGTCGCTTGATTCGAACCCTTGAATCAAATCACAGATCCTCACTCCGAACTGCTCAGACCATTTATTGTCAACCGGCGCACACGCCCCGAGATTTAATTTTCTTCGGATATGCCAATCATACATTACATGTGTATTCTTTTCGGCATTAACATCAATATCTGATTTCAGTCGAATTATTTTTTCTTTTGTAAGCCCCTCAATGAAGTTAATCAGTTTATCTTTCGTAACTCGTGTCTCTACGCCTGCAAGATTTTTAACAAATCCATCTGAACAGTTTAAACATGGAGTCTTCTTGTATATTGCCTCATAGATTATTGATCCATTGCAGCTGACGATAAGGTCAAAATCTTGCGTCTCTATTTTCTCATCCGATTTTATTATAATCGGCTTGTAACTCATATCGTTCTTCTCGATTATCTTCTCCAATAATCCAACTTCACCATACCTGCTACTAGCCGGATGCTCTTTTACATACACTGCGCATTGTGGATTTTTTGTAAACTCTTTGACACAAACGGTTATCCACTCAATAAAGTCCTTAAAATCGAACACCTGAAGCGACGCGGCATCGCAAAATATATGCGCCGCAATTAGAACATTGATTTTATTGGTGACAACCGGAGTTATGCGTTTTTTTGTATTGGCGTATGTCAATGCATAATCTGCGTGATCTGATTTAGAATTGAATATTCCATCGAAATAATTATTCAACAATTCCTTTTTATCATTTCCAATCACCACCCCGTCGTCAAAACGCCAATTAGGGCGAAGAGTGTATTCATATTTACCATCATCAACACTTGCCTTTTGTATGCACAAGCCAAAATCGTCAGAATTTATATTACCGATTATCGTTTTGTTTGACTCGGTTAACACTTTTGTAATTAAGGCCATCCCATAAGTCTCATCAGGAACAATCGCGTACTTTATCGAATCATAATTTGAAGACCCTTTTAAAAAGATAGCCGCCAAATCCCAATATCTTCTGTATGCAAATTCATGCAATCTTGAAAATAGTTTGCAACACTGCAATATTTTCAATCGATTCGTTCGTAAAAGTCCGTCTTCGAGCGCCTTATTTATAAACGGATCGGCGTTACAAACGCCGACATCATGAATCGCCTTTATGATCCGAATCAATGTTGGGTTTTTTATAAAATTTCTAACTGCCCCAACTGTGACTCCACCATTTATTCGTATTACCTCACCTCCGGACCGTCTCATCAACTCTTCTGCTATGCAGTCCACTTCATTAAGCATCACTGCAGATCCCTGATTAGAAAACATCAATACATTATTTCGCTTCTTATTTCGCATTGTTACAACTTATTCTCTAGATTAATATCATCATATATTGGACAGCAAAGTTACAGATAAACCGTCATTCAATGTATTTTAAATGTACCGGCGTACCATATTCAACATCGACGACAACTTTTTTCCCGACAATAGTTTTTATATGTTCAGGATTAATTCCGTAACCAGGACGAACGCTCCTGATGTCGCCTGATGTTATTATTTGTCCTGCTCTTAATGTCTTTACAAAATATAATGATCTTCGAAATTTGACATTGATTTTCTCACTCGACTTATGTCCATAGTCGACGTTTCCTATACTTTCCCATGCAGTTCTCGCGTCCCTGCACAGCGCAGCCATTTCAGAAGGCTCTATCGAAAAGCTGTCATCAGGTCCACCACCAGTCCGATCCAGGGTTATGTGTTTTTCAACGATACTCGCACCGAGCGCGAGACCGGCAATCGCTGTCGTATTGTCCAGCGTATGGTCTGACAGGCCGGTCACCAGACCAAATCGCTCAATCAAATCGGGGATGATTCTCAGGTTATAGTCTTTTGCTGGAGCTGGATAACCGCTTATGCAATGTAAGATGGCCAGCTCCTTGCATCCACCTTCACGCGCAGCGTTAATTGCCTCTTCGATCTCTTCGGCGTCCGCCATGCCTGTCGAGATGATCATCGGCTTGCCGGTGCCGGCCGCGTACCTGATCAGCGGAAGATCTACTGCCTCGAACGATGCGATCTTGTAAGCCGGAGCATTCAGGTCTTCCAGCAGGTCGATGGCTGTGTTGTCGAATGGCGAACTGAAGATCGTTATACCAAGCTCACGTGCGTATTGAAAAAGAGGTGCATGCCACTCCCAGGGCATATGCGCCTCCTGATAGAGGTCATACAGCGT
>Ga0326726_10002427_pt1 | contig 17176 bp, 11 predicted proteins | sample MHFenrmetagenome_2_FD_207603 | JGI IMG/M metagenome (GOLD analysis project Ga0326726, IMG submission 207603) | Lab enriched peat soil microbial communities from Michigan Hollow, Ithaca, NY, United States - MHF15MN | ecosystem: Environmental > Terrestrial > Soil > Wetlands > Peat | place: USA... | reverse complement strand
CCCGCAGCTGTTCGATGTCAAACAAAGGGGGATAAAAGAAGATGCCGAGAGAGAACTATTCATCCGGGACGCCCTGGGAACCCGTTGTTGGCTACTCCCGCGCTGTCAAGGTCGGCCTCTATGTTCATGTTTCGGGTACGACGGCGACAGATGGCAAAGGCGGCATTGTCGGCCTGAATGACCCATATGCTCAGACGGTTCAGTGCTTACGAAACATCGAGGCGGCGTTAGCCAGGGCCGGAGCTTCGCTGACGGATGTGGTGAGAACGCGGATGTATGTCGTCAACATTGCCGACTGGGAAGAGATCGGCGAAGCCCATGGCGAGTTCTTCCGGAATATCCTCCCCGCGACTAGCATGGTCGAGATCAGTCGTCTGATTTCGCCGGAAATGTTGGTGGAAATTGAGGCGGATGCGTATGTAGGGACCTAGGAGCGTTTCAACCGAATCCCTGAACAACCCTTGGTAGTTCGGAGAGTTGGGACGAGTCCTGTGCTCCTTGTTGTGCATGATCATGGGGGATCGGAGGGCATGATGAAATTGTCCTCCCAAGAGGCACAGAACCCGACATCCTTGACAAACCCATCGATGAGCGGATACTCCCCGGTGTACGATGGGCGAGAAGGCAATACTTGTCCTCTCCGACAGGCACCAGAATGCCACAGGCTCCGGATTCGTGGAGCATGAATCTGGAGCCCGGCATTTCTCCCCACAAGGAACTGTTACTTCACCCCATTAAAAGTAGACCGAAAGCGTCAGGGCGCCACTATTGGCAGATCCCACGCCAAAGCCCGACGTGGTCGGACCGTCGGTGGTCACCGACGTAGCGTTAGTGCTGGATTCGGTCTCGCCTGCGGAATGGCCGTATCCCAGCCGGTATTCCCCGGAGAAACTGATATTCTCCCACGGGAACCATTCCACACCCAGAATTGTCGCGAACCCGAACACCGTCGAAGACTGACGGTACGACTCACCACTGTTATAGTTAATGCCGAAACCCAGGGCATTCCCCTCCCGCTTTTCTGAAAGCGAAGTAAAGCTGAACAACGCGCCGACATACGCCACCACGGTTGAAGTTTTGGCGACATTGTACGTAATAGCCGGCGCAACGGTGAACCCGGTGTTTGTGAGCTTGCTTTCGGCCACCCTGTTCGCCGGAAGCGGGGTCTGCACATTCTTGTCGGTTTCCGTGGACGTGTTAAACCCGAGCGAGAGCCGGAGCGCCAGATCCGATCCGAGGTAATACTTCGCTCCAAGCCCGCCACCGTAATTGCCGGCTGCGAGGTTGGCCAGTCCACCGAGATCAAAGAGCAACGCCTTGGCTCCTGAATGCGTCAGGGGCTTCGGATCGCCCGCGAGAGACACCGACGTCAAGAAGAGCAGGACAAGCACCAGAACTGCCAGACGTTTCATACGAACCTCCGGAACGAGTTGTACATGGTTCAGGAGACGACTGAGTGCCTTCCAGAAACCTTTTCAGATCGCCTCTCCTTTTGTTGCCTTTTTGAAGGCACACGAGGTATGCCAGCGAATAACCCCCTTTTCTCGCCAGGAATCGGGCTTCCCTTTTACCCATCTGTGTAAATTCTCCCATGACGGGGATCATCTTCCAGGAACGGCTCCCCTTCAGGGGCAAAGCGCATTTCCTCCCGGGCAGAAGGGGAAGGAATTCGGGTAATCCGTTGGCGACAGATTCACCATCCGATCCCGGCGATTGGTGAACGACTACATCACAACACCAGTCTGGCCTTAACCGCACGGGAGAGCCTCATACACATTGGCAGACGTTTGCCTGCGCAGACGCGGATAACCGGTTTGACTCCTGCACATCGCTGCATATCGAGGGTCCTGGAATTGCCCCGCCACCCTGCAAAATTTCAAGGACCTTTGCTCTTTCGGCGTTCTCCGCGTGAGAGTATGCTGTCGATTATCGGGGGATCGGATGTCCGGGATTGTACGCAACGCGTGTGTGAGGCCCGCCCTTGCCCCTGCCGCAGTTCTTCTGTATGTTGCGTGACGCGCCGTGCCCACTCCGGACCTGTTCCAGTAGCCAGACTACCTATGAAACGAATCCTTTTTCTTCTTCTGATCGCACTCGCCACCTTCGGCTACGGTCAGCAATTGTCCCGCCAGGAAATTCTTGCCGCCTTTGGAGCCGCCGGGAATGAATTCGGCGTCCCTCCTGCTATCCTCAAAGGGATAGCCTTCGCCGAGACCCGATGGGAGCATCTCCTGTGGGCCGACGGTGACACTGCCAGTTGTACCGGACTTCCGCGCGCGTACGGCATCATGGCTCTCCGGAACGACAGCTTCTTCGGTAGGAGTCTGGCGGCCGGGGCCGAACTCATCGGAGAGACCCCTGAAACCGTTCGCCGCGACCTGATCCAGAATATCCGTGCCGCGTCTGCGTATCTGAAAAAACTCTACGTGCAGAATCCTCTCCCCGGCGGCACCTCCTCAGGCTCGCTCGAGAGCTGGCAAAGCGCCATCGCCCTGTACAGTGGTATCCCCCAGCCCGAGCTCGCCGCACAACACGCCTATGATGTGCTCACGCGGCTGCAAAAAGGGTATGACGATTTCGGCATCCGCCTTGACCCATGCATCGTCAACATGCAGGCTGTCCACGCCACAGCTGCAAAAGCCTACCGGGACGCCGCAGCAGTCCAGGGCCTCCGCAAAACTACTGACCAGCCCGACTATCCCCTGGCACACTGGGCACCGGCCTACCCTGGTCACTGGTACACCACCGGAAACCGGAAGGACTTCGTGGTCATCCACGACATGGAAGGATACTACCTCAGCGTCATTTCCTACTTCCAGCAATCGACCACCAATGCCAGCATTCACTACGACGTGAATGGATTGCAGGACTCCCCTGCCGACACTCCCGCCGGAGATATCACCCAGCAGGTGGAGGAGCAGTACTGGGCCTGGCACGCCATCTGTCTCAACCGATACTCGTTCGGTATTGAACACGAGGGATTTGTCTCGAACCCCGCCTGGTGGACCCCCGAAATGTACCAGGCCTCTGCGAAACTCGTCCGGTACCTCTGCGACAGATACGGCATCCCAATGGACCGGAACCACATCATCGGCCACAATGAATATCAGAATAGTTCCTGGGTGAACTGGGCGGTCGCTCAGGGATATCCGGCGGAGTTCGGAACATGCAACTCTCATACGGATCCCGGCGTGAACTGGGACTGGCCGTTCCTCATGCAGCTCATCACCCGCGATTCCACGGCTCCCCGCGTCAGCTCAACTCCGCCTGCGGGGAGGATTCAGGTTTTCGACAGAATCTCCGTGACTTTCAACCAGCGGCTGGAACGTGCGGCAGCGGAACAGAACTTCCGCATCGCGCCGGCTGTGGCGGGGACGCTTTCCTGGGCGAGCAACTTCCGCATCCTCGAGTTCACTCCTTCCTCACCCCTGGCATTTGATACCGAGTACACCGTCACCATCGACCCGGGTGCGCACAACTACTTTGGCGTCGGGCTCGATGTGAACGGCGATGGCGTTGGCGGAGAGGCCTATACCTTCACGGTCCGCACGGTGTCTAATGATACCGTGCCGCCGGCCGTCACTGCCACCTATCCCCTGGAAAATCAAACGGGGATACGTCCCAGCGTACAGTTTGAAGTGGACCTCAACGAGCCGATGGACCCCTCAACACTCGGCGGTGCGTTCATCCTGCGCGACAACCTGGGGAACCCCATCCCTCTGACGGCACCTGCAGCACAGTCGGTCGGCACAGGGACCCGTCTTACCTTCCGGCCCGTCTCAGAACTTGTTTCTCCCTCCCCATACACGCTAACGATCCTTACGTCAATGCACGATTACGGCGGAAACTCCATCGCCGGGGAAAGGGCCATTCCCTTTGTCACCGCTCCGCATCAAACGTTCAGCGGCACGGTGATCAACACACTCGATGCAGTCGGGGGATGGTGGCAACCCGGGAGCAGCGGAAGCACGGTGGGAACAGAGTCCACATCATTTTCGATCGCCATAGACATCCGGAAATCGGGGACGGGAAGCGGCAAGGTGTCCTATGTTTTCTCCGGAGCCGGCGGCGGACGCGTGAGGGAGTACAACAGCGGAAAACCCACTGTCGATCCAGGCCCATGGGTCGCAGCCTGGGTGTACGGGGATAACAGCGGGAATGCCCTGGAGTACTGGTTCTATCCCGGCGCAGCAGGGTCGTCGTACACCGGCATCCGCGTGGATACGCTGGACTGGACGGGATGGAAGCTTGTAGCGACGTCGATTGCGTCGGTCCCTACCACGGCGACGCGGCAGTTCGCGGGCTTTGTCATCGGACAACTGCCCGGAGGGCGCTTGAGCGGGAGCGTCTATTTCGACGACCTGAGCGTAGGTACGGGGGTAGTCACTGTCCCTGACACACGATCCTCGCTCCCCCAGGAAACCATGCTCCTGCAGAATTTTCCGAACCCGTTCAATCCGTCGACGACCATATCGTACACGTTGAACGGTACTACGCACGTTGTGCTGAAGGTCTATGATCTGCTGGGACGGGAGGTCTCGACACTGGTCGAAGCAATCCAGCCTGCCGGGTCATACCGGGTGAACTTTGATGCAAGAAACCTGACCTCGGGCTTGTATATCTACCAGCTGCGAGCAGGCAATTTCACGGCCGCGCAGAGAATGCTCCTCCTGAAATAGGGCAGCGCGGGAACCGGGCGAAACGTATCTCCAGGCTCGACTTTTTCTGTGGCTCGTGAGACACCCGGAAGAGTAACCATCGAACCTGTTCGGCCCGTGGGGGGCATTGAACCAGGCATACCCACGGCGCACCTTTGAAAAAACGCAATCGGCGGCGTTCCTCCCCGAGGGACGAGAAAGACTGGAATTTCTTTGTCGAAGTTGTTGTTCCGAAGATAGGGTAATGGAGAGTGCGGATGAAAGTAGGCATTGTCGGTGCGGGATTGGTGGGAAGTTCTGCCGCCTACGCCATGGTCCTGACAGGAGTAGCAACAGATATCGCATTCGTGGACATTAACATGCGCCTGGCGAAAGCGCAGGCCGAAGATATCCTCCACGCAACGCCGGTCTCGAATTCGGCCAGAGTCTCCGCGGGCGACTATACATCTCTCGCCGGGAGTTCGGTGGTGATTCTCTCGTGTGGCGCCAGCCAGAAACCGGGAGAGACACGGCTTCAGCTTCTCGACCGGAACAAGCGGATCTTCGAGGAGGTCACACATCAGGTACTCCAACACGCGCCTGAGGCCATCCTCCTCGTTGCCTCCAATCCGGTGGATATCATGACCTATTTTGTAACAAAGCAGGCGGGCCCGCCTGCTTCACGGGTGATCGGTTCCGGGACAATACTCGACACCGCCCGGTTCCGGGCCCTTCTCGGTGAACACCTCGGCATTTCGCCGCAATCCGTTCACGCCCATGTGCTGGGAGAACACGGCGACTCCGAAGTCCTGGTCTGGTCGAGTGCCGACGTGGGAGGCGTTCCGCTCGAAGAAGTGGCGCTGCGGATGGGTGTTCCTTTGACTGCGGCAGTGAAGACGCGAACCGATGAGAGGGTCCGCAGAGCGGCCTACACGATCATCGAAGGGAAAGGAGCAACGTACTACGGAATCGGAGCGGCTCTCGCACGAATCGTCCAGGCCATACGCGACGACGAGCGCGCGGTCTTCACCCTTTCGAACATCGACAACCCGGGGTTCGACGATGTCAGTCTCTCCCTCCCGCGGGTCGTCGGCGCAGGGGGCATTGGCGCAACCCTCAGCCCCTCTCTCTCTCCAGAGGAACAGGAACTGCTTACGAGAAGCGCGGAAGTTCTCCGGAAGGCCCGCGGATAACGCTATCTCTTCCTCCTGCACTTCCCTTCCACATACGTCATGAACCGCTCGCCATCGCGAGACATCGCGAACGCGACATTGACGCTATCCAGACCGAGCAGCTGGTAGGTGAGTCGGAATGCGGGACTCTTTCCAGCCCTTTCACTCGTAAGAACAATCGCCCGGTCGGGATAGGTGACAGCATAGTTGATGACATGACCCTCGTTGTCAAAGTAGACCGCCTTCGTTGGCATACCGGCGCTATCCCGATAGACGATCATGAGATCGTCGTGAACCGTCCGTGGCGCGCTCGCTGTGGCAGGGTATTCAGCGTGATTTTCCCGGATGAGAATTTTCCGGTCCAAAGATGGCACCAGGGAAAACCATCCACCTCCCTGGCCGGGAGATCCGCTTCCCTCCCCCACCCACTCTCCGACCAGCCAGTCCCATTTCTTCCACGTTGTGTCCTGCTGCGCAGGAGAGCCCGCGGTTGCGCCAAGAAGGAACAAAAACAGGGAAAACATTTGTACTCTCATCATACTTGACTCCGGCATTGGATAAGGGAAGCAATATGTCTCCTTCACTGCAGAACAGCAATTGCAGGACCAACCGGCTTCGGGAGCGCACATCGACCAGATTATCCAAGATCCATGATTCATGCATACCTCGATGCCGGCTCCGGCGGGATTGGGGCTCCGTGGCAGCCGAATGTTCGTTGATGCGGCAAATCCTCGAGCCAATCGGCCAGCCCCGCCGGAATGCCAGCAGATGAACCATAGTCGCCGGGTCTGCACGGTGAACATGCCGAAAAGAAAAGCCCCGCTTGCGCGGGGCAGGTACCGATAATTCTCGATGGAGATGGACAATTACTTCACAAGAACGAGCTTCTTCGTCGCCACAAAGCTTCCTGCTTCCATACGATAGACGTAGGTTCCGCTCGCCAGACCCGTTCCGTCGAATCGCACGGTGTACATGCCCGCCGGCTTCACCTCATCCACCAGCGTCGCCACTTCACGCCCGACGAGATCATAAACCTTTAGCGAAACACCCGAAGAAGAGGGAACTTGAAAACTGATGGTTGTCGCCGGATTGAAGGGATTCGGCCAATTCTGATCGAGGGCGAAGGACGACGGTCCCCCGGCATTTTCTATCCCTGACTCTACGCCGACGGCGCCCTTAATCGGACCGTAGAAGGCAACACTACCATCAAGGTCAACCTGCTTTAGACGATAGTAGTAGGGCCCCCCTGAAACGTTTCTGTCAATCCACTCGTAGTTCTGAGGGGCAAGCGTTGTCCCGTTCCCCCGGATGAAGTTGCCGGAGAGATCGACAAATCCGTCCGTGGCCGACAGACTTCGTTGTACGAAGAAGCCGTAATTGTTGACTTCCGTGGCTGTCGTCCAGCTCAGCTTGAGGTCATTCGACTTGGGGACCATCGACGCGCCGAAGGAAAGAAGCTCGATCGGCAGTGCTCCTGCAGGATCCGCCGCTGTGACATCGCCGAACCCCGTCAACCCGCTCTGCTGAACAAAGTGGGAAGCCGTATCCACCGTGGATGCCCCCACATTCTGCCACGCGCCAGCGGTGGTTTTCCAGAGGACATAACTGATTTCCGGTCCGCGAACTTCGGCCTTCGCAAACGACATCCTCAGCGTGTACGCGAAGTTCGCTCCCGCGCCGACTGCCAACATCCTGACATACCGCTTCACGACAAGAGTGGTATCGGCCTGGGCCGGGAGGTTTGGCGGATTCGTGTTCGGATATACTGTCGCCGTTACGGATGATGGGTTACCGTCTCCGTTAGGAATGACAAACGAATTCGCGTCGAAGAACTGGTAGGTACTCGTTGAGCCGGCGACAATTGACCGGCTCACTGTCCCGACGATCCGGTTCGCCCCAAGGATAAGAGCGGAGGCGGAAGACGAATTGATGGAGAGCGTATATGCTCCGGTGTTCAAGCTCCCCCGGGTGAGTGTGAGTGAGCCCCCACTGCAGATGGAAACGTTTCCGGAGAGCGCAACCCCGGCGGTGTCATCGACGACGAGCTGGTAGAATGTTGATCCCCCGATCACCTGCGTCGATGTACCGTTCATCGTCACCGTCGACGTGCCACAATCAAACGAACCGTTGCTGGTCCAGCTTCCCCCTACGCTATGTGTAAGGCCGGCGCCGGCAGAGAAAGTGCCGCCCGGCAGTATGGTGACATGACGGGTCACCGTGATATCGCTCACCGCTGTTAGCGCCCCGTCCACGACGATATCATAGAAGATCTGGGATACGGGCGAGCCACCGATGGAGGTGTTGAGGAAATGTACCTCAGGGATGTAGCCAAAGCCCGGCGTTGTGCTCGGAAGGAATGTTCCGTAATTCAACCACTGTGAGCCGGTCATCCAGAGCACCGTAATGCCGATTGACGCATCGATCGTCCCGTAATTCTCGACATCGCCCATGAAGTAGATGCGCAGGATGTTTGTTGAGACATCAAAGGTCACACCGCTGGCGACCGAGAGCTTCCCGGCACAGCGAAACGCGGTATCTGCGGGAATCGGACCTACGGTCTTCGTTCCGCTCCCTCCCAGGGTGAGATTGCCAAACGTCACGCCCGACAGAACAGTCTGATTTGAAGTTCCCGCATATTCGAATGTGCTCAGTGCATCGAAGCTATACGCCGTGAACGACGGATTGGCCGCCGCGCCGGAGACGGTGATCTTGCCGGTGCTGGTGAGTACCAGCGACCGCGTTCCGGTTCCGTTTCCAAGCAGGGTGCCTGTGCTGCTTATCTGCACGGTCCCGGAGATTTCCGCCGATCCGGACGCTCCGTTGACACGCACGCTGCCTGTACCTCCGATAGCGAGGTCGCCGGTTGACTGGACGGTAAGCGTGGCACAGTCGACCGATGCGGCACCTACCGTCACTGTATGTCCGGAGAGGATATCTGCAGTGTCCGCCGCTTCCGGATAACCGGTCGCGCTGGAACCGGACACCAGAAGCCAGGTCGCCGACGCGTTCCATGATCCGCTGGCCGTGCTCTGAAACCGGGCCTGTCCGTGAAGTGTAAATCCCGCTGCGCCAACGAACATAAGCACAGCGGCTGTGAAGCTCAGTCTTGTTAGTTCAGTTTTCATTTCCTTCCCCCTCCGGGCACTTTTCGAATCTCTTCGGAAACAGGTGGAGCTCTCGATTCCCTTTACCTCAATGCATCAAGGATGCCAATCCACCGGTGAAACGAAGGGCGTGTTTTTTAGCGTTTTGGTGGGGAGACAGAGAAGGAACTGGCATGCACCGGTTCGCGCGTGAGACAGTCGTCTCACCGACGTTACAGTGGAATCTCAGAGCAGAGGTGGGTGACAGAGGTTGCAGGAAGGATTTCAGAAGAGATACTCGGAGACCACCGGACGAACGAGTGCCTGTCCGGATTCAGCAGAAAGCCGGCTTCATGGCGAAGGATCGCTTCAGAAGCGTTTGTCAGTCGGTGGACTTCCGGAAGCGGCCGGGATCAATGCCATGCTTGGAGAGCAGGCGATAGAGGGTGGGTCGGGGTATCTTGTGAGCTTGCGATAGGGCCGAGAGATTCCCCTCGTGCCGGTCCAGCTGCCGCAGGAGGAATTGACGTTCAAATGCTGAGAGAGCCTCCTCGCGGGCCATTGCGAAGTTTGTCTCCCCGGCAGACTGGCTGTCGGCCGGCTGACCCTGCTGCCCGATGAGTTCGCTGAGCCCTTCTATGGAGAGGGTCTCGTTCCTCGCCAGCATCACCGCCCGCTCGACAAGGTTCTCCAGTTCCCTCACATTTCCGGGGTAGGAATAGGTCTCCAGGATTTCCATTGCCTCGGTGGAAATGACACGCACCGATTTGTTGATCTGAAAATTGTATTTGGCCACGAATCGGCGAACGAGCAGCGGGATGTCCTCTTTGTGTTCCCGGAGTGCCGGAAGCGAAATGGCTGCCACATTCAGTCGATAATAGAGATCTTCGCGGAATCTCCCTGCCCCGATTGCCTGACGCAGGTTCTGATTCGTCGCGGAAACAAACCGCGCTTGGATGGGAATCCGTTCATGACCCCCCAGCCGCTCGAACTCACGCTCCTGGAGAACCCGGAGCAGCTTCATCTGGAGCGGCAATGGGAGATCGCCGATCTCGTCAAGGAATATGGTGCCGGAGCCGGCCACCTCGAACTTGCCAAGTGTCCGCTCGGTCGCACCGGTGAATGCTCCTTTCTCGTGGCCAAAAAGTTCAGATTCGAGAAGAGTTTCGGGAAGCGCCGTGCAGTTGATCGGTATGAACGGTTCGAGATGATTCTCACCGTGCTGGTGGATGGCCCGGGCAACGAGTTCTTTACCTGTTCCGGTCTCACCGAGGATCAGGACAGGCATGCTATTCGGAGTTCTCGACAGCGAACCGATCAGCTTGTAGACCTCCTGCATACATGGGCTTTCACCGATAAGAGTGTATCTGTCAGCACCCCCGCTGTCGACCACCTCCGAGGGGAGAAGGTTCAGGTTCCCCGCGGCCTCCAGGGCTTCTTTCGCGACTGAGCGAATCTGGTCGATATCGAGAGGCTTGAGAATATAGTCGAAAGCCCCGAGCTGGATCGCCTTGATAGCGGTCGCCATCGTTCCCTGGCCGGTCATAATAACGACAGGGACCTGGGCGGCAATTTCCTTCAAACGGCGCAAGGTCTCGAAGCCGTCCATCTCGGGCATCGAAATATCCATGAAGACCAGGGAGGGCCGTCGCTCGCCAACCTCGTTCAGCGCTTCACGCCCGTTCCGGGCAAAGGCCGATGTGTATCCTTCGCGACCGAGAATGGCTGAGAGGGTTTGGAGAATAACCTCATCATCATCGACGATCAAAATCGAATCGGCTGCCATGCGTGGCTCCTGGGTCATGACGGGAGAGGAGACCCATCGTCTTTGAATTGACGGCGACGACTACGGGAAGGGCAGGAATCACCCGTGCCGCGCTTCAATATAGCGATGCGCCCGGAAGGGATCAAATGGCATTCCCCTCTCTTGCTCATCGCATTCGGCGTCACGATGTTGGCCCCGCAGGGGCCCGATCTTTGTGGGCCCCGCCGATCCCGTACATCGGCTGGCGCTGCAGGGGCCGCAGGTCTGTGGGCCCGGCCGATCCTATGGTCAATCCGTTGGCCCCCCAGGGGCCGGATGGTTGTGGACACCGCCGATCTTCTGTGCAATCGCCAGGCCCCATGGGGGCCGGATATCCGTGGACCCAGCCGATCCTTAGATAAACGGTTGGCCACATTTGACAGGGTCGAGCGGGTTGCCTACATTGTCCTTGTTCGCAATCGCTTCCAGAGCTCGCGTGGCTCTTGCGCCAGGCGGCCAAAATCTCACCCGTTGAATCCTCAGGAGATCATATGATCCGGTTCCTTTCGGTTTTCTCACTGGTTGCAGTTCTCTTCATTGTCCCCGGCTTCGGACAGGGACAAACGCCTGTTTCCGAACCATGGGCGGAGTACGTGGCGGGTGACTATGACATTCTTCCGAACATCACCTACGCCATCGCGAACAGCACCGAGCTCAAGCTCGACCTCTACGTCCCGAAAAACCGCGCCATGCCCATCCCCACGCTCATTCTTTTCCACGGCGGCGGCTGGGTGGAGGGAAAGAAAGAAACGAATGTGCTTCAGCTTCTTCCCTACCTCTCTCTGGGATGGGCGGTCGTTAATGTGGAGTATCGACTTGGACGGATTTCTCCGGCACCTGCAGCAGTCGAGGACTGCCGCTGCGCCCTTCGCTGGGTAGCACAACATGCCAGGGAGTACAGCCTGGATACTTCGAGAATCGTGCTTACGGGCGGCTCGGCCGGCGGACACCTCGCATTGATCACCGGAATGCTGCCTCAGAAAAACCCGTTTGACCGCCAGTGTCCGACCGACAACAGCACCCGCTGGAAGGATGGAACGGAACCGGCGGTCAAAGTCGCCGCCATCGTCAACTGGTTCGGGATCACCGACGTGGCAGAACTGCTCGATGGTCCTGATGCAAAACATTATGCGATCGAGTGGTTCGGCAGCCTGAGCAGTCGGGAGGAACTTGCACGACAGGTTTCACCCCTCACGTACGTTCGCCCCGGCCTCCCGCCGATCATCACAATTCACGGCGATCGCGACATTATCGTGCCCTACACCCAGGCAGTCCGGCTCCATGCAGCTCTGGAGAAATCCGGCGTGCCGAATCAGTTGATCACGGTCTCCGGCGCCGGCCATGGCGGCTTCACGAGACAGCAGCTCGTGAACAGCTTTGCGGCAATAAAGGGGTTTCTGCGAAAGAGCAACGTTTTGAAGGCGGAGTAGTAGAGCATGCACTCTCCTGCGATGCTGGCTCGAATCATTCTGGTCATCGTTTTGTCGGCTCTCACTCTGGCGGTTCGCGCACAGGAGAAGGGGGTCTGGCAAAACAGGAAATGCGCAGTCAGCCTCACGTATGACGACGGTCTCAATGTACACCTGGATACAGTGGTTCCAATCCTCGATTCTCTGGGTTTCAAAGGGACGTTTTATATCACGGGGGATTTCCGTGCCTTCAGGGAACGCGTGAATGAATGGAAGACCGTGGCCGGCAAAGGGAATGAGCTGGGCAACCATACGCTGTTCCATCCCTGTGAGGGAAAGTTGCCGGGTCGAGAATGGGTGAAGCCGGAGTATGACCTTTCGAATTATTCGATGCGGCGAATGCTCGATGAAATCGAGATGGCGAATGTGTTCCTCAGGGCTATCGATGGGAAAACGAGGAGGACATTTGCTTACCCTTGCGGGGACATGAAGGTCGGGGATTCATCGTATGTGGAGAGCATTCGTGGTGAATTCGTTGGGGCGCGAGGCGTAGAGGGAAGACTGCAGACGATAGTTGAAATCGACCCGTACCGGATCGGGGCTTTCATGATAAACGGTGAGTCAGGCGGTGATCTCGTCGCTCTGGTAAAAAAAGCGATGGAGAAGAAAGCCCTGCTGGTTTTCCTGTTCCACGGGGTTGGAGGCGAACATTCTCTCAACGTCTCACTGCGCGCCCACAGCGAGCTTCTTCATTTTTTGAAGGCGAACGAAAAAGATATCTGGGTCGCTCCTTTGGTCGACATTGTGGAGTATGTAGAAGCGCGGTAAGGTAAAGCCCTCTCTGAACACCGTGTCGAGAACGCTGACCCGCTTCTTGTTCTCGTTGGGGGACTCCGGTCACAGGCGCATGGGCAATCGGCGAGTTCCTTCTATCCGCTCGGACAAGGGGACTCCTGGGTCCACCGGGAGACCGCGCCCGCCGGAGGGGGTGTATGGGACACGATCACCACATTGGAACAAAGCCGTTCTTCAGCCGGCCCGCGAGGGAGTGATGCGAACACTTCAATTCACCGCGAAGCATTTCCTGGCGGAGCAACTGGCACGTCCGTCGGGATTCTTCGGACGATATGTGATGGGGCGATTGCTTAACCGCATTACCTCCACCCACAACGCTTTGGTTCTCGACGAGCTCGCAATTGCTGCCACGGACAGGGTACTGGAGGTGGGATTCGGCGGGGGGCACTGCTCGAGAGAATCCTCAAAGAGGCGCCCGGGGCGTTTGTTGCGGGGGTTGAGATCTCCGGGGAAATGGTGGCAATGGCCACAGCGCGCTTCCGCTCGCTCATTGCGTCGGGCCGGCTCGATCTCCGTCCGGGCTCTGTCACATCGCTCCCCTTCCCTGACGCCTATTTCAACAAGGCCTGTTCGGTCAACACGGTCTACTTCTGGCCCGGTCTCGCGCCCAGGCTCGCGGAGTTCGCCCGCGTCATTCAACCGGGGGGTCGACTGGTTCTCGGTTTCACCTCCGACGAAGAAATGCGCCACGCCGGGCCCGACAAGCATGGATTCACACCCTATTCATCCGACGAGCTGAAAAGGGCCATTGCCGAACAGGGATTTCGACCCGGGGAAGTGCGCTCTGGCTCAGATGGGCGCGGCACATTTTTCGCCCTGGCCGCCGAACGCACATAGACGAGGGCGGTTCGCACGCACGACATCTGCTGCTCGACGATCACCCTCCAGACGAGAAGCAGGATCACCGCGCCGGCGGTTGACAGGATATTGGGATTTCTTCGCGAAGGATGGCGGACCCGCATTGACTCTGGTTGTTGACATGCTGAGGATTCGACAGGAGAAGAGCGCATGACGAACGGGGAGAAGCAAAACCCCTCGAATGCCCACCGCCCGCTTCAAATCATCCCTTCGTTCGATACCTGGGCCGGGACGACGGATGAGGCTATCCGGGAGAAGATCCGCGGACTCCAGGCGGCAGGGCTCGGGGGCCTGGTCACGAATGTCAGTCTGGAAAACTACCTCCGGAGCGACACGGCGTGGGATGTTCTGAAGCGGGGCGTCGAGATCGCCCACAAGGCCGGACTCAGAGTCTGGATCTACGATGAGGAGGGATATCCGAGCGGTGCGGCAGGCGGGCTCGTGCTCCAGCAGTACCCCGCCGGTGAGGCGCAGGGCCTCATCCGCACCAGGGACGCCGCGGGGAGGGTGCGGTACAACGTTGTGACTCTCTACGAAGCCACCCACGCCACAGAGAATTTCTACAAGAAGCGGCACTACATCAACATTCTTGACCCCTCCGCTGTCACAACATTCCTTGCGGTCACACATGACCGATATGCACGTCTCCTCGAACCGATCGGAAAGTGCGTCGAAGCCTTCTTCACGGATGAACCGTCGTTGATCAACGCGTACATTCCCAAGGGAAAAACATACCCACGTACGCTCCCCTGGCATCCCCGTCTCCCCGAAATCTTCCTTGCCCGCAAAGGGTACGACCTGATGCCGCACCGGGAACGCCTGTTTGTGGACGTCGATTTGATGGACCGGAAGGTCCGGTGCGACTTCTACGAGGTGGTTGCCGATCTTTGCGCCGAGACCTACTTCGGGCAACTCCAGGAGTGGTGCAAGGCCCACGGTGTCGCGTCGAGCGGCCACCTGCTGGGAGAGGAGACGATGGTCTGGCAGACCGACTTCGACGGGAGTCCCTTCCCTTCATACAGAAAGTTCGATATCCCGGGGATCGACATGATCCTCTCCGACCCGGAGAAGATCATGGCCAGGGATTACTTCATGGTGCCGAAGATCGCGGGTTCCGCAACGCGCCTGCAGGGACAACGGCGGCTCATGTGCGAGATCAGCGATTTCTTCGGTTCGATGGAGGGGCATCCGGCCTCGATGGAGCAGATGCAATGCACTGCCGGGATACTCTTCTCTTTCGGCGTGACGGACATGCTCAGCTACTATCCACTTTCCCTCGCTGCGGAGAAAGAGATCAAGCCGACGGACTTTTCCCCCGAACAATACCGGCGGTACACGGAGTTCGTGACGCGGCTGCATCTGCTCTTCTCGAGCGGGACAATCTCCCCGCATGTCGCGATCCTCTATCCGATCACTTCGGTGTGGGCCCATTTCACCCCTTCGGACCGGTCAATGTACGAGCCGCATCCCGACCCCATAGTATGCCAGCTCGATGAGGGATTCACGAGTCTCTGTCGCAATCTTCTGCAGCAGCAGATCGATTACGATATTGTGGACGAGCGCAGTCTCGCGGGGGCACGCGTGGATGGGACAACGCTTGTGCTGGGGGAGCGAAAGTACGAGATCCTTCTTCTTCCTCCTGCCGATACAGTCCATCTCCGTACTATGGAGGTCATTGCCAGGTTCGTGGAGAAGGGGGGCACTGTCCTGGCTTCCCCGCTTGTCCCGCGCTACGCCGCGGAGGGAGCCGGTGAAGACCTGCGCATCCAGGAGCTGATACGTGTTGTCCGTGAGGCGGGTGCGCTGGGAGGCTCCACGCCCGGGTCGCCACCGCTCGCCTATCTCGAACGATCCCGCGCCCTGCCGGAGTGCGCTCTCGATCCGGCTTCGCCGAATCTCCTCTGCACGACTATTTCCAAAGCAGAGGGTCCGGCGTACCTCCTTGTCAACGTCTCATCCCGGGAATACCGCGGATCATTCACATTCCGTGCAATCGGCGAAGCGATGCTCTTCGACCCAGCCACGGGAAGCGAACGCCCCCTCACGGTGGAGAGAACGGCGGAGAGCCGATCGCGGGTCGAGCTGAGCCTTCAGCCGTTCGGTTCCCTCTGCATCCTCTTCTCAGATGGTCATTGAGTCTGTAGACTCCGCCGATCCCGTGCATCCGTCGGCCCGCGGGGGGCCCAACGGTGGTAGGCCCCACGAATCGTACGAACAGAGGGAAGCCCGCCGCAAGGCGGGCTTCTTCTTTATCGACGGCATCACATAGCCGCAGAGGACGCAGAGTGACTTTGATTTCCCCTGTCCGTGAATGGCGTTGTGCATCTCCGGCGTGATATCCTTTTTGCAGATGTCCCGGAGCCTTCGAGGAGCGAAGCAGCCTACTCCTTCACCCCGAACTGCCAGAAGAGAAACGCCCAGGTGTCTGCGTTCTCCTTCATGTACTGCTCCTTCGTCGACCCAATACCGTGACCTGCCTCATAGTCCACCCGGAAAAGAACCGGCTTTCTGCTTGACGTCGCTGCCTGGAGACGTGCGGTCATTTTCGCCGACATCCACGGATCCACACGAGGATCGTTGATGCCATGGGTGAGAAGAACGGCCGGATAGGCAACGCCGTCCTTCACCTGATGAAGCGAACTCATGGCATACAGACCCCGGAATCCTTCCTCCGTTTTCGTGCTGCCGAACTCGGGAATGTTTGGCACGCCGTTGGGGGTTGTCTCCATGCGGATCATGTCCGTGCAGCCCACGTTGATGACCGCCGCACCGAAGAGATCGGGACGTTCCGTGATTGCTCTTCCGATCAGAATTCCCCCGGCGCTTCCGCCCTGACCCGCAAGCCGGGACGGGCGGGTGTACTTCTGGTCGATGAGATACTGTCCGCAGGCAATGAAATCCTTCCAGGTGTTTGGCTTGTTCAACTTCTGGCCCGCCAGGTGCCACTCCTTTCCATACTCGCCTCCCCCGCGAACATGCGCGACAGCGTACACACCCCCCCGCTCCAGCCAGGCAAGCAAGGAGGGGTCGTAGTAGACCGAAGAGGAGAAACCGTACGACCCGTATCCGGTCATGAGAGTCGGGTTGTTGCCATCGAGTTTGATCCCGGATTTGTAGACGATCGACAGGGGGATCAGAACCCCATCGTGGCTCTTCACCTTCACTTCCTTCGACTCGAATCCGGGCACATCGTCGAATTTCCCCTTCGGCTGAATGCCCGTGTCCGTAAACAATCTGGCCACAGGGTCATAATTCAGGATGCCGCTCCCCTTTGTCCAGCTCGCCGTCTTGATGTAGACACCGTCGATTTCCCGGCTCGCCGAAACAACATAGCCGGGGGTGTTTCCAGGCAACTGCA
>Ga0326726_10002426_pt1 | contig 17177 bp, 12 predicted proteins | sample MHFenrmetagenome_2_FD_207603 | JGI IMG/M metagenome (GOLD analysis project Ga0326726, IMG submission 207603) | Lab enriched peat soil microbial communities from Michigan Hollow, Ithaca, NY, United States - MHF15MN | ecosystem: Environmental > Terrestrial > Soil > Wetlands > Peat | place: USA... | reverse complement strand
GACAATACTGGCTCGCTGCAGTACCTGGGCCAGGGCAGGTACCAGTACAACTACTACCGAGACATCTTCAATACCAAGGCCCAGGTTGATGCGATGACGGTGGCTGCGCCCAAGAACAAGGCGGATCTGGGCAACCTGGCCTTTGATCCCAATGCGCTCCATCGCGTCACGATCCAGTTTGCGGGCAACGCTCCGTGTACCAGCACCAACACCCCTACCGGCGCGAACTCCGGCGTCACTGCCGTCCCGCTGAAGAACCCGCTTAACGTCGTCTATGACTTCATACCCGCCTCCGGCAATCCAGTAGCCCCGACGGACACCACGGTCACCCAACGGCTGATCGTCGACAGGTTGAGTTGCAATGAATGCCATGCCAAGCTCGGCGGCATACCCGGCACCGAGAGCGCCAGCTTTCACGGCGGCAGCCGCTATGACCCGAAATACTGCGTGGTGTGCCACACCGACCAGCGCAAATACGACCGCAACAATGCGACGGACAGCCAAGTGTCCGATGCCAACTTTGCATTCCCGGCCCTGACCAAGACGGTAAGCGCCAGCGGCAGCGTCAGCTATTCGCCTTACACCTACATCGCGGACGGCGTAACCGTCGGCGACTTCCCGGTCCTGATCCACAGGGTCCACAAGGGCGAGGAGCTGATCAAGCAGAACTACAACTTCGGCGATGTCCTGCTCAACGAAACCAAGTTTCCTCAGGACCTCAGGAATTGCACGAAGTGCCACGACAACACTGCGCCCAAGGTCGCGCCCCAGGCCACCAACTTCCAGAACGTTCCCAGCCGCCTCGCGTGCGGTGCCTGCCACGACGGCATCAACTATGCCACGGGCCAAGGGAAGACCAACAACGGCAAGTTGATCGGCCACATCGGCGGCATCCAAACCGATGATAGCCGGTGCGCCTTTTGTCACGATCCGGTGTCCATCAAGTCCGTATACCACGTTGCGGTGACGCCGCCGAACCATGCAAATGGACTGGAGGTGGCTGGCGGCAGCACCCAAACCAACGCGGCGTGGGTTGCGTCGAACCGGGACAACCTGCCCGCCGGCGCGATCACGGTGAGCTACGACATCAGCAGCGTCTCGCGCAATTCGAGCAAGCAGCCGGTGATCGTGTTCAGGATGCTGCAGAACGGAGTCGTCACGCCGTTCAACACGCCGTCACCGACCGGGGAGATCTGGAACGGTTTCTTCGGTTCGCCCAGTGTGTACTTTGTCTGGGCCGTGCCTCAGGACGGCATCACCGCCCCGGCTGATTTCAACGCCTCCGCGAGCGGTTGGCTCAAGAAGATTTGGAACGGCACGGCCACCGGCACGGGTGCCGGCACCATCACCGGCCCGGACGCGAACGGCTATTACACCGTCACGCTTACCGGGGTGCAGGTTCCCGACAGCGCCGTCATGCTCACCGGCGGATTGGGGTATACCTACACTCTGGGCTCCTCCACGCCCCTGACGCAGATCGGAGTGAGCGAGTTTATTGCGAGCAACAATGCAGTTCCGAGTACCACTCCCCAGGTCACTCCTCGATTTGGAGTTTCCCAATCGACGGTTCCGGCTTTTGCGACTAACCCGGACGCGAAGGTCGGCGGCCTCATCGTCGTCACTCCGGATGCACAGATGGTAGCCAGCGCCGGTGCAGCCGCCGGCGGTACCGGCGGCGCTTATACCGGGCGGCGCCCGATCGTCGAGGATGCCAAGTGCAATAACTGCCACAAAGAGCTTGGCTTGTTCACGGCGGAGGCGTTCCACGCGGGACAGCGCAACGACGGCTCGACCTGCGCGTGGTGCCACAATCCCAACAGAACAAGCAGCGGGTGGTCTGCGGATTCCGCGTACTACATCCACGCGATCCACGCAGGCGACAAGCGTGAGAAGCCGTTCACGTGGCATGCAGCGGAAGTCGGGAAATCCTTTGCCGACATCGGCTACCCCGGCATCCTGAGCAAGTGCGAGACTTGCCACCTGCCCGGCACCTATGACTTCAGCGCCCCCGCGTCGGTCAGTGCCTTGCCCAATCGCTTGTTTAGGACAGTGGGAGCCGGCACCTACAGCACCATCTCCGGCTCGGTTGCGGAGTACAGCCTTTCGCCCTACGTGGCTCAGGCAACCCCTTACGGCGCGGGCCCGAGCTATGCCGCTGGCACCGGTACGATCACGGCCGGCGATCCCGCGAACCTGGTGATTTCGCCAATCGCGACGGCCTGCTTCTCCTGCCACGACAGCGCCCTCGCCCAGCAGCACATGGAGAACGAAGGCGCTTCGATCTACAGGCCGCGCAGCACGGCTCTCCCCAAGGTCGAGCAGTGCATGTTCTGCCATAACCCGACAAGTGCCTTTGGGCTGGGAATCAAGGCTGTGCATGCGAAATAGCGCGGCCGAGCTTGCGTCACGGTAACGGGGGCCCGGTTCACCGGGTTTCTGCAGCAGCACCAAGACCCGGATGTGGCAACGCTTCCGGGTTGTTTTTTGGTAACTCGCGGAGAAACTCGATGAAAGGCAGCATCATCCAGGCCGTGCTGATTGCCGCAGCCTTGCTGCTGTCCGCCAGCGTGTGTGTTGCCGCCGAGAGCAGAGCCGCGGCGCCGGGGGAGGCAACCGGCGCTCCCAAAGCGGCTGAAAAAGGCGCCAAGGCAAAGAAGGCGGTATCGCCGGACAATCCGGTGGACATCAATAGCGCCAGCAAGGCGCAACTGAAAATGCTACCCGGCGTCAACGACGCGCAAGCCGCTAAGATCATTGCCGGCCGGCCCTATTTGAGCAAGGCCCACCTGGTGACCCATAACGTCATATCCGGCGCCCACTACGCGCAAATCAAGGACCTGATCATCGCCAGGCAGAAGTGAAGCCGCAGCTAGGTTGAACCGCGAGGTGAGTGCGTCAAATGGCAATTGCGCTGAGTTCTTTCAGGCAGGCGGCCTGTCCTCAGGCGAAGAGGCAGTCATGAGCAGGAATCGATCGTCGGTTAGCTCAATCGCGCTTGTTGCAGCGAGCCTCCTGGTTTGCGCATTGGCCGGATGTGGTAGCGGTGACGGAGGCGGAGGTACGGGCGGAGGCGGAGGCACGGCCGCAGGAGCCACGCCCGTGACGGGAAACGCGCTCAATATCAACATCACTTCGGTGACCACCAACGGCCCGCCCGTCGTCAACTTCAGAGTCACGGACAAGGCCGGCGCAGGCGTGCCCACCCTCGTGCCCGCGGACCTGGGCTTCAATATCGCCAAGCTGGTGCCGGGATTGAACGGCGAGCCGGCCAACTGGCAGGACTACCTCAACCGTGCGGTGAATGGAGCTGTAGAAGGCACCGAGGAGCGCTTGGCCGCGGGCTTTGCCTTCGGCACGCTGGTGAACCAGGGCGACGGCAATTACGTCTACACCTTCGCCACCGATATCACGAGCGCCACGGCGAACCCCTGTCCCGCGCCATGCACCAATGCGGACGGCAAGGCGCTCAACATCAGCTATCAGTCGGGCCTGACGCACAGAGTGACGATCCAGCAGGGCAACAGTGCCAACCCGAAAGCGACCGGCGTGCTCGACTTCGTGCCGGCCGGCGGCGTCGCGAGTGCGCGAGACATCGTGCTCACCGCCACCTGCAATCAATGCCACGCCGAACTCACGGCACACGTCACGCGCGTGGACACCAAGCTGTGCGTCACCTGCCATAACCCGGGCTCTTGGGTCGCCGGGCCACCCGGCACGAGCGTGGATTTCAAGGTCATGATTCACAAGATCCACTACAACAATGCCGGCGCCGCCCTGCCGAGCGTTCTCGCAGGCACGCCGTACAAGATCGGCAGCAAAGACTTCTCGGCCGTAGCCTTCACGCAGGACGTTCGCAATTGCACCAGGTGCCATGACGGCGCCTTGAGCGCGCAAGGCGACAACTGGAAGAACCGTCCGAGCATGGAAGCCTGCGGCTCGTGCCACGACAATGTTTATTTCGGTGCGCAGCCCGACCCGGCCAGGCCGTATCAGACCATCGCGCACCCGGGCGGCGTCGAGACTGACAACAGCACCTGCTTCCTATGCCATGGACCCGGGAGAGTCTCGGATGTGACGGTCAAGCACAACTTGCCGGCGCGGCTCAAGGCGGCGGCGGCCAAATTCAAGTTCAACGTGATCAGTGCCACATCCACCATACCGGGCGGTTTTCCCGTCGTCACTTTCTCGGTCACCGATCCCACCAATGGGGACCAGCCCTACGACATCAAGGCCGACCCGCACTTTACGGCAACCGCCAGCGGCAACAGCACGCTGGCCGTCAGCATCGGCTGGAATACGAACGCGACGCGGGACTTCGGCAATGACGGCAGCGCGGCAAATTTCGGTCAGCCGATCAGCATTGACGCTTTGGCGAACTCGGTAGGGGGATTTGCGGCCGGTACGTACACCGTCACCTCCGCGGTCGCGATCCCCGCCACGCAAACCGGCACATTGCGGGTCACGCTGGACGGGCATCCTGCGGGCGATGTCACCACGCCCGGGACGTTTACCGATCGGCTGGCTGTAAGAAGCGTGTTCAAGGACTTCGCGATCACCGTCACGCCGGTGGCGCGACGGTCGGTCGTCGACATCGCCAAGTGCAACGTGTGCCATGATGTGCTGAGTGTGCATCGCAACGACCGCACCGACGAGCCCGGTATGTGCGTGGTCTGCCACAACCCGAACGCGACCGATGCAAGCCGGCGCCCGTCCTCCGGAGGCGTCCTCACCGGCGGTGTCGATGGCAAGCTGGAAGAGGCGGCCGACTTCAGGACCATGATCCACGGCATCCACGCGGGCCAGGCGAGCAACGGCGGGTTCCGCGAGAAAGGAATCACGATCTATGGCTCCGGCGGCGTAAACGACTTCAGCACAGTCGTCTTCCCCGGCAAACTGAACAACTGCACCGTTTGCCACGTTGGCACGTCGTACCAGTTGACGGGCATCTGGGCGCCACCGACGGCGAATGGAATCCTGGGGACCACGACTATTACCGACCCCGCGGCAAACACCACCACTGGCCCCGCGGCAGGCGAGGCTGCGGACAACCTGAGAACCTCGCCAACGGCCGCGGTGTGCTCGTCGTGCCATGACAGCGCGGTGGCGAAAGCACACATGCAGGATTCCTTCAATGGCGGGAGTTTCTCGGCTACACAGGCAACGATCAACGCGACCGTCGAAAATTGCACTTTCTGCCATGGCGACGGCAAGGTTTTGAACGTCAAGGCAGTGCACGGCATACAGTGAGGCGTGCAGGGCGAATCATCAGGAATCATGGTAGACACGCGACAACGATGACGATTGGGAAATCCCTGCCTGCCGTGCTGCTCGCGCTGTCGGGCCTCGCGTTCAGCGTTGTCGCAGCTGCCCAGGGCGCCGCCGCCTCTGAGGCGCCGACCCCCGGCCAGGGGACGGAATACAGCGAACAAGGCGCCGACACCTGCCTCGTGTGCCACACCGAGGAGTGGCCGTATCCGATTTTTCCGATCTTCAAGACCAAGCACGCCAACCGTGCCGACAAGCGCACGCCCTTCGCAGGATTGCAGTGCGAGGCCTGCCACGGCCCGGGCGCCAAGCACGCCGCCACCGCCAGCAAGGACGCGATAAACAGTTTCAAAGCGACTTCCTTCCTTCCGGTCGAGCAGCGCAACAAGCCCTGTCTGGGCTGCCATCAGGGAAATGCCCGCATCGGCTGGATCGGCAGCACGCATGAAAGCAACAACCTCGCCTGTACCAGCTGCCACAAGCTTCACGCAGAGCACGATCCCGTGCTTGCCAAGGCCACCCAGCCCGAAGTCTGTTACCAATGCCACAAGAAGCAACGCGCGGACTTCAACAAACCGTCCGTGCATCCGGTGCGGTTCGGGCTCATCACCTGCAGCGAATGCCACAGCCCGCATGGGTCGAATGCCGCGGCGCTGCTGGCGAAGCCAACCGTGAACCAGACCTGCTACACCTGTCACGCGGAGAAGCGCGGCCCGTTCCTGTGGGAACATGCACCAGTGGCCGAAGACTGCACCTTGTGCCACTCACCGCACGGATCGGCCCGCCCGTCTTTGCTGACAAAGACTCCGCCATTGCTCTGTCAGCAATGCCATGCGGCGGCCGGCCACCCCTCGGTGGCGTATACCAGTGCCGGTTTGCCGGGAGGCGGCGGGGGCGGAGCGGCATTCTTGCTCGCGGGAGGCTGCATCAATTGCCATTCGCAGGTTCACGGGTCGAATCATCCGTCGGGCGTCAAGCTGATGCGATAACCGGTACCCGCAGGCCCCTCCCCGCCGAAAAGGCGCACAGGCCAGCGAGCTGCGCAAGGCGATGCGCGACCCGGCAGTGAGGCACACGAAAGAACAGGACGGGAACATGAAGAACGCAGTCCAAATGTTTCTGCTCAGCATCCTTTCTGCGCAGTGTGCCGCCGTGGCGGCGGCGGACAACGCCGCCGACGCTGGCCGGGCAGCCGTCGACACTTCGAAGTGGGAATGCAAACTCTGCAAGTTCGAGGATGGACTGAGCGGGACGCTGGACGTGGGCGCCGCGAACGTCTCGGACTCATCGGCCAAATTCGGCGAATACAACGGCCTGCATGAGGAAGGCGGATATGCCATCGTCGACGGTGAAGTGCGGTATCGCGGTAAAGACGCGGCTTACTCGAATGTCACTGCAAAGAATCTCGGCCTGGACACGCGCTCCGTGGATGTGGAAGGCGGGCAACAAGGCAAGTACAAACTGTTGCTCAACTACCGGGAGTTGCCGCACTTCGTGTCGGACAGCGCGCAAACGCCTTTCATCGGCAATGGTGGCGCGTCGTTGACGCTGCCGGCCGGCTTCCCGGCAGGCACGACAGGTCTCATGCCGCTTGCAAGCACGCTGCGACCGGTCGACCTTGAAACGAAGAGGCAACAGCTGGGCGCAGGCGCGTCCTGGACCCCGACAAACGCCTGGGCGTTCGGCGTCAATTTCCGCCACGAGGTTCGCGAAGGCACGAAAGGCACCGCCGGTACGTTCTTCCTCAATGCTGCGCAATTGATTGCGCCGGTGGACCATGTAACCGATCAGATGGATGCGTCGGCCTCATACACGGGCACCCGGTGGCAGGCGAAGTTCGCGTATTACGGCTCAAGCTTCCGCAACAGCGATGCGTCCCTGACCTGGCAAAATCCGTTCACCGTGCCGGCATTTCCCGGCGCCGTCGCCGGGCAACTCGCGCTGCCGCCGGATAACCAGTTTCACCAGATTTCCGCCTCCCTGGGATACCAGTTGAGCGAACGCACTCGGGCTACGGCCGACATCGCTCTTGGCCGCATGCTGCAGAATGAACCATTCCTCGCGCCAACGTTGAACACCACTTTGGTGGTTCCGGCGCTTCCGCAAGCTTCGCTCGATGGCCAAGTGGCCACCCTCAATGCGAGCCTCAAACTCAACTCCGCGGTCACGGACCGGCTCAGGCTGAACGGGGTGTACTCGCACAACGATCGCGACAACCGCACGCCGCAGGCGGCCTTTCCCTGGGTGACGACCGACATGTTCCTCGCGGTGCCGCGAACAAACCTGCCCTATAGCTTCACGCAGGACAAGTTGGCGCTCAGGGCCGACTACAAGGCCTCGGCACGCATCCAGGCTTCCGCCGGCTTCGATCACGACTCGCAAAAGCGTACTTTCCAGGAGGTCGATGACACCCGCGAGAATACGCTCTCGGGGAAAATCACCGCCCGTGCAGTGGACAGCGTCGACATGACGTTGAGACTTTCTCATGGTGAACGCAGTAACTCGGGCTACCAAATGGTCACCGCGATCACCCCTCCGGAGAATCCGCTGATGAGAAAATACAATATGGCTGATCGCACGAGGAATAGCGCCGAATTGCGCGCCGACATTGCCGCGACGGAAAGCATAAACATCTGGCTGCAAGCTGATGCGTCCGCAGACGACTATGAGAATTCGACAATCGGCCTGACCAGCGGCAGGGAGCTCAACCTCAGTGCCGATGTCAGCATGATGTTGTCCGCGGAGACCAGCCTGCACTTCTTCGCGAACCGCCAGGAAATCAAGTCAAAGCAGGCCGGGAGCCAGACATTTTCGACAGCGGATTGGTGGAGCGAGAACAACGACACGATCAATCTTCTTGGAATCGGCGCAAAGCACGTCGCGATCAAGGACAAACTCGAAGTCGGCGCGGATTACACGGTCACGCGGTCAAAGGGCGAAATCGGCGTCACCACGGCAGCAAGTAATCCCGCGTTCCCCGATATCTCCACGTCGCGCGACACCCTGAAACTCTATGCCACCTACCGTGTCAAGGATAACGTATCGCTGCGCGCCGGGTACTGGTACGAACGCTACGACAGCAACACGTGGGCGCTTGACGGGGTCACGCCCGCCACGATTCCGAACGTGCTGACCTTTGGCCAACAATCGCCGCAATACAACGTGCATGTGATCGCGCTGTCTGCGAAATACAAGTTCTGAGGCACCAGCTGGTTGAGAGCTGGACTGCCGGACCGCAAACCCGGCGCACGACGGCGCGATGAATCCGGCGACCAATGGCGCGAGAGAAAAGCTCCCCCGCTCGACGTCCGCAGACGTCGAGCGCTCCTGCACGGGGACGAGCGCTCGCAGAAGCTGGGCCTGGGGCCCAGGCTACGGCTTCTTTGCCAATACGGCCTTCCAGCGGTTCATCTCCGAGACCAGGAAGCTGCCGAACTCCTCCGGCGAACTGGCTTTCGCCACCAGACCCATGTCGTCGAAGCGCCTGCGCAGGTCTTCGCCGGCAAGGGCCTTGGCGACCTCGGCGTTCAGGCGCAGCACGATATCGCGCGGCGTCTTTGCCGGGGCGAACAGCCCGCCCCAGCTCGCGAAGTCATAGTTCGTCACGCCCAGTTCGATCGCAGTTGCCACGCTGGGAAAGCTCGCGTTCCTCTGGGGTGTGGTGACCGCGAGGGCGCGCAAGGCGCCGGACCGGATGTGCGGCGCCGAAGCCGCCAGCGGGTCGATCATGAAAGTGATGCGATTCGAGATCAGGTCCGGGTGCGCGGCCGAACTGCCTTTGTACTGCACCTCCGTCATTGCCGGCAGCGACATGGTCTGCGCGAAGAGCAGCGTCGCCAGCTGCTGCGGGCTGCCCTGGCCGGTAGTGCCGTAGGTGACCTTCGAGGCATCGTCGCGGATGACCTTCAGCAGATCCGCTATCGAGTTCACCGGCGACTGGGAGCTGACCACGAAGACGTAGGGTGTGAGGTGAGTGAGCGATACCGGCGCGAAGTCCTTCACCGTGTCGTACGGCAGGTCCGTCATCAGGATCGGGTTGATCGCCATGTTCGCCGCCGCCTGCAGCAGCGTGTAGCCGTCCGGTTCCGCCTTGGCCACCGCATTGGCGCCTACGGTTTGCGATGCACCCGGACGGTTCTCGATCACCACCGGCCTGCCGAGCGTTCCCGACAGCTTATCGCCGAGGATGCGCGCCACAAGATCGCTCGGACCGCCGGTGGTCACCGGCACCACGATCTTGACGGGCTTGTTCGGATAAGGCGTTTGCGCCTGAAGCGCGGTCACGCTGCCCAGCGTTACGGCGGCAAGCAGGCAAAGGATGGTCCTCATCGGTCGTTCTCCCCGGCCGGCGGCTGCCGGCAGTCGTTCGGCGGAAGCCTAGCCGCGGGCCAGCAGCCCGGACAACGTCAGTTCGCAGCAAGCCCGATGGCGTAACATAGTCGCCTTTCCCGATTGCCGAAAGGAAGCCTACGTGAGCACCATCCCCGCAGTAATGCTTGCCGGCGCCGTGAGTTCGTCGATGTTCGTGGACGGCAGCGTCAAGCCGAGCATCGCGCGCTTGGGGCGGATTGCGCTTGCCGCCTTCACCCTGCTGTTCGCCCTCTCCGAGACCTGGTCGCTGCTCGCCTGATCAATTGATGGTGGCGCCGGTGTCGCGCACCACCCGGCCCCACTTGTCGTACTCGGCACGCAGGAACGCACCGGTCTCTTGCGGGCCGAGCAGCGCCGGCGCGATGCCGGCGGCTCGCAGGCTGCGCGCAAGTTCCGGATCCTGGAGCGACTTTCCAATCTCGGCGTGAAGCCGCTGCACGATCTCGGCGGGCGTGGCCGCCGGGACGAGCAGCACGACCCATAGCGCCGCCTCGTAGCCCGGGACGCCCGCTTCCGCCAGCGTCGGCACCTCCGGCAGTTCGGGCCAGCGCGTCGCGCTGGTAACTGCGAGCATGCGCAAGCGGCCGCTGCGCACGTGCGCGACGACGTTTGGAATGCCCGCGAACGACATCTTCACTTCGCCTGCGATGAGATCCTGCATCGCGGGGCTGCTCCCCTTGTAGGGCACGTGATTGAGCCGGATGCCGGCGAGCGCAGCGAACATCGCGCTCACCAGGTGCTGCGCGCTGCCGTTGCCCGAGCTCGCGTAGTCGATCTCGCCGGGCCGCGCCCTGGCGAGGGAGATCAATTCGGCCACCGTGCGGGCCTGCAGCTGCGGATGCACGACCAGCGCGTACGGGCCTGAGGCGACGCGCGCCACGGGCGCGAAGTCCCTGAGGGCATCATAGGCCAGCGCCTTGTAGAGCCACGGGCTGATGACGTGCGGCGTCGCCGTGAAGAGCAGCGTATGGCCGTCGGGCTCGGCTTTGGCGACGTGATCCGTGCCGAGCGTGCCGCCCGCGCCGGGCCGGTTCTCGACGTAGAACTGGCGCCGCAATTGCGCGGAGAGGCGCGGGGCGAGGAGCCGTGCGGGCACATCGGCGAAGCCGCCGGCCGAGAGCGGCACGACGATGCGCACCGGCTTTGCCGGCCACGGCTGCGCCGCCGCAGGCCACGGCAGGAGAATCAGCGTAGCCAGCAGCGCGGCGGCGCGTGTCATCCGCGGTACACCGCCGCGGGCTGAGTGAAGAACGCGTGCAGCAGGTGATACACCGTCATGTAGTTCTTCTGCTGGAAGCTCGCGTGCGAGATGCCGGCCATCACCGCGAACTGCTTGTCGGGATTAGGCAGCCGCTTGAAGAATTCGACCAGGTCGTCGAAGCCGGCGATGCCGTCGTACTCGCCGCGCATCACGATCGTCGGCACGAGGAGCCGCGCGGGATCGACGAGAGGGAGCTTGGAACACATGTCGACGTAGGTGCCGGTCGGTACCGAGTCGTCGAGCGCGAGGATCGCGTCGGCGAAAGTCTCGATGGTCGCCTCGTCCGCAGTGCCGGGATGGTCGCGCGCGAAGATGCTGCGCACGAATTCGCGGTCGATGGCGCGCCGGTTCTTCTCCTGGAATTCGGGCAGCTTCTTGCGGCGCTCGGCAAGCGTCGGGCTGCCTTCCCCGGTCCAGACGAAGGCGTCGAGCGCCAGGCGCGCCACGCGCTGCGGATGCCGTGAGGCAAACAGCGCCGCCTTGAGCGCCCCCGAGCTGATGCCGTAGACGAGCAGCCTGCCCGCGTCCGTGGTGCGCAGGATGTAGTCGCTCCCCGCCGCCAGGTCCTCGGCGCCATTGGCGATGTCGCAATTGATCGGGCGCGACTTGTCCGAGCGGCCGTAGCCCTCGTTGTCCATGCACCAGGTGTCGAAGCCGCGCCCGGCGAACCACTCCATGACCGAGGAATGCGGCCGGCCCGGCACGTGCAGGTCGAAGGTCGGCTGCGAGGCCATCGAGGAGCCGTGCACGAACAGGATCGTGCCGGCGCTGCGGGCGGCGGCGGGCGGCTGCTTGCGCCACAGAAACAGCTTCACCCCTCCCTTGTGCGTCCAGTGCTCGGTGCCTTGCATGCCCACCCTCCTCGCCGCGGAGTCTACCGTGTCGCTGCGCTGCAAAATGGCGGAAATCTATGTAAGAATCAGGCCGTCCTTGGAGGAGGATCTGGCTCGATGAGCATCGACATCGGGACGCACGATACGTTTCCCAAGCTGCTTCAGCACCACGCGCTGGCGCGCGGTGCGCTGCCCGCGATCCGCGAGAAGGACCTGGGCATCTGGCAGACCTGGACCTGGAAGCAGTTCGCCGACGAAGTGCGCGTGCTCGCCTGCGGTCTGGCGGAGCAGGGCTTCAAGCGCGGCGATCACCTGGCGCTCGTCGGCGACAATCGGCCACGCATCTACGCGGCAATGTGCGCGGCGCAGTGCCTCGGCGGCATCCCGGTGCCGCTGTATCAGGACGCGGTCGCCACCGAGATGGCGTTCCCGATTCAGAACGCGGAAGTCGCGTACGTGCTCGCGGAAGACCAGGAGCAGGTGGACAAGCTGCTGGAGATCCTGCCGCAGTGCCCTACGCTGCGGCACATCTACTACGACGACCCGCGCGGCATGCGCCACTACAAGCAGCCGCAGCTCGCGAGTTATGACAGCCTGCTTGCTCAGGGGCGGGAATCGTTCGCGCGCGATCCAGCCTTCCTCGAGGGCGAGATCGCGAAGGGCCGCGGCAGCGATACCGCGGCGATGTTCTTCACTTCCGGCACCACCGGCACGCCCAAGGGCGTGGTGCTCACGCACATGGCGCTCATCGACCGCGCCAAGGTGGCCGCCGAACAGGACGGGCTGGGCGAGCACGACGTGGTGCTTGCCTACCTGCCGCCCGCCTGGATCGGCCAGAACATCTTCTCCTATGCGCAGCCCTTCGCGACCGGGTACTGCATCTGCTGCCCCGAATCCGCTGAAACGGTGATGACCGACATGCGCGAAATCGGGCCGACGTACTACTTCGCGCCGCCGCGCGTGCTCGAGGCGCTGCTCACGCAGGTCTCGATCCGCATGGAGGACGCGGGGCGTTTGAAGCGCTGGCTCTACCGCACATTCATGGACATCGCGCAGCGCGTCGGCGGCGCGATACTCGACGGCAAGCACGTGGGCCTCGCGCAGCGCCTGATCTACCGGCTCGGGGACGTGCTCGTCTACGGGCCGTTGCGCAACGTTCTGGGCATGAGCCGCGTGCGCGTCGCCTACACGGCGGGCGAGGCGATCGGGCCGGACCTGTTCAGGTTCTACCGCTCGATCGGCATCAACCTCAAGCAGCTCTATGGCTCGACGGAGACCAGCGTCTTCGTCTGCATCCAGCCCAATGGCCAGGTGAAGGCCGACACCGTGGGGCCGGCGGTGCCGGGCGTGGAGCTCAAGTTCACGCCGGAGCGCGAGCTCCTCATCCGCTCGCCCGGCCTGTTCAAGGAGTACTACAAGAATCCGCAGGCGACGCTGGAGGCCAAGGACACGGAGGGCTGGTTCCACACCGGGGACGCAGGCTTCTTCGACCCCGACGGCCACGTGAAGATCATCGACCGCGTGAAAGACGTGGGCAAGCTCGCTGACGGCACGCTGTTTGCGCCGAAGTACCTCGAGAACAAGCTCAAGTTCTTTCCCTACATCAAGGAGGCGGTCGCCTTCGGCCACCGCCGTGAGTACGTCTGCGCGTTCATCAACTTCGACTTCGAGGCGGTCGCCAACTGGGCCGAGAAGCGCAATATGCCGTACGCGGGCTACACCGACCTCGCTTCGCGCGAGGAGGTGCTGACACTGGTACGCGGATGCATCGAGCGCGTGAACGCGGACCTTGCCCAGGTGCCCGAGATCGCCAATTCGCAGATCCGGCGCTTCCTCGTCCTGCACAAGGAACTCGACGCCGATGACGGCGAGCTCACGCGCACGCGCAAGGTGCGCCGCACCTTCATCGCCGACAAGTACGGCACGCTGGTGGACGCGCTCTACGGCGGCAAGCAGAGCGTGCACATCGAGGTGCAGGTGAAATACGAGGACGGGCGCACCGGCATGCTTGCCGCCGACTTGGCGATCCGCGACGCGAAGACCTTTCCGCCGGCGGCAGCCAAGCGAGCAGCATGAATCGCGCCTTCCCGGTCGGAGAGGTGGTCCTCTCCGTGGAGAACGTGTCGCTCGCCTTCGGCGGCGTGAAGGCCTTGCAGGACGTCTCCTTCGACGTGCGCGAGCACGAGATCCGCGCCATCATCGGGCCCAACGGCGCTGGCAAGAGCTCGATGCTGAACGTGATCAACGGCGTGTACCACCCGCAGCAGGGCACCATCCGCTACCTCGGGCGGGAGTACCACGACATGGATTCGCACGAGGTGGCGCAGAGCGGAATTGCACGCACGTTCCAGAGCCTGGCGCTGTTCAAGGGCATGTCGGTGCTCGACAACGTCATGTCCGGTCGCAACCTGAAGATGCGCTCCGGCATCCTGCTGCAGGCGCTGCGATTCGGGCCCGCGCTGCGCGAGGAAATCGAGCATCGCCAGGTGGTGGAGCGCATCATCGACTTCCTCGAAATCCAGGCCTACCGCAAGACGCAGGTGGGCCGGCTGCCCTACGGCCTGCAGAAGCGCGTCGATCTGGCGCGGGCGCTGGCGATGGAGCCGCGCGTGCTGCTCCTCGATGAACCGATGGCCGGCATGAACGTGGAGGAGAAGCAGGACATGTGCCGCTTCATCCTCGACGTCAACGACGAGTTCGGCGCCACCATCGTGCTGATCGAGCACGACATGGGCGTGGTGATGGATATCTCGGACCGCGTCGTGGTGCTCGATTACGGCAAGAAGATCGGCGACGGCAGCCCCGACGAGGTGCGCGCCAACCAGGCGGTCGTCGACGCCTATCTGGGCGTGAGTCATTGAGCCGATGAGAAAGCACTGGCCCGTCATCACGCTGTGCGCTGCGCTGCTCGCCGGGCTGGCCGCGCCACTCGCGACCGGGGCGACCGGTCCGGGCTTCTACGTCGAGGTGTTGCTCGGCGGCCTGATGGCGGGCGTGCTGTATTCGCTGGTGGCGCTCGGCTTCGCCCTGATCTTCAAGGCCTCCGGCGTGTTCAACTTCGCACAGGGTGCGATGGTGCTGTTCGCGGCGCTTGCGGTGGCGCGTCTCGCGGAGCGGATGCCTCTGTGGCTGGCGATTCTGCTGGCGATGGGGATCATGGTGGTGCTCGCCTGGCTGATCGAGCGCCTGGTGCTGCGCCCGCTCGTCAACCAGGAGAGCGTGGCGCTGCTGATGGCCACGCTCGGCGTCACCTACTTCCTCGACGGCTTTGGCCAGACGGTCTGGGGCAGCGACATCTATGAGATCGAGCTCGGCATCCCCAAGGAACCGGTGATGGTTCTCGACAAGCTGTTCCAGGGCGGCATCCTGGTGAACAAGGAGGATTTCGTCGCCGCGATTGTCGCCGCCACGCTGGTGCTGGCACTGGCGCTGTTCTTCCAGAAGACGCCGACCGGGCGCGCCCTGCGCGCTGTAGCCGATGATCATCAGGCGGCGCAGTCGATCGGCATTCCGCTCAACCGGATCTGGGTCATCGTCTGGTCGGTGGCTGGCGTGGTGGCCCTGGTCGCCGGCGTGATCTGGGGATCCAAGCTGGGCGTGCAGTTTTCGATCTCACAAGTGGCGTTGAAGGCGCTGCCGGTGGTGATTCTGGGCGGCTTCACCTCGGTAACCGGCTCCATCGTCGGTGGCCTGATCATCGGCGTCGGCGAGAAGATGGCCGAGGTGTTCCTTGGGCCGGTGCTGGTCAAGGCGTTCGACCTTGCCGGCGGTGGCATCGAAAACTGGTTCGCCTACGTGCTCGCGCTGCTGTTCCTGCTGGTGCGGCCCGAAGGGCTGTTCGGCGAGAAGATCATCGACCGGGTCTGACCATGTTCTATCGCGAAAACGGCCAGTTCAAATCGACCTATGCCTCGGACCTGCAAATGCTGCCGATCCTGCAGGACCGGGTGCTGATGGCCGGATTGCTGGCGTTTGCATTCGTCGCCGTGCCGCTGCTCGCCAGCAACTATCTGATCCTGTCCATCCTGATCCCTTTCCTGATTCTCGCCGTCGCCGCGATCGGCTTGAACCTGCTGGTCGGCTACTGCGGCCAGATCTCCATCGGCCACGCCGCGTTCATGTCGGTCGGTGCCTACGCGGCCTACAACCTCGCGCTGCGCGTGCCGCAGCTGAATTTCCTGGTGGTGCTGGTGCTGGCGGGCCTGGTCGCTGCCACGACCGGGATTCTCTTCGGCGTGCCGAGCCTGCGCATCAAAGGACTGTATCTGGCAGTGGCGACGCTGGCCGCGCAATTCTTCATGGACTGGCTTTTCGCGCGCGTGAAGTGGTTCACCAACTACTCTTCTTCCGGCTCGGTATCCACGGCGCCGATCGAAATGCTGGGATGGAAGATCGACACGCCTGTCGAAAAATACCTGTTCCTGCTCGGCGTGCTGATCGTGTTCACGCTGGTGGCCAAGAACCTGGTGCGCAGCCACATCGGCCGCGAATGGATGGCGATGCGCGACATGGACGTCGCCGCCGAGGTCATCGGCATCCGGCCGGTGTACGCCAAGCTGACGGCGTTCGCGATCAGCGCGTTCTATTGCGGCGTGGCGGGCGCGCTGTGGGGATTTATTCACCTGGGCTCGTGGGAGCCGCTGGCCTTCAACCTCAGCCTGTCGCTCAATCTGCTGTTCATGATCATCATCGGCGGCATGGGCTCCCTGTTGGGGAGCTACTTCGGCGCCGCGTTCATCGTCGCGCTGCCGATCATCCTGGACCAGATACCGCTCTTGCTCGGGGTGCCGCTCTCGACGGCCGCGGCCTCGCACCTTGCGTTCATGATTTTCGGCGTCTTGATCGTGTTCTTCCTCGTTGTGGAACCCCACGGCCTGGCCCGGCTATGGGCGATCGGGAAGGAAAAGCTGCGGCTATGGCCATTCCCGCACTGACAGCGTTATGATGCCTTGCATAGCTGCGGAGCGATCCGCGGCATTTTTAACTGGAGGAGGATGGAGATGAAACAGAAAGCGAAATCCGTATTGCTGGCAGCCGCCGCCTTGTCCGCGGCGCTCGGCAGCACGGCGGCGCTGGCGCAAGCGAAGGAGCAGTTCTTCCCGGTGCTTTCGTACCGGACCGGTGCGTATGCGCCGAACGGCATTCCGTTCGCCAACGGCTACGTCGACTACCTGAAGCTGATCAACGCGCGCGACGGCGGCATCGACGGCGTCAAGATCACGTTCGAGGAGTGCGAGACCGGTTACGCCACGGACAAGGGCGTGGAATGCTATGAGCGCCTGAAGGGCAAGGGACCCACGGGCGCCACGGTGTTCCAGCCCCTGTCCACCGGCATTACCTTTGCGGTCACCGACAAGTCGTTTACCGACAGGATTCCGATCATCACCGCCGGCTACGGGCGCGCGGATTCAGTGGACGGCACAGTGTTCGGCTGGAACTTCCCGCTC
>Ga0326726_10002425_pt1 | contig 17178 bp, 16 predicted proteins | sample MHFenrmetagenome_2_FD_207603 | JGI IMG/M metagenome (GOLD analysis project Ga0326726, IMG submission 207603) | Lab enriched peat soil microbial communities from Michigan Hollow, Ithaca, NY, United States - MHF15MN | ecosystem: Environmental > Terrestrial > Soil > Wetlands > Peat | place: USA... | reverse complement strand
CACGTTTATTCCTATCTCGGTGAAACACCGTCTAGAAAATCCGGGTATTATTCCTCTTCAAATCATCGAGGTCCAGAATGGTGATTACGTCGAAGAGGATGATATTGAAAGATTCGATGATGAATACGGAAGATGATGGAAAGGAAAGAGAATGAGAAAAGCCTTGATTACAGGTATCACCGGGCAGGACGGTAGTTATTTGGCGGAATTCCTCTTGAAGAAAGGATATGAGGTTCACGGTTTGATCCGCAGGGCCAGCACGTTTAATACGGAGAGGATCGATCATCTTTATACCGACCCTCACGATCCTAAAACCAAGATATATCTTCACTACGGAGATCTTTCAGATTCAGGGCAATTAACCAATTTGATTTATAACATTCAGCCTGAGGAGATCTATCATTTAGGTGCTCAAAGTCATGTGCGTGTGAGCTTTGATATGCCCGAGTACACCGGGGATATCACAGGTATTGGAACCATAAGGATGTTGGAGGCGATCCGGAGGAGCGGCATTAAGACGAAGTTCTATCAGGCGTCAAGTAGTGAGATGTTTGGTGATTCCCCGCCCCCCCAAAGTGAAACAACACCTTTTAGGCCCCGCAGTCCTTATGGTGCTGCAAAGGTATATGCCTTCTGGATGGTTGCTAATTACAGGGAGGCCTACAAAATCTTCGCATCCAATGGAATTCTCTTCAACCACGAGTCGCCAAGGAGAGGAGAGACCTTCGTCACCCGGAAGATCACCCGATCGCTGGCAAGGATTAAGTTGGGTTTGGAAAGAAAACTTTATCTCGGCAATCTGAATGCAAAAAGGGATTGGGGATTTGCTGGAGACTATGTCGAAGCCATGTGGTTGATGCTCCAGCAGGATGAGCCAGACGATTATGTGATCGCCACAGGGGAGTCCCATTCAGTGGAAGAATTCTTGGAAGAAGGTTTCAAGTACAAAGGGCTGGACTGGAGGGAACATGTAGAGATTGATTCGCGTTATTTTCGGCCTACGGAGGTAGAGTCACTCCTCGGAGACGCTACGAAGGCAAGGAGAAAATTGCTTTGGGAACCCAAAGTCAAATTTAAAGAGTTGGTGAAATTAATGGTCGATGCGGACATCAAAGACCTCGAAGAAATGAAGAGATGTCGAGATGTCATACGGAAATTATCAGACAACGGAAAATAGGTTAAGATAAAAACATTTAGGTTGAGGAGAATGTTAACCTCAACCTGAGGGGCCTGATGGGTTTTTGGGAGAAAAAGAAGGTTACCGTAACGGGTGGAGCGGGTTTTCTGGGCTCCTATGTCGTCAAGAAATTGGTGGAAAGGGGTTGCAGAAGTATCTTCATTCCGAGAAGCAAGGAGTATGACCTTGTTAATTACGAAGCCTGTAAGAGAATTTACGAAGATTCCAGGCCGGACATCGTTATTCACCTTGCTGCAAGGGTTGGAGGAATAGGGGCCAACCGTGAAAATCCAGGAAGATTCTTTTACGAAAATCTTATGATGGGCGTTCAGATGATGGATCTTGGAAGACAGGTGGGCTTAGAAAAGTTTGTAGCCATCGGCACTATTTGTGCTTATCCCAAGTTCACCCCCGTACCTTTCAAGGAGGAAGATCTCTGGAATGGCTATCCTGAGGAAACGAATGCCCCATACGGGCTTGCAAAGAAGATGCTTTTGGTCCAGGCTCAAGCATACAGGCAGCAATATGGCTTCAATGCAATCTATCTTTTACCTGTAAATCTTTACGGTCCTGGAGACAACTTTGATCCCCGATCCTCCCACGTCATACCGGCTTTAATCAAGAAATGTGTTGATGCGATAGCGAATAACAATAAGGAAATAACCGTTTGGGGAACCGGAAAACCGACAAGAGAATTCCTTTATGGGGAGGATGCTGCAGAAGGGATCCTTCTTGCGTCTCAGAAGTACAATAGACCGGACCCTGTAAACCTCGGAGCAGGTTTCGAAATATCCATAAAAGATTTGGTTGAGCTGATTGCTAAACTTACTGGTTTTAGGGGCAAGATTGTCTGGGATACTACGAAACCCGATGGGCAGCCAAGAAGAATGCTCGACACATCAAGGGCTGAAAAGGAGTTGGGGTTTAAGGCAAAGACAAATTTTGAGGAAGGCCTTATGAAGAGTATAGATTGGTATCTTTCAAGCAAATAAATACTAAAGTTAAAGGGGTTTCCAAAACTAAGAATGGATGATAATAGGGGTTCGTTATAAAGTGATCATTAAGCCTTCGCGTGGCTGGGTGTCTATGAATGATGTCCCCTTTTGTCAGATCTATTCCGCCGGTGCCTTATTATGGTGAACAGATGAAGGAAGTTTAATTAGAATGAATGAATCTACGAGACAAGACCCGAGAAATACAATAATGATTTACGAACCCAACCAGAGAGCAAATTTAGGATTAATGAGAAGTTGGGTGTTTATGTTTTCAAATCTTATAAACTCCCGATATTTGACCTGGCAACTCTTCAAAAGGGATTTTATTTCTGGCTACAAACAGTCTTTTTTTGGAATATTCTGGATTTTCATCTCCCCTTTGATTGGTGTCCTATCCTGGGTGTTTATGAACTACACCGGCATACTAAACCCTGGGGATGTGGGGGTACCGTATCCCGTTTATGTTCTCGTGGGCAGCATCATCTGGGGTCTTTTCATAAGTATTTATACCGCTACTGCTGGAAGTCTTTCATTAGGAGGTCAACTGATACTTCAGATAAATTTTTCACACGAGGCTCTGGTCGCTCAGCAGATAGCCCAGACCGGTGCCAATTTTGTAGTAAATTTATTGCTGATTTCGCTCGTTCTATTCATCTTCGGCATCGCGCCCAGTTGGAAGGCAATATTCTTTCCATTGACCTTGATTCCTATTTTTCTGATTGGTACAGGGATCGGTTTAGTTATCGCTGTCATTACTGTGGTGGTTCAGGATTTTAATAAGCTCGTATCCGCAGGACTTGGATTCCTCATGTTTTTAACCCCAGTAATTTACGCTCCGAAATTTCAGAACAAAATTATTCAAAATGTGGTCAAGTGGAACCCAATGTCTTACCTAATCGTCGGTGCGAGGGATATCATCCTCTATGGCCGAATTGAGAATATGGCTGGTTATTTTTATTCTTGCCTGTTAGCGATCGTTGTTTTTATGCTGTCGTGGCGATTTTTCTTCCTTTCGGAGTATAAGATAGCTGAGAAACTCTAATGAATGACGTTGTCGTGAATGTCGAAAAAGTTTCTAAGAAGTTTTGTAAGAACCTACGGCGTAGCATGTATTATGGAGCTACAGATGTAATAAGAAGTATGATTGGCATTGGCACAAAGACGAATGTGCTTAGAGCAGATGAATTTTGGGCTGCAGATGATGTGTCTTTCGAGCTAAAGAGAGGGAAATCTTTGGGGATTATTGGGGTTAACGGTTCTGGCAAGTCTACCCTCTTAAGGCTACTGAACGGGATTTATCAGCCAGATAAAGGAAGAATCAAGATACAAGGAAGGGTAGGAGCACTTATTTCTTTAGGGGCTGGGTTTCACCCCTTAATGACGGGCCGCGAGAATATCTTTCTTAATGCCTCAATCCTTGGGATGAGGAAGGATGAGATTAAAAGGAGATTCGATGAGATTGTCGACTTCGCCGAAATTGGCGATTTTCTCGACGCCCCTGTCAAGACATACTCATCAGGGATGTACGTCAGGCTTGGTTTTGCCATTGCTATACATGCCGAGCCAGACATTCTACTAGTCGATGAGGTGCTGGCAGTAGGAGATGCAAATTTTCAAAAAAAATGTTTCGAGAGAATATTAGATATCATCAAGAATGGAACGGCAGTAATTTTTGTCTCACATTCAATGACCACAGTGGAACGGCTTTGCACAGAATGTATTCTAATGAAGCATGGGAAGCAGGTTTTTTGGGGGAACACGAGAGAGTGCGTTCAGCGGTATTTTCATGAAATCGGGCAGGACAATTTGCTAAAGAGTTTGCAGCCACAGACAGTGGGGATTGGAGATGTGGTGTTTTCTGATGTGTATGTGTATCAGGAAGGTTGCGATAGGAATAACCCCAATATTGAATTTGGGAAAAATATCATTATAGAATTCAATTATAAATTCTCGAAAAAGGAGAGTAATAACAACCAGTTTCGCGTTACCATCCGAACGTTTGAGGGGCGGGATGTGCAGAAGTTTCTTTTTCAAGAGTCTTCGTTCATCGATAATGTAGTTTATCCAAACGAAAAAATTATTGCTTTTAAAAAGGAGGGAACGGCAAGAATTAAAGTTTTACAACCCAGGTTATTTCCACAGACCTTTAGATTGGACGTAGCCGCTGCCCCTCTTGATATCGATGTGCATCTCGGAGGTGTGGCGAATGCAAGGATATTCAATATTATTCACCCAAGCACTGACAAAATGTACTTAGAATACGGAAATATGGGCGTAAATGAATTTGATTATAGTGTTGAAGTGAATTAAGAAATCTCGTTTTAAAAATTCTATATTAGAGGGGTGATAAAGTTTTTGTAAGTATTCGATCGCCTATGACAATATTTTCTCTCTAGCATGTTAACCATTTTTTACGAGCATATGTATCGGTATTTTTATAAATTGCTTCATAAATATATTTCTTTTTATATTTTTCCCGGTGACAAGATCGCTGAAATTGATCCTAAATCTACTCAATTGTTTGATCAATTTTCAAACGTCACAAAATATTCTTTATATTTGGACGGACAAAACAATTTACAGAATCATGAAGCCCTCTCTAGCCTTAATGATCTAAAATATTTCAAGCCTGATTTGTTGATTCTGAATGGGAATCTGCACTTTGTAAGAGACATTCAGGGTTACTTGCAAAAATTGCACGGGGAATGCGAGAACCATACTCGACTAGTCGTGACATATTACAGCATTGCATGGCGACCTGCCATGAAAATTGCCACTTTCCTAAGAATAAGAAAAAAACCCCGGAACAGAATTAGATAGCCCATGAAGATATAAGAAATTTATTATACATATCCGATTTTGAAGTAATCAAAAGAGACAATCGGGTTCTGCTTCCTCTTTATATCCCGCTTCTCAGTAATTTTCTGAACCGTTATCTTGCTCCCTTGCCATTCTTTCGTCTTTTCACCATGCTCAATATACTTAATCGCGAGGCCAATTCCAAAAGTGGAGAAGGAGTTATCAGTTAATGATCGGGTTTGGCAATATCCGGTATTGCTACATTTTGCTCCCATTTTATTTGACTGCTACATGGATAGGTGTTATATATGCGTCCAAGTATCTAAATATTAAAGGGATAACGTATCGTTCAAGAATTAGCAACAGAACATGGAAGAGGTAAATCCTGAGGCAAGATATAGAAATGAGAATATGAACAAAAGAATAAAAGAAATATTCTGGAGATTTGTTTCAGTATTTTTTCCTATCCCGGGACTGTTTCGCATTATTCAGAGTACCGTTGGCAAGGATAAAATCGTTCGAATTGGTTTGAATGGAATAATGGCACTAACCGATAAAAATGAGCGGATGAAAATATTCTTAGGCGTGATCGCCAGGCTCATTGAACCCGAAGAGCGTTTTCTGCTCCTTTCTTTTGAAAAAGGGTATGGTAGGGAACCAGATCGCTTCATTTACCAGAAAGAGTACGTGCATTTCAATATTAAAGGAAACGAAAGAGTGCTTGATATTGGTTCGGGCGCTTACCCTTTTCCTTATGCAACCCATCTTGCAGACCTCTATCCAAAGGAAACCACTCATAGAAACGAACCCTTAGCTAGAGATGGCCGACCATTTAAAGTCTGTAATATTGAAAGCCTGCCCTATCACGACAAAGAATTTGATTTTGTTTATTGTTCTCACATCCTAGAACATGTTAATGATCCGGCAAGAGCCTGTGAAGAAATCATGAGGGTTGGAAAAAGAGGATATATTGAGACTCCGACTCGCATGTCTGATATCATGTTAAATTTTACTAGCCTACAAAATCACCATAAATGGCATATTAATTTACTGGGTGATACACTAATTTTCATGGAATGGAATGACAAGGAAAGGAGAGATACGGGACACGACGAATTTTTTAAAATGTTTATTTCAAAATATAAAAATCCATTTCAGGATTTAGTGCATAACCATCGAGATTTATTCGTCAATATGCTACTATGGGAGAACAAATTTTTTTATTATATTTTTAATAGAGATGGACATTTAGCCAAGACTAACAGATAACAGAGATTCAAGGGAACTAAATTAAACAATATTGGGGTAAATTATTTTTATGCTATTTTCGGGGATATAATAAAAATTGACATTCAAAAGCAAAAATACGACTGGTCCGGTTGTAATCGTCTGCAAAGACGTTTCTTTCGCTTTTCCTTTTGGTATTGCTTATCTTGCAGGCTATCTTAGACAAAAGGGGGAGGATGTTCGCGTGTTATTCCGGCCTGATAATCCGGGTTACTATAAATCTTTTATCCAGGAAATAATTGCTTTAAAACCTTTAATAGTAGGCTTTGGAAGTCTATACCCAGATCTATACGCAGTTGTAAAATTGACTAAAATTCTTGATGAAGAGGGGCGCTCATTTCCAGTTGTCATAGGTGGTCAAATGGTATCCCCCACTCCAGAATTCGCAGTAAAAGTTACTGGAGCTGATTATGGTGTTATCGGAGAAGGTGAGATTATTCTTTATGAACTAGTAACGGCATTACGTGAACGTAGAGACCCTTCAGACGTAAAAGGATTGGTAATCCGTGACGGAGAGGAAATACAATCCACCGGATTAGGAGCATTTATTAACGATTTGTCACAATTGCCTCCAATTCCCTACGATTTATTTCCATCTGAAAAATGGTTAAATATTGGGAAATTTTATGCCAGGTATGCTCAACCACACTGGCATTATGATGATCGGGTCATTTCAATACATGGCGGCAGGGGCTGTCCCTATCGATGTAACTTTTGCTATCATCACAGTAAGGCTCGATATAGATCGATATCAGATATGATGGCAGAAGCCGACGAATTGTTAGTACGTTATAACGCTAATGTGCTCTATTTTGGCGATGATCTTGTTCTTTCATCTCCCAAACGTGCTCGAGAACTTACAGAATCCCTCAAAAAACTGAGTAGACCAGTTGAGTATTCTGTTTCGTGTCGATTTGATATTTTGAGCAGAATAGATGACGAACTTTTGCGAGAGATGAGGGAGACTGGATGCCGCATTATGGGCCTGGGAATAGAGTCTGGGTCTCAGCGCATCCTTGATATAATGAATAAAAATATTACAGTTGAGCAAATTCTTAGTGGTTTGCGACGCCTGAAAGATGTTGGAATTCTTCCAACTGTATCGATTATGGTTGGTCAGGTTTCCGAAACATTAGAAGATGTTGGAAAATCGAAATCTTTAATGATAGAAACTGTCCGGTATGATAAGCGTATTCAGTATGCTTTTACTATTACCACCCCTTTCCCGGGATCTGACCTGTATAATACTGCTTTCAAAAAGGGAATTTTGAAAAATCACTTTGATTTTTATAAACGTTTCAGCCCAGCGACACAAATGACTGGGCTTTCAGTAAATCTATCCGACATGAGCGATGCTGATGTTATAAAAATGCGTAATGAGTTAGAACTAATTTTTATAAGAGAGATTACAAAATTAAGGGGGAAGGGCGTCATGAAAGTGGAAGCAACGAGGAATTTTCTTGCACACCAAGAATCCTTTTTCTTTGAGATATTTTTTATGAGACTCCCAAAAAGCTTACGTTTGATCATGGTGAAACCATATGGATGGTTATTTGATTTAGCACAAACATTTCTCGACAAATTGCGGCTAAAGATGTTGGGTATATCAAAAGTACATTAACGATGAAATATGAAAAGCAATTGTTTTTACTTTAAAAGAAGAGGCGAAGTTTGGATTTCTTATTTGTAATTTCATTAACTCCGTTATAAGAATTAAAATGCCTAACCAATATAAGTTCCTAATAATAGATACTTACTATCCAAAATTTTTAGCGTCACTTGATAGCAAGTTTTCTGAATTGGCAAAAAAGAGTTATGTTGACCTGAGAGAACTGATTATGGACCAGTGTTTTGGTACCTCGGATTTTTATTCGAAGAATTTAAAAAAATTAGGCTGTGATGCTGAAGAAATCATACCGAATAATAGTATCCTTCAAAGGCGATGGGCTATAGAGCATGGAATGAAGTTAGAGAAATATTTTCCAACAAAAATAACAAACAAAATTCCTTTCCTGAGGAAATTAACCTATAAATATAATGGGTCCCTAAAAATCCTTGAGTCTCAAATAAAGACAGCCAAGCCGGATATTCTTTATGTGCAGGATATTTCTTTCTGCCCCCCAGATTTCCTCGTGGCGATAAAAGAATATGTAAAATTAGTTGTAGGGCAGATTGCCTGTCCATTGCCTCCTTTAGATTACTTGGAACCGTATGACTTAATCTTGACTTCTTTCCCTCATTATGTCGAGAGATTTAGAAAAATGGGGATACGGTCTGAATACTTTAAGATTGCTTTTGAACCTTTTGTGCTCGAAAAGGTGGAACCTCAGGAGCGGAAATATGCTTGTACATTTGTTGGAGGAATTAGTCCAGCTCACAAAAAAGCCACAGAGCTCCTTGAAAAGTTGGCTCGGAATGCAGAAATAGACTTTTTTGGATACGGCGTAGAAACTCTGAATAAGAATTCACCAATTATCTTGCGACATCATGGTGAAGTTTGGGGGCTTGACATGTACCGGATCCTTTTGTCGAGCAAAATCACGATAAACCGTCATATCGATGTTGCTGAGAACTACGCGAATAACATGCGTCTTTATGAATCCACGGGCTGCGGCGCTATGTTAATAACCGATCACAAAGAAAATCTGAATGAACTATTCGAAGTTGGAAAAGAAGTTGTTGTTTATAGAAGTATTGATGAACTTATTAATTTAATCAGGTATTACAGCAAAAATGAAAAAGAACGGCTGCAGATTGCGGAAAATGGTCAGAAAAGGACTTTAAGTGAACATACATACCACAAGAGAATGGTTGAATTAGTAACCATTATTAGTCAATATATTTGAATGAAGCAGGAATACAATACAAATTGAACATTTAGGTGGGTTAGGGAGGTATTGTGTTGGTGGTTAGGCCAGTTTCAGCTTACCATTTAACATATAAATCTTGAATGCTTTCAAAATTTGAAAGGTATCATGTATAAAATTTTAGTATCCTGCCGGGTATGAAAAGTGAGACCTGAAATTCCTATTGAAAAGAAAAATAAATTTATAAAAAATGACGAGGTCTGGACTTTTCTGAATAAGACAATGAGTCATATTATATGGCCTGTGGAAAACACCTTGCCAAAAATGTTTTACAATGGTTCTAAAGAGCGAAAAATTTAGAATCATGATCTATAATGAACTCCATGACAGAGACCAAGGGGATGAAATCTCTAAGCTGATCCTAAGAAATCCAATATTATCATTAAAACTATTAAAGTATCTCCCCAAGGAACTTAATATTGTGCTTGGGGCGAGTGAAATTGTCCAGCCTGGTTGGATTCCAACAGAGATCGATTTCATCGATATAACAAGAGAATCCGATTGGAAGGAATTGTTTTTAAATAGATCAATTGACAGAATCCTAGCGGAACATGTATGGGAACATCTTGCTGAAGAGGAGGGTATTGTGGCTGCGAAGAATTGCTACAAATATTTAAAAAGTGGTGGTCGCATCAGGATTGCTGTTCCTGACGGTCTACATCCGTCATCTGAATACATAGAATATGTTAAACCAGGTGGTGTTGGTGCTGGAGCTGAAGACCATAAAGTCCTGTACACTTTTAAATCATTACAGCAGCTTTTTGAAGCTGCCGGTTTCAAGGTCCAGTTGTTGGAGTATTGGGACGAAAACCGGAAATTCCATCATAATAAATGGGATTCAAATGATGGGTTGGTACTCCGTTCAAAAGATTTCGACGAAAGGAATAAAATTAAAAAGCTCTCATACACCTCAATAATTTTGGATGGAATAAAAAATGAGTAATTTAAAAGACGTAATATTAAAAAAATTCCGTAAAAGTTTTTATAGATCGAATGCAGCGTCGTTTTCAGATCCTTTTGAATGTCATAAAGAGGATGTAGAAAGGAAACTCTTTCAAGCATGGCAGGATCCATCACTTCCTCAAAGGCAGTTTGATACATATACTAAAAAACAGCTTGAAGACTACAGGAAAGGATTACCTATTGAGCCTTTCGATGTATTAGTCATTATTTTAAGAGACAACATTTCAAACATTGAAAAGAAAACAGCACTAGAAATCGGTTGTGCTACCGGTTATTACAGCGAGGTTTTGAAGATTAAAGGGATTGAATCAGAGTATCACGGTTGTGACTATTCTGAATCTTTTATTGTATTTGCGAGAAAACTCTATCCCATGATTGATTTCCAAGTTCAAGATGCATGTTCCTTGACCTATCCTCATGATTCCTTCGATATTGTAGTTTCTGGTTGTTGCTTGTTACATATCATGGATTATGAGAAGGCGATTAGGGAGACGGCCAGGGTTGCCAAAGAACATGTTGTTTTTCACAGGACACCAGTTTTGCATAGAAAAGAGACATCTTATTATATTAAAACAGCATACGGAGTCAGGATGTTCGAGATTCATTTTAACGAACGAGAACTTTTAAGGCTCTTTAGAGAAAACGGTCTAAGAGTTACAGATGTTATTACATTCAATGCGAGTTTCGAAGAAACCATTAGAGATTTTTATGCTTACAAAACGTACTTGTGTCAAAAAATGTAAAAATGTGTCGGGAGTAGAGTTTGATATTAGAGCTAATTAAGTTATTGTCTTTTGTGTGCTTGCTCGTATTTAACGGGATGGTTTTATTCCGCGCTGTCGCAAACAGGATTTTAAATGCCGAAAGCGCCTTTAGTGAAACTCAACTTTTTACTCATAGCCTATTTTTCTCATTTGTTCTAAATGGTATTGTTGGACAGTACTTAGCAATGTTTTATCTTTTCCGTTTACCAGTGTTTTTGTTAATTTTTATCTGTAATCTCGCTTTTTTCCGCAAAGAAGCGGCGAAAATTGTCAAATATGCTCTATCGATTCCCTTAAGATTTATAAAATTGGTAAGGAATGACTTGCTTCAATTTCTTGGTTGGTGTCTCTTTTTGTCAAGTTCTGTTTTTTTATTATTAAGAGTACAAATCCCGTCACAAAACATCGACGTATGGGTTCATCACATCCCAATTGCTGAAAGTATTGTAAAGCATAACGGTTTTATCTATCCAATAATACCCCACCTCTTCTATGGCAACATGCCTTCATTCATTGAGGTTTTATTTGCAGAAGGGTTAATCTTTACAGACAATCATAATATTGCTAATTTAGTTCAGTATTCTATTTATTTTTCGTTCCTGGTATTGCTTGGTTCGTTTTCGGCGAAGGGAAGAACCCTTGCGCTTGTTTTGTTGAGTTGGATGTTGATCGATCCCTTTTTATGGGGGGATGCTGTTACTGCTATGACTGACCCTGCTCGTGCATGTTTCGCAACTATCTCAATCGCCTTTCTGCTAATGTCTTTTGAAGATAATGAAAAGGTTAATAAGATGTATTATCTTTCTTTTTCAGCATTGCTATGCGGTGCAGCAATTGCAAGCAAGTATTTAGGCCTATTGAGTTTGTTTCTGTGCGGTCTTATTTTCTTACTCGAATTTCAACCCTATAAGGCTTTTTATAAGAAAGTCGGAATCTACTTGATAGGAATCCTTGTGGTTGCAGGATTTTGGTACGGCAAGAATCTGTCAATTTACAAAAACCCTATATATCCGTATATGTTTGGGCATCAAGGGTTAAGCGATAAGTGGATGGCAGATCTCAAAGAAGATCAGGGAAAAGCATTTTTGCCTGAGTATAGGCAATATTCTCGAGACCTCCTATCTATTAGTGGATGGAGAGACTTTGGTAAAGCAACTTATAGGACATTTTTTAATCCGTCTACTTTTCCGGTAATGTTGGTTGTTATGCTTTGTGCAATGATATTTGTTAAAAATAAGATCAATTTACTGGTACCTGCAAGTATAATGTATTTCATTCTATGGTACTTTTTTGTTTTTCATCAGAGCAGATACGGGATAACAGCCTATTTTTTGTTTCTTACGGCATTTTATTTCTGCACGATAGCCCTTATTGATAAGATAGGGGAATTAGCATGGAATAGAAAATTACACAACTTAACCAAACTTAACCGAATCATTAAAAAAGCATACCAGCCAACCTTCATCGCTATTCTGATATTATCGAGTGTGACATTATTAGAAATGAAAAACTCTTTTAAATGCTTTTTCAAAGATCACATAGGACTCGCTAAAGCTTATGTTGATAAGGAATCGTTTGAAAAGTATATGTCTAAATTTATCCCTTATTATGGCGTATATACATTTATAGCAAAAAATAATCTTAGAAATGTGCTCAATCCTCTTGACAATGGTGCTGTTTTTACAATGAAATATTTGATTCCTGGAAAGAAGCCTGAAGATGTCTTTTTACCGTGGAATTCGATGTGTACTACTGCCGATGAGTTAGACAATTTTGTTGCGAAAAATAATATAAGATATTTTGTGCATCTAAATCGGCTAACACCTGTTGCAGTTGAACGATTAGGAAAAGAGCACACTGAGATGACATTTAAAGTTTTCAGTATATTGATACCAAAATCAGAACTTCTATACTTGGATAGTGACGGAAATAAGCTTTATAAAATAAGAAGATAATCACTCCTATGGAAATCATTGTTATAATTCCCTGCTACAATGAAGAGATTACAATCGGCAAGGTTGTAAAAGATTTCAAGAAGGAGCTCCCGGAAGCTAAAATCTATGTCGTTGACAACAACTCAAAAGATAGGACTGCTGACGAGGCTCTTGCGGCGGGAGCGATTATAAAAAGGGAGTGTCGGCAGGGAAAAGGATATGTGGTTCAAAAGGTATTATCTGAAATTATTGCTGACATTTATGTTTTGGTTGATGGAGATGATACATACAATGCTTCCGATGTCCACAAGATGATTGACCCAGTTGTAAATGGTGATGCTGATATAACGGTAGCTCTTAGATTTGACGATTATCAAAATAATGCATTTAGACGGTTGCACCTTACAGGAAATCACCTTATAACTTATGCTGTTAATTTTGTATATGGTTCAAATCTTAAGGATGTTCTTTCAGGTTTCAGGGCTTTTAATGCGCGGTTTGCAAAATCAATTCCAATTATTTCAAGAGGGTTCGATGTGGAGACCGAAATGACATTGCAGGGTCTACGGCATGGGTTCGTTTTTAAAGAGATGACCTCATCTTATAGGAGGCGTGTCGATGGAAGCCGCTCAAAGCTTAATACTTATAGAGATGGGTTGAAGATACTTGTCGGGATAATATCTATTTTTGCAAATTACTTGCCATTGAAGTTTTTTGGTATATTGGCTGGATTCTTTTTCTTGTTTTCAATTACCACGGGGTCAATCGTGATTTATGAGTACGTTAAATACAGCTATATATACAGAATTCCAACGGCTATCCTTGCTGTCGGTGCTATGCTGATGAGTGGGTTGTGCATGTTCTTAGGCATAGTGTTAAATATGATTAGTAGGAAAACGAAAGATATAGAGTACCTTTTGTCAGTAAGGAGATGAAATATTGGTGTGCGTTAATAGTGAGTTTTCAATTACTGAGGATCAAGAGATAATGAATCTTGCTTTAAATTACAATAAGATGCTCTGGAACTCTATCGCCTCGTACATGAGGGGACGTGTTTTGGAGGTCGGCTCTGGTATTGGCAACTTTACTGAGAAGATAATTGAATTAGGGGAAGTTGATTCCATAACATGTTTTGAGATTGATAAATCTTGCTGCAAGCGTTTTAAGGAGAATTTAGGTTCCAATAGGAATTGGTCGAAGGTAACTCTGTATGAATATGATTTTAATCAAAGTGACTTAAAAGACCATTTTGAGCTTATCTATTCTTTCAATGTCCTTGAGCATATTAAGGAGGATCGGACTACTGTGGAAATGCTTGTTAAATATCTCAAGCCGGGGGGGTGGCTTTTTCTCTATCTTCCCGCTATGAAGTGTATTTATGGGAGTATTGACAAGGAGCTTCTTCATTACAGAAGATACAACAAGGGCATGATCAGGAAGCTTTTTACCGGCTTACCCATAGAAATTGTGAATATGAAATATTGTAACATGCTGGGAGTGGTTGGTTGGTTCTATACCAATCGCATATTGAAGAGGAAATCACAATCTCCAAGCATGGTAGTTTTTTACGATAGATATATATTCCCACTCGCATACACGATTGAACGATTTCTACCCAAAATATTTGGTTCTAATCTTTTTGTTTCGATCAAAAAGAAATAATGATTTTATTTAAAAACTTCTATTTGATAGAAACCCGAGCGAAAGTTTTTCATGGCTGAGCACAGGTGTAAAATTTGTGGAGCTTCTCCACTCCTATTCTTAAAGGATATCTTTGATGATCGGCATGGGTATCCGGGGCAGTTCGATATATATCGATGCAATACTTGTGGTTTTGGCCAAACCGTACCCGAAATTGATGAAGATATAATTGGTGAGATTTATACTAAATATTACCCACGCAAAAATATTATTAGCCTTGAAACTCTTCAAAATCACCCAGTTAAGATTTCCCCTTTCTTAAAACGATGGTGGATGGGAGTAAACAACACAGCACACTACCATATCAAGAAAGGGACAAAAGTTCTGGACATTGGTTGCGGTGATTGTACCTCCATAAGAGAAATCAACGCGATGGGCTCTGAAGGATATGGGATAGAGCCAGACCAGAATATTAGATCAGTGGTTGATACTTTAGGGTTAAAAGTCCATGTAGGATTATTTCATGAAATTCCATATTCGGATAAATACTTTGATTATATAACAATGAGCCAAGTTTTAGAGCATATACACAATCCCATAGAACTATTAACGTCGTTTAGACGTATTCTTAAAGATGACGGTCAAGTTATCATAGGCGTACCGAATATAGACTCAAGATTGAGGAAAAAATATAGACACAGATGGCTGAATTGGCACGTTCCTTATCATTTAAACCATTTTTCCCGTGGTAGCCTTGTTATATTAGCCAACAGGAGTGGATACACGATAAAAAAAATCAAAACATATACCCCAAATTTATGGATTGACCTTCAAAAAAGATTGTTCTATTACCCGATCCAGGAAGGAAAAAAAGTTCCTTTTTTTAATGCTGAAACCGAACCGGAATCCGAACGCCCTTCAAAAGAGCGAGGCAAAGGAATCCATTACTTCTTCAATAAATATTTCCTTGAAAATCACAGATTTCTCAGGTATTTTCAGCTAATGAATATTCCGGTTTTAAGAATAAATGACGCGTTGGACAGAGGAGAAAGTTATTTGGTTTTCATGGAAAAAGGGAAATAGTACGTATGGTTTATGTGTTGATTCCTGCTCATAACAATAAAAGTGAAGTACTCGAGATTCTAAAATGTTTGGAAATCCAATCCTATAAAAATATTAAAATTGTTTTGGTGGACGATGGCTCCACAGATAACACAGGGCAAGAAGTTAAGAGATTCTTCCCCAATGTTGTGGTTCTAAGAGGAAATGGGCGTCTCTGGTGGACCGGGGCAAACGTAAAGGGGGTGGACTGTATTCTTGAAGGAGCCAGAGAAGGTGACTTTATTCTCTTATTGAACAATGATCTATTGGTTAAGGAAGATTATGTCGAGAGACTTGTAAACGCTAGTATTTCAAACGGAAGGGGAATTGTTGGTTCTACTTTGGTTGATTTCAATAATTCAGATTTTATGGAAAGCGGTATCCGGCTTGATTACCGGCTAAATCTCGTCGTGAACCGGAATAAAACAATTATTGAAGAGACAGAGCTGGATATGACCACAGATGTTCTACCAGGTCGGGGTACATTAATTCCCCAGGAGGTTTTTAAAAAGATTGGAACTTTTAATCTCAAGAAACTACCTCATTACGGAGCGGATTACGAATTTATGATCCGAGCGAAAAGGGCGGGCTTTAAGCTGATGGTTTCTCATCGAGCAAAGGTTTTTGCAAAACTTAACATCACGGGTTTGAATGTACCTAATAAGAGGTTTTTGACATTAAAAGAATCTCTCGCTCTCCTTTTTTCAAAAAGGTCAAAAACAAATATCCGTTATTATTTAAATTATATCTGGCTATGTTCTGAGAAAAACCATAGAGTAATCAATGTAATATATAATTTCGCAAATATATTGGCAAATACTTTGTTTAAAACTGTTTATTTCTTTTTTTTCTATTTGACTTTATCTAGTATTTTAAGATTTCTATTTAAAGCTTATCCTTTTAGAATATCTGATATCGAAAGATATGGGATCAATTTGAAAGAATTGGAGGAAGCTGGGATTGTAGAAGAAGGGCGTTTTATAGGAAAAAGGCTCTACTTCCTGACTCCAGAGGTAGATATATGGATAAAAACATTAGACTTTGATAGAAAAAATAGAATCCTTCAATTAAAACGTCTCTCCCACAGCTATATTCATAAACTCTCGATCGTGAAGGAAGAGCTCAATCTATTGATTTATAGGGGGCGATGAATGAAGTATTATTTCTGCACACTTTTTGATAGAAATTATTTATATAAAGGTCTCGCTCTCTACCATTCTCTATTGCAGCATTGTCCTGATTTTACGCTTTGGATCCTTTGCATGGATGATTTATCCTTCAAGATATTAAGAGAAATGAGTCTTGAAAAAGCTGTATTAATATCCACATCAGATTTCGAGGATGAAGAACTTAAAAAAGTGAAGCCTACTCGCACCGTGGCGGAATACTGTTGGACATGTACACCCTCCCTTCCTCTTTATCTATTAAAAGAGAATCCTACTTTGGACATGATTACCTACCTGGATGCCGACCTTTTTTTTTATAGCGATCCTACTCCGATCTTTGAGGAGTTGGGGGATAGATCCATCATGATCATTGAGCACCGTTTCCCCGATCATTTGAAACATTTAGAAGCAAATGGCATCTACAATGTTCAGATGGTCACATTTCGGAATGATTTTTTTGGGCTAGAATGTCTTGAATGGTGGC
>Ga0326726_10002424_pt1 | contig 17179 bp, 14 predicted proteins | sample MHFenrmetagenome_2_FD_207603 | JGI IMG/M metagenome (GOLD analysis project Ga0326726, IMG submission 207603) | Lab enriched peat soil microbial communities from Michigan Hollow, Ithaca, NY, United States - MHF15MN | ecosystem: Environmental > Terrestrial > Soil > Wetlands > Peat | place: USA... | reverse complement strand
GCCGCCGACGGCGGTCGGAATCTTTGGGGACGTCCCGGTGGGCTCCTTCGGCGCCGACTTCATCGAGGACCTCTACAACAAGGGCATCACCGGCGGCTGCCAGCTCTCGCCGCTTCTCTACTGCCCCGGAAACGCGGTCCTCCGACAGCAGATGGCGACGTTCCTCGTGAGAACGTTCATCCCGTGAGACGCGCCGCGCTTGCCGCGCTGCTCCTCGCGATGGCCGCGGTCACGGCGCCAGGCGCGCTCGCGCAGACGTACGAAGTCGTCCACCAGTTCCGCGCCGACGCCGGAGCGCCGGTGAGCCCTCCCATCGACGGCGGCGACGGGTCACTCTATGGAGTCGTCCCCGCGGGCGGGATCATCGGGGAGGGCTACGTCTTCCGGCTCACGCCCGACGGCGCGGGCGGCTTCATCCGCACGCAGCTCCACGAATTCTCGGCGGCCTATGCTCAGACGCCTTTCACCTCGAGCACCGCCGATGGAGCCTTTCCGATCGAGCCGCTGACCCCGATGTCGGACGGATATCTCTACGGAGTCACCTTTCAGGGCGGGACGGCCTATTGCGGGTACTGGGGCGGATGCGGCACGGTCTTCCGCATCGACCGGAAGGGCGGCCTCACGACGATCCATAACTTCGACATCGCGGACGGCATCTTCCCGAACGGCCCTCTCTTCCCGCTGCCGGACGGAAAACTGGCGGGCGTGGCTCAGGCAGGACCTGGCCAGTACGGCGTCCTCTATGAGATCTCGCGGGATGGTGGTTACCAGATCGTTCATTCGTTCGCGAGCTCCGACGGGAGCGAGCCCCACGGAACCCTCGCCATCACCGCGGATGGGTCCATCTACGGGATCTCGCGTCTGGGCGGCGCAAACGGTGCCGGCGTCCTCTTCCGGATCGATCCGGGCGGCGGCTTTCACCAGCTCCACGACTTCGACGCCCAGCTCGGAGCGCCCGTCGGCGGCCTGGTCCGGGCGTCCGACGGCATGTTCTACGGCCTCTATTCGGTGGGCGGGGTTTACGGACGGGGCGGAATCTTCCGGTCCGATCCATCGGGAGGCGTCACGCTCGTCCACGCGTTCACTGTCCACGAGGGCACGAACGCTGTAGCCGCGCTCGCGCTGGGCGCGGACGGGAGGCTGTACGGTACGACGCAGGAAGGCGGCGCGAGCAACCTCGGCACGCTCTTTCGCGTGAGCACGTCCGGCGCCTTCGAGATGCTCGCGAGCTTCGACGGCACCAGTGGCGCGCACCCGCAGCACGCGCTGGTGCTCCTGCCGGACGGAAGCCTGCTGGGCGCAGCTCCCGAGGGTGGACTCGATGGCATCGGCGCGATCTTCCGCGTCGACACCTCGGGCGCACTCACTTCCGCCTACGCCTTCCGGCGTGAGGAGGGCTCCGGCTCCGCGGCGCACCTCGTGCAGATGGAGGACGGATCTTTCGTCGGGACGACCGAGGGAGGCGGACACGACGACAAGGGCGTGGTCTTTCGCGTCGAATCCGACGGTGCGTTCGAGATCGTTCACCACTTCACGAACGCGGACGGCGCGACACCGAGATCGGGGCTCCTGCTCGCGTCGGATGGCACTCTGTACGGCACGACCGTCGAGGGCGGTGAGTCTGGCCTGGGCACGATCTACTCGATCGATCCCTCGGGGAGCTTCGCGTCGCTGTTCAGCTTTTCGGGCGGCAACGGCCTGCACCCGGTCGCGCGGCTCGCCGAGGCGAACGACGGCCGCTTCTACGGCGTCACGCAGGGCGGGGGAGTGACGGGCGCCGGCACGGTGTTCCGGTTCGATCCTCCGTCGAGCGTCACGACGCTTCACACGTTTCCCAGAACCGAGGAGGAGGGATCCGCTCCGGTGGCTCCGCTCGTGCAGGCGTCCGATGGCTATCTCTACGGCGCTGCGGAATACGGCGGCTCCTCGGCAGGCTACGGCACGCTCTTCCGCCTCGACACGCTCGGCGGCTTCACGAAGATCCACGACTTCAATTCCGACGACGGCGCATGGCCCCGCGACGGCATGATCCAGGCCTCCGACGGAATGCTCTACGGCACGACATATGGCGGGGCCGGCGGGACCCTGTATCGAGTGGACCCGGCCGGCGGTTTCGCAAACCTCCACAGTTTCGGCAACGGTTCGGGTTCGTACCCGATGGCCGCACCCGTCGAGGCCACGGACGGCAATCTCTACGGCACCACCTACTACGGCGGGTTGACGGATCGCGGAACACTGTACGGGATCTCGAAGTCCGGCGAGAACTACCAGACACTCCGGCAGTTCTCGCCCTGGGACCTCGGAGGCGCGTTTCCTTCTTCGAGGATGATTCAGGCGTCCGACGGCGATTTCTACGGCACCGCCGGCCCCGTGTATCGATACTCGCTGCAAACATACGCCCCGGAGATCACCGGCCTGTCGCCCTCGAGCGGGCTCGCGGCGGGTGGAACGGCGTTGACCGTACTCGGCCGCCATTTCCGGCAGGAGGCATTCGTCAAGATCGGCCGTCACGAAACGATCAGCGCGACCGCGCTCGACTCGAGGACGATCGCCACGATTGCAACGGTGCCCCTGCAAGCGGGATCGCTATGGGACGTGATCGCGACATTCCCCGACGGGACGCAGGCGATCCTCGAGAATGCATGGATGTCGGACTTCAACGACGTCGATAGCCCGAATCCTTTCCACGACTCCATCGAAGCGATCCTGCGCGCAGGCATCACGTCGGGCTGCGGCGACGGCAACTACTGCCCCACTTCCCCCGTCCGCCGCGACCAGATGGCAGTGTTCCTGGTCAGCGCCGAGCACGGCGCCGGCTACACGCCCCCGCCCTGCACCGGAGTCTTCAATGACGTCCCCTGCCCCTCGGACTTCGCCAATTGGATCGAGCAACTCGCCGCCGAGGGCGTCACGGGTGGCTGCGGCGCCGCAGCCTACTGTCCCACGCTGTCCGTCACGCGCGCTCAGATGGCCGTGTTCCTCCTGAAGACCACGGAAGGCTCTTCGTACACCCCCCCGCCGGCGACCGGAATCTTCGGCGACGTTCCTGTGGGGTCCTTCGCCGCCGACTTCATCGAGGAGCTCCATTCGCGAGGCATCACGGGGGGCTGCTCCGTTTCACCCCTGCTCTACTGCCCTGATCGCCCCGTCCTCCGCCAGCAGATGGCCACCTTTCTCGCTCGGACGTTCCTTCCCTGATCAATCGACGGACAAGAGCACGGACAAAACAGGTTCGTAGCTCGGATTGGCCGAGGAATTCGTCAGAAGTCCCCGGGTTCAGCTCCCGCCGCATCCACCAAACTTGGGTTCATCGAGGTTAGGGCCGAGCTTCTCGGCCCGTTTCTTCTCGGCCGCCTGGCACCGCGAGGTTAATCCACCTACCACCGAGGAACACCGTACACCGACGGGCGCCGACAACGGGTCACAACGAGACTCTTCAGCGCGGGAATATATCGTAACACGATATGACTTCTGTGATCTGGGGAGTTACTTGATGCCGGCCCCGGTGCTCGTTGTGAACAGGCTTACGGCCGAGGCGGATCCGCCGGGTCTCCTGGTCGATGGGGTAACCCGGCGTTCCACGGTCCGTTGGCTTGCGCTTGCGTGGATCGCTTTCGGGGCTGCGACTGGCGCGGGGCTGACGACCGCTGTCCGGTTCCTGTTTCCGAACGTCCTCTTCGAGCCGCCGACGCGGTTCAGGGCGGGAGATCCGTCCACCTACGGGCTCGGCGTCGACGAGCGCTGGAAGGAGAAGTTCGGGGTTTGGATCGTCAGGAACACGAATTCGATTTACGCCCTGGTAGCCGTGTGCACCCATCTCGGCTGCACCCCAAACTGGCTTCCGGCGCAGAACAAGTTCAAGTGCCCGTGTCACGGCTCCGGCTATTACGTTTCGGGTATCAACTTCGAGGGGCCGACCCCGCGTCCGCTCGAGAGAGCTGCGATCAGCCTCTCGCCGGAAGACGGTCAGATCATCGTGGACAAGGCAACGCGCTACCTGTACGAGCGGGGCCAATGGAGCGACCCGAATGCCTTCATCAAGATCGCCTGAAGCGGTGTTGGGTCGACGCCCCGTCACTGCAGGATGCAGACGGATTGGAGGCAATCGTGTCGAGGCATGGAGAGACGGACGGAATGCATTGGGACGCGGAGAGGCTGCGGGAGGTGCGGGAGGATGGCTGGTTTCGGCGCCACGAGGCCGAGTTGATCGAAGAAGCTGGTCGTAAACGTGCCCAGGTCGAGAAGAGGCGGCGCGATGCCGCGAGGGCTGAGCTCCTCCACTTCACCTACTGGCACAAGTGCCCGACGTGCGGGGATGAAATGACTTCCCGAGAGTTCGAAACCGTGAAGGTCCTGGAGTGCGCCACGTGTGAGGGGTTCTTCTTCGACCGCGGGGGGCTCGAGAAACTCCTTTTGCGACACGACTCCCAGCGGCGCGGTTTCTTCCGACGGCTCCCCGGGTTCAGCGGGGAGTAGTGGAGCGCGATGAGCGGCCGGTTCCATGGGTTCGCCCGCCCTCGCCGCCCGATCCGTCCCCCCGGCTGATGGCACGGGCCGCGTCGAGGCCGGGGAGACGGCGTCGGGTAAGATCGCGCCCGGAATGAGGGCGGAGCGCGGGTTCAGCGGGTTCGTTGCACGTTGAGCAGCATGCTCCCGCTCCGAGAGCTCGAAGGGGGTACGACCTCCCGGGCTCTCTTTCCGCCGACGTACCGGCTCGTCTTCTACTGCTTCCTGATCGGTCTGCTCGGCGCGGCGGCGGCGCTCGCCTTCGACGCCGCGGTCAATTTCGCGCAGTCTCTCATGCTGGATCGGCTGGGCGGATTCATCCCCCCGAGCCCCGGCATCGTCTACACGGTTCCCTACGTGCACTCCTGGACGGTTCACTGGTGGATCCCCGTCTCCACCACGCTCGGCGGATTGCTGTCTGGAATCCTGGTCTACAGCCTTGCGCCCGAGGCGGAGGGGCACGGCACCGACGCCGCGGTCGACACGTACCACCAGAAAGGCGCCGAGGTGCGCCCGCGGATCCCGTTCATCAAGGGAGTCGCCTCGGCTTTGACGATCGGCTCGGGAGGCGTCGCCGGCCGCGAGGGCCCGACCGCCCAGATTGCCGTCGGGTTGGGTTCGATGCTCTCCGGGTTCCTGGGCCTGCGCGGCCAGGAGCGCAGGATCCTGCTCCTGGCTTCCATGTCGGCCGGTCTGGCCGCGGTGTTTCGCGCGCCACTCGGAATGGCCATCTTCTCCGTGGAGATCCTCTACTCCGGGATGGTCTTCGAATCCGAGGCGCTGATTTACACCGTCATCTCCGCCGTCACCGCCTACGCCATCCACGGATTCTTCGTCGGGTGGTCGCCGATCTTCGTCATTCCTGCGGGAATGACGTTCCATAGCCCCGTCGCGCTCCTCGGCTTCGGCATCCTCGGTGTTCTTGCCGGCGTGCTGGGCGCGATTCTTCCCTCCCTCTTCTATGGCATCCGCGACCTCTTCCGAGCCATTCCGATCCCGCGGCACCTCAAGCCGGCCATCGGCGGGCTGATCGTCGGCCTGGTCGGACTGGCGGTCCCGGAGATCCTGGGAACCGGCTATGGCTGGGTAGAGTTGGCCATCGCGGGGAAACTCTCGATCGCCATGCTCGCCGTCATCCTCCTTCTGAAGGCGCCGGCGATGAGCCTGACCATCGGTTCGGGAGGATCGGGGGGCGTCTTCGCGCCCACCGTGACCATGGGAGCGCTCCTCGGCGGCATCGTCGGGCTCTCGCTGGCCGCCTTCTCTCCGAAATTGGGGGTCGTTCCCGCCGCGTTCGTCGTGGTCGGGATGGCGGCCGTTTTTTCCGGGGCCGCGCGCACTCCGATCTCCACACTCATCATGGTGGCCGAGATGACCGGAGGGTACGGCCTGATCGTTCCCGCGATGCTGGCCAACATCTCGTCCTTCATCGTCCAGCGCTCGCTGACACACGGGCGCCGCTATCCAACTCTCTACGAGGCGCAAGTGCCGACCCGGGAGGATTCTCCGGCCCATCGCGGCATCTTCGTCCGCCGAGCCCTCGAGATGATCGAGGGCGGGAAGGTGGACACGACCGAGCTGACCCTGCCGAGGCTCGTCACCCTCCTCAAGTTCGGGAATCCCATTCAGGTGACCGATGGGGCCGGCATCCTCGTGGCCGTGCGGATCGCCAAAGGCTCGCCACTCGAGGGGAGAACCGTCGTGGAAGCGTTCGGGCCTCTTCCAGGAACGCTCGCGGTCGCGATCCTCCACGGGCAGGAAATGATCGTCCCGACCGGCGCAACGCAACTCTGCGCCGCAGACCAGATCATCGCGATGGCATCCTCCGAGACCTACCAGAAGTTGCGCGAACAGGCGGGCGAGACGCCCACCTCGTGAGCGACGCTCGTTTCGGTGACGCGAGTGCCGCGGAGCTCAATCGCTGACCATGGTCGCCTTCCCGCAAGCAGACCTCAATGGTGCCGCGTCACGACGTGCCGCCTTCAAAGCGGCGATAATTCAGGTGTCGGGGACCAACGCGGGCAGAGGTTGTCGGCTGAAGGACTTCCTCAAAAGTATTTCCGCCCACCAATTCTCGACGTAGCGCTGGACTCCCGCCGCTCCGTCCGCCGCACCGACGCCAAATCGATGTCCGCGAGCTCGTCGATCTCAAGCAGCCGGCGCGCTTTCTCACCATACATAGAGCGCTGTCCTGGTCCGCCCAACGACCACAGGAGACGTGTCGGATGGCAGAGGAGATGGCCTGGCCCGATCCAGAAGTACGACATCACGTCGCCGGAAGACAAGGTCGAGGCACCGCGTCGTCGGCAGACCTACCTTGAGAAGCGCGAATTGTCCGCGTTGCCAGTCCAGATGACGACGAAGGAATCCATTTCGACGCCGCGCTCGTACTCGAAGCACCTCGGCGATCAAAGGGATCCCTCGCTACGCTCGGGATGACAGACGGCCTACTCCAGCCCGAAGGTCTTCGTCAGAAAGGCGCGGCCAGGGCCTCCGTCTCCACCCTGATCGCCAGGAGCGCAGCGGTCCTCCCGAGCGGAGCGACGAAGGAGGGATCCCGGGGCGGTGACCCGCCGGCCCCGAAAGGCCGGCGGCACCGCGGTCGTGGAGACGGCCGCCGTCAGGACTTCTTGCGGCGAAGCAGAAACACGACGACCAGGATCACAATCAACAACACAAACACCCAGACCCACATCGAACGGCCCGCCGTCTCGGTCGTTTCCGGGGCCGGAGCCGCGGCCTGGGATGAGGCAGCGGCGGGGGCCTCCGTGGGGGCGGCAGCGGGCGCAGCGGCTGCTTCGGTTGGGGCGGCAGCGGGGGCGGCGGCCGGCGCTTCCGCGGTGGCAACCGTAGGGGCAGGAGCGGGAGCAGCGGCCGGGGCCGAAGCGGGCTCGGGCGCCGCGTGGGCCATGGCCTGGACCTCGCGCTCGGAGACGACCCTCGGCGCCTCGTCCGTGACGATCACGGCCGTGAAGATGTCCCCGACACGCAGTTCGTGCAGGTAAACCTGCTGCCCGTTGCGCATGACCGTGACATTCCGTTTCTCCGCGTCCTTGTTCGAGAACACCTGATTCCCGTGCGGCCCTCGGACGATGATGTTGGTGCCCGAGACCGCGAGGACCTTGCCCGTCTTTATTTCCGTCACGTACACGGGCGTCGTGGTGGTCGTCGTCGTGATCGTGGCCGAAACGTGCATTCCGGGCTTGAGCTCCCCGACGCCGATGTCCCTTCCCTCGAACTGGAACTTGAAACCGTCCGGGATCGTGTACTCCGTCGCATGGCCCGAGGTGTCTTCGCCGACGACCTTGTTGCCGCTCACGCTGACGACGGTGGCGTGGACCGTGCGCGTGCTCGTCGTCGACTGGGGTTGTCCCGCCTGCGTGATCTTCGTGATGCTCGGCTGCTGAGCCGTCGCGATTGCTGCGAACGCCGCAAAAAGTCCTACCCCGAGGATGGCCGGGAAGCCTCCCCTCCTTGCCTCCATAGAATTCTCCTTTCTTTCGCTGCGGCGATTCTCTCCCGGTTCTCGCCTTCGCAGGATCCACGGTGGGGATACACTCGCGTCAGACCGCTCAGCGGCGAGTAAGTCGCTGGACCAGTATGAGATACGCAAGGCCCGAAAGAGTCTTCCTCTCGGCTGCCGCGAGAGGTTCTGGCCTTGCTCGAGTCGCCATTTCCGTCGTGACCGTTAGACGACCCGCCAATTCGCGGTGCTGCCGCTCGGGACCGGGGCGGGCATTGAACTCCAACGCGCCGCTGTCGGCTGCCCTCCTCGCCGCGGCGCTGGCGTTGGGCGGATGCGCCTCCCTTCCCCGGCTGGACCCGCGAACCCCTTCGACGGCTCTGACCGGAACGGCCGACACCAGCCTGGGCAAGGCCGTGAGTGCCGCCGACCGGGACCGGGAGAACGAAACCGGAATCTACGCCCTCCCGCAGGGAAAGGAAGCGTTCGCCGCCCGGGTCGTGCTCGCGCGCGCGGCGGAGCGCTCGCTCGACGTGCAGTACTACATCTGGCACTCCGACACCACCGGGTTCCTCCTGCTCGACGAGCTCTGGCGTGCCGCCGAGCGCGGCGTGCGCGTACGGATGCTGCTCGACGACAACGGCATCAAGGGGCTCGACCCGATCCTCGCCGTCTTCGACGCGCACCCCAACATCGAGGTTCGCCTCTACAACCCGTATCCGGACCGCGGCTTCAAGGCGATCGGTTACATCAGCCATTTCAAGCGGCTGAACCGTCGGATGCACAACAAGTCCTTCACCGCGGACACGCAGATCACCATCGTGGGAGGCCGCAACGTCGGAGACGAGTATTTCGGGGCCGGCCAGGCGACGCTCTTCGTGGACCTCGACGTGGTGGCGGCAGGTCCCGTCGCGAGTGAAGTCGAGACGGCATTCGACCTCTACTGGAACAGCAACTCCGCGTATCCGGCCGACCGGATCGTGGGCAAGCCCGCCCCGAACGGCGTTGCGGCCATGCAGGCGCGTTTTGCCGCGGTGCGCTCGTCTCCCGAGGCCGCCGAATACATCCAGGCCATCCGGGAGACCCGGCTGGTCGAGTCCTTCCTCGCGCAGGAGCTTCAATTCGATTGGTCGCGCGTACAGCTCCTCTACGACCCGCCGGGGAAGACGCTGGGAGAAGCGGAGAAGGCGGACCTGCTGCTGCCCGATCTGAAGCGCGCGGTCGGAGACCCCCGGCGACAGCTCGACATCGTCTCCCCGTACTTCGTGCCGGGGAAGACGGGCACGGAGAATCTCTCCGCCTATCCCGAGAGCGGGGTCAAGCTGCGCATCGTCACCAACTCGCTTGCGGCGACGGATGTCAGCGCGGTCCATGCCGGGTACGCGAAGCGCCGGATGGCGCTCCTGCGAAGCGGCACCCGGCTCTACGAGCTCAAGCCCGACGCCCCGAAAGACGGCGCGGCGGCCGGCCACCCAAAGGGTGCCGCCGGCAGTTCCTCGGCGAGCCTCCACGGGAAGACCCTCGCGGTCGACCGGACCCGCGTCTTCGTCGGGTCGTTCAACCTGGATCAGCGCTCGGCAAACCTGAATACCGAGATGGGGGTCATGATCGAAGACCCGCGGCTCGCCGACGCACTGTCCGACTGGGTGGATCGGGCGCCGCAGACCGTGGCGTACGAGGTCATCCTGACCCCGGACGGCCGCGGGCTCGAGTGGATCGAGCTCACCGATCAGGGAGAGACTCGATACCACACGGAGCCGAAGGTCGGCTTTCTGAAGCGGCTCTTCGTCGAGATCCTCGGCTGGCTCCCGATCGAATGGATGCTGTGACGCGCCGAGGTCTCGCAGGCGACGGGACGACCTTCAGGCCGCCGGGCCCCGACCACGGTCACGCGCCGGCCGCCGTCACTCGTTTCGCAAAGCCACCACGAGATCGAGCCGCGTTGCCCGCGATGCCGGAAGATACTTGCGGCCAGGGCCACACCTGCCAGCAGGGCCTCGTATTCTTGACCGCCGCCGCCCACCGGAAGGACCCCTACCGTTAGGCCCCTCCCGCAGCTTCTGAGCGCGGTGCAACTTCCGCCACCTCCACCAATTTACGTTCATAGCGGGTCCGCGTCGCGCCTGGCCGCGCCTGCGGATCACGCGGCGCGGTTATCGCCTCCCGATGTTCGCACCCAGTTGACCAGATCCGTCAGATCGCGCCCCGCCGCGTCCGGGTGAGAGCCCAGCTCTTCTTCCGGGAGGCCGAGGCGATTGACCCAGTACGTCGGATAGCCGAACGACCTGGCTCCGGCCGCATCCCAGCCGGCGAACGAAACGAACAGGATCTCCTCGCGCGAGAGCTTCAAGGTGTCGACTCCCAACCGATAGGCCCGAGGATCGGGTTTGTAGGATCGGATCTGGTCCGTGCTCAGGACGTGCTCGAAGACGCCTTCGAATCCCGCGTTCCTGATTCCGGACTCCAGCAGTTTCGCCGTCATGTTGGACAGGAACGCGAGCCGGAAGCCGTCGCCCCTGAGTGTCTGGAGCGCCGCCGGCACGTCGGGCCAGGCCTTCAGCCCGAGATACGCATTCATCAACTGCGACTGCTTCTCCGGCGCGAGATCGAGCTTGAGCAGCCTGGCCGCGTACACGAGCGCATCCTCCGTGGTCTGCCAGAAGTCCGCGTAGCGGCCTTCGAGCGCGCGAAGCCACTGGTACTCGAACTGCCGGGTGCGCCACGCGTTGCTTAGCTCCGTCCCTTTTCCCGGGACGAGCGTCTCGGCAAGCGCGAAGACCGGGCGCGGATCGAAAATCGGAAATGCATCGAACGCGATGGCCTTGAACCGTGGTCCTGGAGCGGACCGGGTCATCAGGGGCGACAACCAGACGCCTGCAGCCACGCCCCGCGCGGCATTGGTCACGAATTCTCGTCGATCCATCGTCACGGCCACCTCCCGACGGGGATTGATTGGTCACCTCGAGCCATCCATCGGTCGACCGAGAAGGCGCCAGCGCCGCCGATCATGAGCGCCAGCAGGCCCGCGATGTACAGCAGGTTGACCTCGTAACCGGGTGGGCCGAACAGCGGCCCGTCGGCTGTCAGCCCGATCGTGTTGATGGAGCTGAAGCCGTACCGGAGGTGCACGGTTAAGAGCGCCACGAGCATCATGAGGATGAGAGGGGCGCCGACGACGGAGACGAACGCGCCCAGGAATATCGCCGCGCCGCCGAAGAGCTCGAGCAGCGTTGCGGCCCAGGCCGTCACCTTCGGCAGCGGCGCACCGATCTGGCCGAGCAGCTTCGCAAATCCGGCCGGCCCCCGACTGAGCTTGGCCCACCCATGAACCATGAAGCCGAATCCGATCACCAGGCGAAGCGGCAGCAGCGCCCATCGGTGCCGCGGCGCCTGGCTGAACATCCCGGTCATTGCTCTCCTCCGTTTTCGATCCGAGCGACTTTCACCGCGCGTTGAGCCTCTCTTCCGAAATGCGCCACGGCGGGTTGCGGCGGTTCCCGCCCGCATGAAAGAGGCAGATCCGGTTGCCGGCGGGGTCTCTCAGGTAGGCCTCACGCCACAGCCACGGCTGATCGCGAGGCCCGGTCTCGAACACGAGCCCCGCAGCCGCGAGCTGCTCTACCCTGGCGTCGAGATCTTCGAGCTCGAAGTAGACGACGATGCCGGAAGGATCCGCATCCGGCAACCGGGCCCACCGATGCAAAGAGAACGTGGCATTACCGACCGGGCACTCGAACCGCGCGTAGTCCGGGGGATCGCTGACGATCAGGCGAAGGCCAAGCCGCCGGTAGAAGGCGACGGAGGCCTCGAGGTCGGCGCAGGGCACCGTCACCTGGTTCAGTTCCATCCGAGCAAATTCGCCATAGCGCCTGGCACCCGGTCCTTGGATGCCGGCGCCCCGAGGGAGGTTTCAGGCGGAAATCAGCCCGCGGGCACCCGCCTGCGGCGCGTCTCGCGATCGAGCACCTCGAGCGCCTCGGCATAGATGGAATCGGCCTGCTCGGGGCTGTTCCCGATCGCCGTGAGGCCGAGCCTTCCGAACTGGGACAGGGCCCCGATCATGTGGAACAGGACGCCCGTTTCGGTGCCGTGGCTGTACTTCAGGTGGTTGGCTGTCGTGATGTCGATCAGGTCCTCCGGAGAGAGGCCGACGTAGGCCTCCGACTTCACGTTGTCGGTCGAGCGGTAGAACTTCGACGAGCCGCCCGGCGACCGAAAATCGCCGGTCTCCGGATCGAGCCGGCCGCCTGTGAGGAACTGAAGCGCCAGGAACGGGTGCGTGGTTCCGACGACCCGGAGGTTGATCTCGAGGGCAAAGGGCTCCCAATCGGCGCCGGCGGCAGGGCGGCCGACGAAAAAGTCGACGCCGAAGCGACTGACGACTCCCCGCCGCGCGAGCAGTTCGCCCACTCGCCGGGCCGCCTGCTGGATCGACCTCCGGTACGGCTCGGCCGCCGGGAACCGGCATCCCATGTAGACCTGCGACGAGGGGCCGCCGAGAATCTGGTCGTGGGTCGAGAGGAGGACGGCTTCGCCCTGCGGGTCGATTCGGAGCTGGGCGCTCGGCGAAGCCGACTCGGGATATTCCAGGAACTCCTCGACGACGCCGCCCCTCTCCGCGAACTTGCGGCGATAGCGATCGGGTTCGGTTCGAACGGAGAACGTCAGGTCGGCCAGGGCATCGCGGATGGCGCCGCGCCACGGCGTCTTCGGGTACTGGAAGATCGCGTTGCCTTCGCCGGAGAAGCTGCTGTCGAGCTTGAGCACGGCGCGGCGGATGCCGGGCCGGCGCTTGCGTAGCTCGTCGAGGGCGTTGACGATGTCGTCGGCCGAGTGGAGGTCCTCGAATCCCTCCGGATGAGGCACGCCGGCCTCGCGAAACACCTTCCGGCTTCCGGACTTCGTCCCCAGGGGCGCCAGCGCCGGATCGACGCCGTTCAACGGGATGCCGAGCAGGACGGCGAGCTTTCGCTCGAGGGGCGTGGAGTTGAAGACGGTCAGGAACGCGCGGGAAGGATCCGGGATCCCGTACCGAATGCGCTGAATCAGCCGCGGCCGCGCGAGAATCTTCTCGGTCAGCGAGCGGGCAGAGGCGTCGTAGGCGCAGAGGAGCGTCAGGCGCCCTCGGGCGTGACTCGCCGGCACGCCGACGAGGAGCTGAAAGTAGTACTCGAGCACGAGGGGGTGGATCGGCTGGGACGTGACGTAGACCATGTGGGCCTGCGGGTTGCGCAGACGGATCAGCAGGAACAGAAGGCGTTCTTCGTAGAAGCTCGCCGCCTCGATCTTCGACAGCTCGGCCTGGTCGAGCGTCAGCGAGGGGATCACCACCGACGTGTAGGGCTCTTCCTCGCGCGCCGAGAGGGCGCTCCAGAGGTCGCGCAGGCGGGGCTTCAACCGTTCGAACTCGGCGATCTCCTGCTCCGGCGAGAAATCCTCCGCGAACGGGGGCTTCGGGATCACGGCAGGATCTTAGTCCTGCCCCGGATGGGCCCGTGATGCGTTTCCGTCAGTTCGCGTGCGATGACCGGCGCGGCCGGCATTGTTTTCGCGCGCCTTCCGCGCTAGAGTTTTCCACGGCGCTGATCCGCGCCCAACCTCGATGGCCTTTCCCCAGCGAAGGCCCTCGCCGAGGCAAAGGGGGGCATACTCCCGGATCGGTATGACGGGCTTTCGTCCTCGCGAACGACGCGGCTGGGGGGCTTCGCTCGCGAGTGGAACGAAGGAGACGTTATGCCGAAGCAGAAGGACCTCAAGCGGCTCGTCCGCGCCCGCATGCAGAAGACCGGCGAGGCCTACACGGCCGCCCGGCTTCAACTCCTGAAGAAGATCGAGCCGGTTTCCAACCACGCCGATGTCGCCGGCATGAGCGACGCGTCGGTCCGCAAGGCGACGGGGCGCACCTGGGCGCAATGGGTCCGCGCGCTCGACGCGGCGGGCGCCGCCGGGAAGCCTCATCGCGAGATCGTTCGCCATGTTTCGGCGCTCGGCGCCCCGTCCTGGTGGTCCCAGATGGTCACCGTGGGGTACGAGCGCATTCGAGGCCTGAGGGAAAAAGGCCAGCGCCGGGGCGGCGCCTATTGCGCAAGCAAGAGCCGCACGTTTGGAGTTCCGGTCGAAACCCTTTTCGATGCCGTCGCGAATGTCCGAGTACGCCGCCGGTGGCTCCGCGCAAAGATCACCGTGCGCTCGGCCACTGCCCCCAGGAGGGTGCGTATGACCTGGGAGGACGGAACGGTCGTCCTCATCGGCTTCGTCGCGAAGGGACCCGCGAAGAGCTCCGTGGCCGTCGAGCATCAGGGGCTTCGAACCCGGTCGGCCTCGGATGCCATGAAGAAGGCCTGGGGCGAGTCCTTCGACCGGCTCGGCCGGCTCTTCGCCTGACCCTCGAGGGGGCGCGGGCGCTCGGCCCGTGCCCCCTCCCCTGTCTCCCGGACGGGCCGCCGTCATCCCATACATTTGCATCAGTCGACGGCGCCGCCGCCCGTGGAAAGATGAGCCCGGAGGCACCATGACGACGATGAATACGCTGGACCTCGCGAGCCTCGACCTCCGGGACGCGCTCGATCTGGCCATCCTGGTCGAGGAAGAGGCCCGCGACCGGTACGAAGAGCTCGCCGCCCAGATGGAGAATCAACACACGTCCGAGGCGGCCGCCTTCTTCCGCACGATGGTCAAGAACGAAGCCAAGCATGGCGAAGAGCTGGCCACCCGCCGCCGCGAGCACTTCGGCGACGCGCCGCGGCGCGTGGATCGCTCGCTCCTGTGGGACGTGGAGGCGCCGGCTTACGAAACCGTCCGCGCCTTCATGACCCTGCGCGAGGCTCTGACCGTGGCGCTCGATGCCGAGGTCAAGGCTTACGACTTTTTCTACGAGGCGCTGAAGCTTCCGATCGCGGAGCCCGTGAAAGAGCTTTTCGAGGAACTCAAGCAGGAGGAAGTCCTCCACCAGGAGCTCGTGAAGAAGCAGCTCGCACGGCTTCCACCGGACTCGGGCGTGGCCCCGGAGGACTTCGCGGACGAGCCCGTCGCGCAGTAAGGCCGGCGCGCCTCTCGACCTGCCGCCGATTCGGGGCAATTGTCCCGGGTGATCCGCTCCCGATGCGGTCGATTCGGGACGGAGTTCCCATTGTCGGGGGGCGGCGCCGGCCGCATCGTGGGGGCGAAAGGAGATCTCACATGCTTTCCCACGACTACTCGTACCCGGACATCCTTCGGAACTCGCTCAAGGTCGCCTGGACGGAGGGCCAGGTTCTCGAAGGCAGGGACTTCGACTACTCCAGGAGGTTTCTTCCCAATCGGCTCTCGGGAGTGGACGGCATTGGCTGCCTGAGCGACCGCGAGAAGCTCAAGCTGAATCAGATCATGGGCAACGCGTATTGCCACATCTTCGCCTACGTGGAGGAGTACATCATTCCGCAGGCCCTGGAAGCCGCCGAGAAGGACATCTACGGCGACGAGGCCCGACTGCGCACGCTGCTGCGCTTTGCCGAGGACGAGTCGAAGCACCAGGAGCTGTTTCGACGCTCGACGGCGCTGTTCGAGAAAGGCTTCGGAGTCCAATGCGGCTTGATCCCCGGCCGCGAGGAGGTCGCCCGCGCGGTGCTCGGCAAGTCGCGGCTCTGCAGCTACCTGCTGACGAGCATGATCGAGTGGTTCACCCAGCTGCACTTCGTCGAGCACGTTCGCGATCGGAGCGAGCTCGACCCGCTGTTCCGCGATCTGGTCCGGTACCACTGGATGGACGAGGCCCAGCACGCGAAGATCGATTCGCTCCTGATCGACGAGATCACGCGGGAGATCGGCGACGAGGATCGCGAGAAGGCCGTCGACGAGCTGCTCGAGCTCGGCGGCGCGGTCGACGGGCTGCTGTCGCAGCAGGCCGACCTGGATCTCGGAAGCCTCGAGAAGGCGATCGGGCGGACGCTGTCGGCTGACGAAAGGGCCGAGATCAAGCGGAACACCCATCGGGCCTACCGCTGGACGTTTCTCGTCTCCGGGCTGGAGCATCCCAACTTCGTCAGGATCGTGAGCGAGCTGACCCGCCGGGGGCCGGCGAAGCTCGAGGCCGTCGCCCGTGCGCTGTCACTCTAACCGTCTTCTCAGGGCCGGAAACCTCGATCCCGCGCGAAGACGATCGCCTGCGCCCGGCTCCACACGCCGAGCTTGTCGAACAGATTCGAGATGTGGTTCCGGACGGTCTTTTCGCTGATCCCGAGGCGCTCGCCGATGTCGGCGTTGGCGAGCCCCTCGGTGATCAGCACGAGGACTTCGCGCTCGCGGGCCGTGAGGCGGGCGAAGGCGGGGTCCTCTCCGCGCGGAGCCGCGAGACCCATGAAATCGAGGACGACGTCCTGGAACCGCGCCCACGCCGGCTCGTCTTCGAGAAGGATGTGGTTGCGGGAGTCCAGCTCGACGAACTGGGCCCCCGGGATGCCCGCGGCGAGGCGGTGCGCTTCGCCGACGGGACACACCTCGTCGTCGCGGGAGTGGATGACGAGCGTGGGCGCCTCGATCTGGCCGAGCAGGTCGGAGACCTCGACGCTCGAGCGGGCCTCGAGCAGACGCGCCGCCGAGTCACCGGTGCTGGTCCGGCGCAACAGCTCGTTGTACCAGCCGATCTGCGCTTCGCTGCCGCCAGGGATGAAGCGCGCCGTGAAGATCTGGCGGAACACCGGATTCTCCTTTCCCCAGCCGACCCTCATCAGCTCCAGCATCGCGCGGTACTGGCGCTCGGTTTCCGAATGGCCGCGCTGCGCCCAGCCGCGGGCGTAGCCGCCGTAGAGAACCATCCGGGAGACCCGCTCGGGATGGCGCGCGGCGTAGGCAACGCAGACCGCCGCGCCGGAGGAGACCCCCAGGAGCGCGAACGGCTCCTCGACTCCCGAGGCGGCCACCACGGCCTCGAGATCCCCGAGCCAGCGGTCGAACGACAGCTCGTCGACGTTTCGATCGGTCAGCCCGCAGCCGCGCTCGTCCCAACGCAGGAATCGGAAGTGGTCGCCGAAAAAGCGGATCCAGTGCCCCCAGACCGGGCTCTCCAGTTCGTACTCGAGGTGGGTCAGCCAGTTCGCCGCCTTGATCAGGACCGGGCCCGCGCCGACTTCGGCCCAGGCGAGCTGCACGCCATCTTCCGTGCGCAGGTAACGGACGCGTTGACGCGGTTTCGTGCCCATCGTCGTCGGACCCCGAATTGTAATCACACGAGGC
>Ga0326726_10002423_pt1 | contig 17187 bp, 13 predicted proteins | sample MHFenrmetagenome_2_FD_207603 | JGI IMG/M metagenome (GOLD analysis project Ga0326726, IMG submission 207603) | Lab enriched peat soil microbial communities from Michigan Hollow, Ithaca, NY, United States - MHF15MN | ecosystem: Environmental > Terrestrial > Soil > Wetlands > Peat | place: USA... | reverse complement strand
CCAACCGGCGGAGCCGCGAACGGGATGCCGCGATAGACCATCAGTCCGTCCTCGGCCGTGCCTTCGAGCAGACCGCCGTCCACTCTGACGGGGCCGGCAGATGCGGCGCTCGCCAGCAGGAGCGAGACGACAAACGCAACAGTTCTCATCGAGCCTCTCCTTGTGTCGCTCCGTTGGTCGAGCACCACGCGAGCGTCGTTGCGCTCGCGCCTTCGGCCGAGCAGGTGACGGCTGCCTCCAACTCCGCCAGATCGACGTCCAGCCGCGCGAACGCCGTGCCGTGTTCCCAGACGAGCGCGAGCCGCCTTGCATCCGGGGCCTTCACATGAAACGCGCCCTGAAATGCGGCGTGGGTGTTGCGGATTCGCAGCAGGGCGAGGAGCGACTGGACGACCGGCTGCGCCAGGGCGCGCTGCAGTTCGATCGGCGTGAAGTAGTGCCGGTTGATGTCCCGTCCCTCGCCCGTGCGGCGCAGCAGGTCGAGATCGTTGGTGCCGGCCAGCAGCCCAACGTAGTAGATCTGCGGGATCCCCGGCACGAGGCACTGAATGGCCCGCGCGACGAGGTATTCGCTATCGCGACGGCCGAGCGCGTCGTAGAAGGTGCAGTTGATTTGGGACGTGTCGACGTTACGGGCGGCGCCCCCGCTGGCGAGCCGGCTTTCGCCGCGGCTCCGGAGGTGGATCGTCTCTATCAGCGCGTCGAGCGCGTCCTGCGGCAGTAGTCCGCCGGCGTCGGCCACGCCGATGCCATCGTGAGTGTCGAGCACCGTGATCGCGTTGTGCGGACGTATCTCCAGCCATCGCCGCAGTGGCGTGGCGTCACGCGTGTAGAGGGCGTGCAGCACGAGCGCCGGCAGCGCGAAGTCGTACACCCAGTCGACCTGCCGCGCCACGTCGACTTGCGTCTGGTAGTGCCCGTGCACTTCCACCAGCACCTCCATCTCAAGCGCATGCGCCTGCGACGTGATGTCGTCGATGAACGCGCGCGTCTCCGGAATCATGAAGCAGCTGGTGCCGGACCGCTTGATCGCGTATCCGATCGCGTCGAGCCGGATCGCCCGGACCTGTGCGGCGTGGAGTCGCGTGAGGATGCCAGTCAGGTATCGACGTGCCTCGGGATCGCGGATGTCGATGTCGATCTGATCGCTCGTGAACGTCGTCCAGAGGAGGATCTGCTCACCGCGCGCGTTGGTGTGCTTCGTGAACGGGAGCGTCGGGCGCGGGCCGTTCAAGGCGAGCAGGTCGGACTCGCACGCTCCCCGAGGAAACACGCGTGAGTACGTCAGGAACATACCCGCGTAAGGAGAGTCGTCAGCTCCGCGGTCCCAGTCGGCGAATTGCGGGGAATGACGCGACATGTGATTGACGATCACGTCCGCCATGACGTCGAGGCGTTCAGCAAGGATCGCGACGTCGTCCCACGTGCCCAGCCGCGGATCCACCTGCGTGTGATCGATCGGGTCGAAGCCGGCATCGGCGCCGTCGATTGGATGGAAGAACGGCAGGACGTGGACGCCGCCGAACGCACCCGTCAACGCGGTATCGAGCAGCCGCGTGAGATCGCGGAACGTGCCGCCCGACAGCCGATCGACGTATGCGATGAGCTGCGCCTGATTCTTCATCGCCCTGGGATCGCGCCCGGCACGCTGGCGACCATGGCGCCGGCACGATTCGAGAACTCGGCCACTTTCGGCGCCGGCCAGCCCGCAATGAGCCCGTGCAGGAATGCTGCGGCGAATGCGTCGCCGGCGCCGACGGTGTCGGCCACGGCGACGGGAACACCGGCAGCCTCGACGTAGTCGTCGCCCACGAGCATCGCGCAGCCGCGTGCGCCGAGCGTCACACACGCCGCCTGCCAGCCGAAGCGCGCGGCGCCGGCGCGGCAGAATCTTTCGGGGTCCACCGGCAGTCCCAGCCAGTCACACACCAGTGTCAGCTCGCGTTCGTTCACTTTCACGACGTCGGCGAGGTGCAGCAGGTCGCACGCGAGTTCGTGCGACTCGAAGCCGGGCCGCAAGTTGATGTCGTAGAAACGGCGGGCGCCCGGCAGTGCGTCGAGCAATCGCTGCAGCACCTGTCGACCCTGGGCGCGGGACGCGAAGAGTGTGCCGTAGTAGCACCACGACGGCTTCCATCCCACGATTTGCGCGAGGATGGCGTCTGAGATCTCCACCGCGTCGTACGCAGCCGGCCGTTCAATCACAAACGACGTGCGGTCGCCCGGGCCAAGTTGGACCGACGCCGTCCCGGTGTCGAACCGGTCCGCCCGCTGCAGGAACGTCGTCTCCAGTCCGAGCGATGTGATCTCGGCGCTCGCGCGATCGCCCAGTGCGTCCCGTCCGACGGCGCTCACGATCCGCGGGACGTGGCCCAGCCGCTTGAGGTGAACGGCGAAGTTCAGCGCCGCGCCGCCGAGTCGGGTAGCGTCCGGAAATACGTCCCACAGCACTTCGCCGACGATCAGCGCGTGGGCGCGAACGACGTCCCGCGCCGGCGCATCCTGTATAGACAGATTCTCCGAGACGATGTGTTCCATCGAATCGCGCGGGACGGTAACAGTCGCGCCGTTCGGCTGTCAATGGCTGCGCGATCCGCAGGACGCCCGCACGACGAGACGGAAGTCGACCAGCACGTCGCGCGGCGGCATCTTCGGATGCCGCAGCCGCTCGAGCATGGCGGCGATCGCCATCGTGCCGATCTCCGCGCACGGCTGGTGGACGGTGGTCAGTGGGACCGGCAACAGGCTGGCGTACTTCACGTCGTCCATGCCGACGAGGCGGATATGGCGCGGGACCGACACCTTGAGGCCCTCGAGCGTTCTGAGGAGATGCGCGGCGGTGAAGTCGTTGGCGCAGACGAAGCCGTCCGGACGCGACTTGCGGAGCACGCCTTTCACCTGCGCGCGATCGGTCGGGTCGATTCGGCAGACGTGCTGGACGAGCCCCGCGTCGTTCAGGGCCTCCTTGTACCCGCTGATGCGCGCGTCGACCGTGGGCGCCGAGCCTGGACGTCCCACAAAGGCCACGCGGCGGCAGCCCTGCTGGAGGAGATGCGCGGCAAGCACGTAGCCGGCTCGCCGGTTGTCGACGCCGACGAGGTCGTACTGGCTGCGCGCGGGATACGGCACGAGATCGCGATCGAGGAGGACGACAGGAATGGCGGCCCGATCGAAGACGTTCGCGATGCGGCGATTGATGGCGTCCTTCTCTGGCGTGAGCTCGAGCGGTGCGAAGAAGATCCCCGAGACTTTCCTGGCCACCAACTGACGGCAGGCCAGCGATGCCTGGTCTTCGATATTCGCGCCTTCCGTGAGCGACGTGCCCCAGAGCAGGACGTGCCGGCTGCCGTGCTGCGCGTCTGCCATGCCGCGGCAGATCGGTTCGAAGATTTCGGTGCGTCCCAGCTCGGGGATCAGCAGGCCGAAGACGTACCCGTGCGACCCCGCGTCCGCGCGTACGTAGCTGCCCGATCCGGCGCGGCGGTCGATGAGGCCGGTGAGCTGAAGCTCGCGCAGCGCGCGGTTGACGGTCGGCCGCGAGGCGCCGAACGCCTTGACGAGCGCAGACTCGCTCGGCAGTCGCTGACCGGCGCCGTACCGGCCGTTCGCGATCTGGTCGGCCAGCGTCTGGCGGATGCGTGCGTGTTTGGACTGTGAGGGTTTGGAAGCCACGCGCCTGATAATACAGGTTGGACCTCCTGCGTTGACATCTCGGGCGGTCGTTAGTACAGATCCGCCTCGCCTTGCTCCGCTTTCGCCTCGCCACGTCCGCAGCCGCCGTCTGCATCCTCGTTGCCAGCACCGGTGCGCAAGGGCCGCCGGCGGCGGTGCGATCGCCCGACGTGCATGGCGACCGCCGTGTCACGTTCAGGCTGCGCGCGCCCGACGCGGCGCGCGTAGAACTGGTGGGCGAGGTCCTGCAGGGCGCCGGGCCCCAGGCCATGACCAAGGGCGCCGATGGGGTTTGGAGCCTGACGATCGGCCCGCTGCCGCCCGAGATCTGGATCTACAACTTCCGCGTCGAAGGCATCGATCTTCCCGATCCCGCCAATATCAGTCAGATGCCGCGAGCGGCGGGCACCGCGATCTCGAGCTTCGTCGAAGTGCCCGGCGACGGCGCGGCGTTTTACGACGCCCGTCCCGTGCCGCACGGCGAAGTGCGCATGGTGCTGTACGAGTCGAAGACGATGGGCGTGAACCGGTACGTCTGGGTCTACACGCCGCCGGACTACGACACGTCCAGGAATCGCTATCCCGTTTACTACCTGCTTCACGGCAACGGCGAGACGCAGAGCGGCTGGGTGGCGAACGGACGGGCGAACGTCATCCTCGACAACCTGATTGCCGAAGGCAAAGCGGTCCCGATGATCGTCGTGATGCCGCACGGCCATCCCATTCAGAGCGCATCGGTCGGTCCGCCGGTGGCCGTCCCGCCCTATGGTGGCGATCCCGGGATGTTGAACTTCACCCTCTTTACCCGGGATCTGCTCGAGCAGATCATTCCACTCGTGGATCGGCGCTACCGCGTCTACACCGATCCGGCGCACCGAGCGATCGGCGGGTTGTCGATGGGCGGGTTTCAGAGCATCGAGATCGGCCTCGCGCACCCCGAGCTGTTCGGTTCCCTGCTCGCGTACAGCGGCGGGTTCGGCTCCCTTGGCCCGCAGCCGCCGGCCGAGCCGATCGAGACGCAGGCGCCGTGGGCGCGGATGCTCGCAAACGCGCCCGAGACGAAGAAGCATCTGCAGCTTTTGTTTCTCGGCTGCGGCCGGCAGGAGAGCGGCATGCTCGCGCCGGGACAGCAGCTCGTTCGGCTACTGCAGGAACGCGGCATCAACGCGCGCTGGGCGGACTACCCGGGTTGGCATGTGTTCAGTGTCTGGCGGAATCTGCTGCACGAGTCCGCGCCGTTGCTCTTCCGGTCGAGGCCGAGCTGAGGGGGTTGGGATGATCGAGAGACGGAAACGCGCGGCGGCCGGCGTGCTCGCAGTCGTGCTGCTGAACGCACCGGCGCTGCGTGCGCAGACGGGATCGTCGCCCCGGTCGACCGAGCACTGGGTGACGACGTGGGCGACGGCTCAGCAACTGGCGCCGACGCGTCTGCCGTTCGGACGCGGCGAGCTGGTGCAGCCGCCGCCGGCCGCCCGCGTACCGGCCACGCTGAAGGAGCAGACGGTTCGCATGATCGCGCATGCGAGCCTGGGCGGCAGGCAGGTCCGTGTGTCACTGGCGAACGCGCTCGAGAAGCCGACGCTGAAAGTGGGCGCCGCGCACATCGCACTGCGCGCGAACGGCGCCGCGATCGTGCCGGCGACCGACCGCGCGCTCACATTCGGCGGCCGGCCATCGACCGTCGTGCCTCCGGGGACGATGGTGGTGAGCGATCCGGTCGACCTCACGGTGCCAGCGCTGGCGGATCTGGCGGTGTCGGTGTATCTGCCGGAGGAGACCGGGTTGCCGACGGTTCATCCCGACGGCATGCACACGGCCTACATCACGGGCGGCGACGCGACCGCCAGCGCGGCGTTGAAGGCCGACACGACCACGACGGCATATCTCTGGCTCGGAAGTGTCGACGTGCTCGCGCCGGCCGAGGCGGGGGCGGTCGTTACGTTCGGCGACTCGATCACCGACGGCGTCGGTGCGACGCTCGACAGCGATCGCGCCTGGCCGTCGCTCCTCGCTGCGAAGCTCGCCGGCGGACGCTCCTCGGGCGTGCTCGGCGTCGTCAACACCGGGCTCTCGGGTAACCGGCTGCTCCGGCCGGGCTTCGGCGTGAGCGCGCTCGCACGCTTCGATCGCGACGTCCTCTCGCAGGCGGGCGTGCGGTGGATGACGGTGCTGCTCGGGATCAACGACATCACGTTCCCCGCCGTGCCCGGCGCGGCGCCGAGCGAAGCCGTGACCGCCGACGATCTGATCTGGGGATTGCAACAGATTATCGAGCGGGCGCATCGCCACGGCATCAGAGTCGCTGGCGCGACGATCATGCCGGTTGAAGGCGTGAATACCTATACCGACGCCGGCGAGCGGATTCGTCAGGATGTGAACAGATGGATCCGGACGAGCAAGGCCTACGACGCGGTCATCGATTTCGATGCCGCCGTGCGCGATCCGGGGCACCCGGGCAGACTGCGCGCCGACTTCGATCCCGGCGATCACGTGCATCCGAACGACGCCGGCAACCGGGCGATGGCCGCGGCCATCGACGCGTCGGTGTTCAGGAAATAACAGAGAGGCACCGCATGAAGGCCTGTTTCGTCATCCTCGCCTCCACCCTTGCCGTGATCGCCGCGCCGCGAGCGGGCGCCGCTCAACCGCTTCGCGCGGGCGCGGCCAGAGTCGACGTGACGCCGGCCGACTCCGCGTTGCCGAAGAACTATCTCGGCGTGCTCGATCGCCTGTACGCGCGGGCGATCGTGCTGGAGAGTGGGGGAACGAGCGCGGCGCTCGTCACCGTCGACGCCGGCGGGCTCTCCGACGCGATCTGGCAGGGCGTGACGCGGCAGCTCGAACGCGAGTTCGGCATTCCCGCGACGAACGTCCTGCTGACGGCCACGCACACCCACAGCGTGCCCGGCCCGGCGTCGCCGGACTACGTGGAGAAGATCGTCGGCGCCGTCCGGCTCGCCCGCCAGAAGCTGATGCCGGCACGCGTCGGGTACGGGACCGGTACGTCCTACATCAACGTCAACCGCCAGATCACCGACCCGAAGACCGGCAAGTGGTGGGAAGGACCGAACCGCGAAGGGCCGTCGGACAAGACGGTCGCGGTCCTGAAGTTCGAGAGCCTGACGGGCGAGCCGCTGGCGGTGTACTACAACTACGCGGTGCACGGCGTCATCGCCGGCCAGCTCGATCAGATCAGCGGCGATATCCCGGGCGCAAGCTCGCGTTATATCGAATACGCGTCGGGCGGAACGGTCGTCGCCGTCTGGTCGACGGGCGCCTCCGGCGATCAGAATCCCATCTACTTTCAGCAGACGTACGACCTGCGCGACATCCGCATCAAGGACTACGCGAAGCGCGGCGTCGACATCAGCAACGCCATGCCGCCCGGCGGCGAAGGCCTCGACCGGCGCAACCCCGCTGTCGCGCGCCTGATGGACCAGCAGCGGCAGATGGTCGCGTCGATGGGGCAGTTCCTCGGCGAGGAGGTGCTCTACGTCATGCGCACGATCGATCGCACCGATACCGACGTGCGGCTGCACGGCGGCCAGAAGACGATCCAGTGTCCCGGCCGCGAGCGGACGAACCAGGGGCGGGCCGGCGCGGAGGGGACCTACAAAGAAGCCGGGCCCGTTGAGATCAGGCTGGGCCTGCTGCAGGTGGGCGACGCGATGATCGGCGCGGTGAACGCGGAGGTCTTCAACCCCATCGCGCAACGGCTGAAACGCGAGTCGCCGTTCAAGGCGACGATGATGGCGACGCTGACCAACGGCGCGGCGCGTTCCGGCTACATCCCCGACGACGCCTCGTACGGCAAGCTCACGTTCGAGGTGCTGTCGTCGCGGCTGCAGCCTGGCTGCGCGGAGTCGTCGATCGTGAACGGCCTGCTGGCGCTCATCGACGACGCGCGCAAGACGAAGTAGCGGCTCGTCCGCAGGTACTCCGAAGGAGATGGTTGACACATGACCGACAGACGCATTTCGACGATGTTGGTCGGCTTCGTTCTCGCGGTCGGCGCGTCGCTCTGGCTTCACGCCCAGGCGCCGGCCCGCGATGCCGACATGAACCAGATTCCCATCGACGCCGATGACATCGCCGGCGTTGTCAGGAGCACCCGCGGGCCGGAGGCCGGTGTCTGGGTGATTGCCGAAACCACCGACACCCCGACCAAGTTCCGGAAAATCGTAGTGACCGACGACCAGGGCCGGTATCTGCTGCCGGATCTTCCCGGACGTCGCGCCACGTACCGGATTTGGGTGCGAGGTTACGGCCTGGCCGACTCGACGCCGGTCCGCGCCACGCCCGGGCGGCGGCTGGCGCTGGCGGCCGTCCTCGCGGCCGATCCCCGCGTCGCCGCGCAGATCTACCCGGCGAACTACTGGTACTCACTTATCAATATCCCGCCGGAAAAGGACTTTCCTGGCACGGGTCCGTCCGGCAACGGCATCAGCCCGGAAATGACGACGCAGCATCACTGGATCAACCAGATCAAGGCGAACTGCAACGTATGCCACCAGTTGGGCAACAAGGCGACGCGCGAGATTCCCGCCGCGCTTGGGACGTTTGCGTCGAGCGTGGCAGCCTGGGACCGCCGCGTGCAGGCCGGGCAGGACGGCGCGGGCATGAGCTCGGCGGTGACGGTGCTCGGACGCGCGCGCGGCCTCGAGATGTTCGCGAACTGGACGGATCGCATCGCCGCGGGGGAAGTCCCGCCGGCGCCGCCGCGTCCGAAGGGTCTCGAGCGGAATCTCGTCTTGACGATGTGGGACTGGGGCGGTCCGGCGACGTTCGCGCACGATGAGCTCGCCAGCGACAAGCGGAATCCAACCGCCAATGCGTACGGCCCGATTTACGGCGTCGACTGGGGCAACGACGGTTTCCTCACGCTCGATACGCTGGAGCACACCGCGAAGGAGACGCGCATCCCGGTGCTCGATCCGAAAACGCCGCCCGGCAAACCGCAGTCGATGCCCGTGCCGTCGCCGTACTGGGGCACCAAGCTGTACTGGTTCGACCCGGCCATCTCCAACCACGCGGCGATGGACAGCAAAGGGCGCGTCTGGATGTCGGCGCGGTTCCGCGTACCTGAGAACCAGCCGTCATTTTGCAAAGACCATCCGTCTGCTGCACTTGCGCCGATGCCGACGAGCTTCAGGCAGATTCAGTACTACGATCCGAAGACGCAACAGTTCAAGCAGGTCGACATCTGCTTCGACGTGCATCACGTGCAGTTCGCTTCGGATGCCGACGAGACGATCTATGGCAACGGTCCCTTCAGCGGCGCCATCGGCTGGGTGAACACGCGGAAGCTCGAGGCGACCGGCGACGCCGGTGCGTCTCAAGGCTGGTGCCGCCCATGGTTCGACGTCAACGGCGACGGGAAGATTGATCGCGCCGTCGATCGCGAGATCAAAGTGGGCCTCTTCTACAGCGTCATTCCTCACCCGGACGGCAGCGTCTGGGGCGCCGTGCCAGGTCCGGTGCCGGGAAAGATCGTTCGCATCGAGCCGAAGACGTGCGTGAGCGAAGCATATGAACCCCCCTTTGATCCAGCCAACGGCGTTGTCGGCTACACGCCACGCGGCATCGACGTCGATTCGAATGGCGTGATCTGGACGGCGCTTGCCGGCAGCGGCCATCTCGCGAGCTTCGACCGGCGCAAGTGCAAGATACTGTCGGGTCCCGCCGCAATGGACGGGCAACATTGCCGCGAAGGCTGGACGCTGCATCCAGTGCCCGGGCCGCGTTTCAAAGGCGTGCGCAGTGACGTCGCCGCCGATTTCCAGTACTACAACTTCGTCGACCGTTTCAACACGCTCGGCCTCGGCGCGAATCTCCCGCTCGCAAACGGCACGAGTTCCGACTCACTGCTCGCGCTGCAGCCGGACGGCAGCTGGGTCATGCTCCGCGTGCCGTATCCGCTCGGGTTCTTCTCGCGCGGCATGGACGGCCGCATCGACGATCCGAACGGCGGGTGGAAGGGACGTGCCCTCTATGCGGATTACGGACCGAACGCCGTCTGGCACGTGGAAGGCGGCTTGGGCACGCGCAGCGCGGTGGTCAAGTTCCAGATGCGGCCGGATCCGCTGGCGAAGTAGTGATGTCGCGGACGACGTTCGTGGCGGCACTCACCGTTGTCATTGTGTCGGCGACGATTGCGCTGTCGGCGCAGATGGATCTCTCGGGCTCGTGGGGACAGCGGTTTCATGAAGATCTTCCGGAGCGCGGTGCCGGTCCTGATATCGGCGACTACCTGGGTCTTCCCATCAACGACGCGGCTCGTTTGCGCGCTGATTCGTGGGACGCGGCGAAGTGGACGATGCCCGAGCGCCAGTGCGAGCCGCATCCGGCAGACTACGCGCCTCGAGGTCCCGCCAGCATGCGTGTTTCGAGCACGATCGACCCCATCTCGCAGGACGTGACGTCCTGGCACACGACTTTGATGTGGATGCTGCCGCAGCGCACGATCTACATGGACGGCCGGCCGCGTCCGTCGCCAAACGCGCAGCACAGCTGGCAGGGTTTCTCGACGGGCGAGTGGGAAGGCGACATGCTTAAGGTGACGACCACACACCTGAAAGAGGGCTGGATCCGTCGCAACGGCGTGCCGCGCAGCGACAAGGCCACGCTCGTCGAGTACTTCATCCGGCACGGCGACTACCTGACGCTGGCGACTGTCGTGAAGGATCCCGTGTACCTCACCGAACCGTTCGTGCGCACGTCGAACTGGGTCGCTGATCCTGGATTTCAGTTGAGCCCGTTCTCGTGCATTCCGACCACCGAGATCGAACGGCCACGTGGGGCGGTGCCGCATCATCTGCCCGGGACCAACGCCTATCTGAAGGAGTTTGCCGCGAAACACGGCATTCCATTCGATGCGGCGCGCGGCGGCGCCGCGACGATGTACCCGGATTACATGGCGCAATTGCGTCCGTCGGGCAGCCGATGACCATGATGCGCCGCGCGTCGAGCGTGCTCCTGGCCTTTGCGGTCATGACCGCGGTGACGGCGCAGCAGCGCCTTGAGACTCTTCCCGTTCAGAGCAGCGTGTTCGTGATTGTTGGACCTGGCGGCAACAGCACGGTGCAGATCGGACCCGAAGGTGCGCTCGTCGTGGACGCGCAACCGGCGGCGTTGAGCGGAGCCGTGCTCGACGCCGTTCGCTCGCTCACGGCGCAGCCTATCCGGCACGTCGTGCTGACGAGCGGCGACGATCAGGCGGCAGGCGGCGCGGGCGCGCTGTCGAAGGCGGGACGCTACGTCCGCGTGATCGATTCGATCGATCCCCGCGGATCCGATACGCGCGCGTCGATCATCGCCCACCTGAACGTCCTGAACCGGATGAATGCGACGAAGGCGCCGTCCGACATCTGGCCGACCGACACCTATTTCACCGTTCAGTGGACGCTGTTCTCCAATGGCGAGGCCGTGCGCTTCATCCACGTGCCGGCCGGGCACACCGACGGGGACACGATGGTGTTCTTCCGCCGTTCGGACGTGATCTCCACGGGAGCGATTTTCGACACGACGTCATACCCTCGATTCGATCTCGATCGTGGCGGCAGCATTGCAGGCGTGCTGGACGCGCTCAACCGCGTGGTCGAGATTGCCGTCGCCGGAGAAAGCCAGCAGGGCGGAACCGTGATCGTGCCGGGCCGCGGCCGGCTGAGCGACCAGACCGACGTCGCCAACTACCGCGACATGGCGACGATCGTCCGCGACCGCGTGCGCGATCACATCGAGAAGGGCCATTCGCTCGAACAGGTGAAACGCGCGAAACCGACGCTCGACTACGACGGCCTCTTCGACGCACAGGCCGACGGATGGAACGGCGAGCGATTCGTCGAGGCGATCTATCGCGACCTGACGAGGAGGGCGCGATGATCCGGCGACTGGCGCCGCTGGTCGCGTCTGCCGCGGTGGCCGCGAGTGGGCTCGTGGTGGCGCAGGGACCGCGCCCCGAAGTTCGCAGCGCCCGCGAGTCGGCGCTCGTCGACATCACCGGACAGTGGGTGTCGGTCATCACCGAGGACTGGCGGTGGCGGATGGTGACGCCCCCGAAGGGTGACACGTCGAGCGTGCCGATCAACGCCGCCGGGCGGAAAGCGGCCGAGGCGTGGGACCTCAACGCCGACCGCGCCCGTGGCGTGATGTGCAGGGCGTTCGGACCGCCGGCGCTCATTCGGCAGCCCGGTCGCATCCGCATCCGATGGGAAGCGGCCGACACTCTGCGGCTCGAGTTCGATGCCGGGATGCAGGTCCGCCGCTTCCGTTTCGGCGCGCCGCCGCCGGCCGGGACGCGGTCGCTGCAGGGCGACTCGCGAGCCCGATGGTTCCGGCAGCCGCAGAATCGCGGTATCTTCGCGCAGACGCCGCCGACGCCCGGCGGGTCGCTCGAGGTTGTCACGACGAACCTGCAGACCGGGTACCTCCGCCCGAACGGCGTGCCGTACAGCGAGCGGGCGGTCGTGAAGGAGTTCTTCGACAGCTTCACGCTGGCCGGCGATGGCGCGTGGCTGATCGTGACGACGGTCGTCGCCGACCCGGACTACCTGACACAGGAGTTCGTGATCAGTTCGCAGTTCAAGAAGGAAAGCGACGTGTCGAGATGGAATCCCCGACGGTGTGAGATTCCGGCGCCGCTCGTCCCGCCGAGGACGCCGACGCGTGAATGAGGAGAGGAGCGACGCGATGAGGCAGGCAGGAATGGTGCTGGCAACGTGGACGGGTGTCGTGATGTTGGGGTGGCCGGCGCTCCACGCCGCGCAATCGCCGCCGCCGGTCGCCGGAGACACCCGCGCTGTGACCGAGGCCGGCTGCACCGCGCCCGCGCTCGTAGCGACGATCGCGCCGGAAAAAATCGGCGAGCCCGTGCGAAGCGTCACGCTCCAGGCCGCGTGGGTCGGGGCCACCGAGACGGTGCCGGCGCACTGCCGCGTCGACGGCGTGTTCGCGCCGGTCGACACCGCGCCGACGGCGCGCGTCATCAACTTCCGAGTGATCCTGCCGGCGTCGTGGAACCGCCGGGGGGCGCAGATGGGCGGCGGCGGCATCAACGGCGTCATCCCGCCCGTTGCCGGCGGTGAGTTCGGCGCCGGTGGACCGTCGCTTTTGCAGCGCGGCTTCGCCACGTACGGGAGCGACTCGGGCCACCAGCTGCCGGCATTCGGCCGCCGCGGCGGACCGCCGCCGGCGCCGCCCGATCAGGAGTGGGCCCTTAACGACGAGGCGATCAGGAACTTCGGCTACGCGCAGATGAAGAAGACGCACGACGCCGCGATGGTGCTCATCGAACGCATGTACGGCGAGCGGCCGCGCTTCAACTACTACATCGGTACGTCGCAGGGCGGGCGCGAAGGCCTGACCGTGGCGCAGCGCTATTCAGCCGACTATGACGGCGTCGCGGCCAACGTGCCGATCGTGAACTTCTCGACGCTCATGCTGGCCCCCGAGCTCATCCGCATCCGCGAGAAGCCCGCGGCGAACTGGGTGACGCCGGCGAAGATCAACGCGATTCGCGGCGAGTTCATGCGCCAGTGCGACGCGTTCGACGGCCTCACCGACGGGATCATCAACAACTACATGGCGTGCCGCGCCATCTTCGACCTCAGCCGGGGCGCCGCCAACCGCCATCCGTGGGCGGCGAAGCGCTGCCCCGGCAACGTCGACCCGAACCCGGCGGACACGAGCGCGAGCGCCTGCCTCACCGACGGCCAGATCTCGACGCTCGAGCTCGTCTACTCGCACTACAAGTTCGCGTCGCCGCTCGCCAACGGCGTCCGCGAGTTCGGCATGTGGACGCCCAACACCGATCCCTCGGGCAGCGGGCTCATTCTGCCGGCGCGCTTCAGAGCACAGGAAGGCGCCGCCGCCGACGCGCCGATGCACTCGCATGTGGGCGTGCTCGGCGTGACCGGCTTCCTGATGAAGGACGTCCACGCCAACCCGCTCGACTACGTCGAAGGCGGCCCGTTCAACGAGCGGCGGCGCGCGCTGTCGGAGATCCTCGACTCGACCAACCCCGATCTCGGGGCGTTCGCCCGTCGCGGCGGAAAGCTCATCGTCGCCATCGGCACGAACGACACGCTCGCGTCACCGGGTGCGCAGCTCGATTACTATCAGGCGGTCATTGAAAAAATGGGCCGGTCGCAGGTCGATCGCTTCGCGCGGTTCTTCGTCATGCCGCAGACCGGCCACGGCCTGAGCGGCTCAAACTACGGCACGAGCGGCGACGGGAAGACGCTCCCGATCGCGCCGGTGCCGAACTCCTGGGATCGTCTTGCGCTGCTGTTCGACTGGGTGGAGCGCGGCGTCGCGCCCGGCATGTCGATCACCGTGTCCGCGGGGGAGAAGAGCCTGCCGCTCTGTTCGTATCCGACGTATCCGAAATACGTCAGCGGGCCCGAAACGTCCGCGTCATCGTATCGCTGCACGGCGCCATGACGATTCAGGAAGGGACGACCATGAAGACCGCCGCACTTCGAACGCTTTCACTCACGCTCGTGTTCACGGTCGTGGTGGGCGTCGGCCTCCGATATCGGGTCGTGACCGCAGCCCCGGCGGGCGGTGCGGTCACGGCAGGTGAGTTCCTCGTCGATCCGCCGACGCTCATCAACCTCGGCTTCGAGTGGTTCGTCCAGGGCGACGACAACCGGAACGCGTCGGTGGAGGTGTCGTATCGGAAGCAGGGCACGACCGACTGGAAGCAGGCACTGCCGATGCTGCGGCTTCAGGGCGAGCGCATCAGGCAGGGCGATCAGATCGACGTCATCTCGCCGAACATGTTCGCCGGCAGCATTCTCGATCTTGAACCGAACACGGCGTACGAAGCGCGATTCGTGCTTCGCGATCCCGACGGCGTGAGCGGACCGCCTACGAAGACCGTAACCGTGAGAACGCGTCCCGAGCCGATGCCGGCGGCGGGAGGCAACACGTACCACGTCTATCCGCCAGGCTATAAGGGCACGAAGATCGAGCCGTCGTTCGAAGGCCTGATGTGCGCGTACAACATCACCTGCGCCGGCACCGATTGGGCGACGGCCGGCCGTCCGCGCGTGAAAGCCGGCGACACCATCCTCGTGCATGCCGGCGTGTACAAATACAACCGGTACGAATATACGAACGATCCTGCCGTGAACCGCACGACACCCCTCGACGGGACGTACTACCTGCTCGCGAAAGGCACCGCCGAGAAGCCAATCGTCATCAAGGGCGCCGGCGACGGCCCTGCGGTTTTTGACGGCGCCGGCAACTTCGCGCTGTTCGACGTCCGTGCCGCGGACTACACGTACTTCGAGGGGCTGACGTTCCGGAACACCGACTACGCGATTCTCGCCGGCACGCAGTTCCTGGCCGGCGCAAAAGGCCTCACGGTGAAACACTGCCGGTTCGAGGACATCGGCGCCGGCGTGTTCACGAACTACTCGGGGTCGAGCAACTTCTATATCGCCGACAACTACTTCATCGGGCGGCACGATCCCAATCACGTCATCGGCTGGGCGGGCGAGTTCTGGAAGAAGTTCGACGGCAAGGACGGACAGAAATTCCCGCCGGTGATGGGATCCTACATCGCAGTCAAGGTGTACGGCCCCGGACACGTCATCGCGTACAACTACGTCGCGCACTTCCACGACGGCATCGACACGGAGACGTACGGCAATCCGGACGGCTCGGCCGCGGTCGGCGGACCGGCGTATCCGTCGCGCGAGTACTTCGACAGGCGCACGGTCTCGATCGACTACTACAACAACTACATGACCAACTTCCACGACAACCCGTTCGAAGTGGACGGCAGCATGCACAACGTGCGGGTGATGCGGAACATGATGATCAACTCCGCATCGCATGCGTTCTGCAACCAGCCGGCGATCGGCGGGCCGGTGTACTGGATCCGGAACATCGTGTATCACATGCCGGGCGGGTCGACGAGGCTCACCGGCGGTTCGGCGGGCGCGATCTTTTACAACAACACGGTCCTGTCCGAGACGCAGGCACAGGGGGCGTCGAACGTCCACTGGGCGAACAACCTGTTTCTCGGCGAAAATTCGGCGCCCGCCATCTTCACGATCAACACGTACACCAACTACACCTCGTCGGACTACAACGGCTTCCGGCCCAATCCGGGTGCCCCGTATTCATTCGCCTGGAACTCTCCGCCGTGGGCGACGGCTGCCGACTACACGCCCTTGATGCGTGGACGCGGCGCCGGCCCTGCTCCCGCGCCGTCGTCGCTCGAAACGCGCCAGTACGGCACGCTCGAGGAGTACAGTCGTGCCACGCACCAGGATCAGCACAGCGTCCTCGTCGACTACGACGTGTTCATGAACGTCCCGAGGCTCGACGCGCAGGACGTCGCGACGGTCCAGAAGGTCTATAAGGCAGAATCGTTCGACTTCAGGCTGAAGCCTGGATCCAGAGCCGTCGATCGCGGGAAAGCGTTGCCAAACGTCACGGATGGATTCGCCGGCGCGGCTCCCGATCTCGGCGCGATCGAACTGGGCCAGGCGGCGCCGCATTACGGACCGCGCGACTGATCATGGCTCAACCTCTGGTCCTCATTGCAGGGGGCGGGATCGGCGGGCTTGCGACGGCCCTCACGCTTCACCAGATCGGCGTACCGTGCCAGGTGTTCGAGTCCGTGCGCGAGATGAAGCCGCTGGGTGTTGGCATCAACCTGCAGCCCAACGCCGTGCGCGAGCTCTATGACCTCGGCATTACCCTGCAGGCGGCGTCGGATTAACGCATGAGCCGGTTCCATAATGGTCACTCGCGGCGCGAGTTTGTGAAGACGGCGCTGACAGCCGGCGCCGGGGCGCTTCTTCCGGGCGTCAACGCCGCGGGCCAGGACCGGCGGCAAGGCCGCATTGACGTGCATCACCACTGCAGAACCGCGGTCCAAGGTGGTGCCGGCCGCGGGCCCGGTTCGGACTGGTCTCCCGAGAAATCCATCGAGCAAATGGACAAATTCGGGATTGCAACGTCGATCATTTCAGCGACCGTGCCGGCCGAGCCGTTCTATGACGGCACGGAGAAATCACGGACGGTCGCTCGCGGCGTGAACGACTTTATCGCGAAGATGATGGTGGACCATCCGGGGCGCTTTGGACTGTTCGCCGCCATACCGATGCCGGACATTGACGGCACGTTGCGCGAAATCGAGTACGCCTTCGACACACTGCACGCGGATGGCGTCGGCATTTTCAGCAGCGTTCGCGACAAATATCCCGGCGATCCGGTCTTCGCGCCGATCTGGCGCGAACTGAACCGGCGCAACGCCATCGTCTTTATTCATCCGACGTTCCCGAGCTGCTGCGGCAACGTGGTGCCCGGCGTCGGCGCGCAGATGGTGGAGTTCGACTTCGACACGACCCGCGCGGTCGTCAGCCTGCTCGTGAACGGCGTGCTGTCGTCCTTCCCGGGTCTGAGAATCATCGTCAACCATTCCGGTGCCGCGATTCCGACGTTGGCCGGCCGCATCAAAGATCGGATGCCCGCGGGCACCGAAACGACGGTGCCGAA
>Ga0326726_10002422_pt1 | contig 17188 bp, 15 predicted proteins | sample MHFenrmetagenome_2_FD_207603 | JGI IMG/M metagenome (GOLD analysis project Ga0326726, IMG submission 207603) | Lab enriched peat soil microbial communities from Michigan Hollow, Ithaca, NY, United States - MHF15MN | ecosystem: Environmental > Terrestrial > Soil > Wetlands > Peat | place: USA... | reverse complement strand
TCAGCACATTCCTCCCGATTCAGGACGGGTGATACGGGAACGTTCGTTCGAGACGGGAAAAAAGACACGGGCACTTATCCGGGAATACAAAGGGAACCTTGTCCTCTCTGTGATCGGTGCCCCTGAGGAAGTCCTTGCAGGAGTAACCGGCAATATGGCTGAGGCAACTGCAGCGCTTGCACAGGAAACTGCACGGGGACAGCGGGTGATTGCAGTGGCACACCGGGCAATGAATCCTGCAGAGAGGGACATTCCCTTCCCGGCACTTGAACGGGACCTTGTACTCGACGGGCTGATTGCGATTGAGGATCCCCCGCGGCCCGGTGTCAAAGAGACGATAGAACGGGCACAGCATGCCGGCATCAGGATCATCATGGTGACCGGCGACCATCCGCAGACAGCGGCCGCGATTGCCGGCGAGGTGGGGATACCCCATGCCCGGGTACTTGAAGGAAAAGAACTTGATGCACTCGCGGATAACGATCTCCGCACCGCGTTAACCGACGTCTCGGTGGTTGCCCGGGCCACACCCCAGCATAAGTACCGGATCGTCAAAACCCTCCAGGAGAAAGGAGAAGTTGTGGCGGTCACCGGGGATGGGGTGAACGATTCGCTTGCACTGAAAGGCGCAGACATCGGGATTGCGATGGGAATCAAAGGTACCGATGCCGCAAAGGAAGCTGCCGACATTGTGATTGCTGACGATAATTTTATTACTATCGGCAAAGGCATCTTTGAAGGCAGGCGCATATTCGACAATCTCTCCAAGGGCGTGAAGTATTATCTTTCGGTAAAAGTCGCCCTGATCGCGGTCTTCGCTGCATCGCTCGCAGCCGGTATACCATTTCCTTTCTCCCCAATCCAGATCATCCTGCTCGAACTCTTTATGGACCTTGGGGCTTCTGCATCATTTGTTGCAGAACCGGCAGAGCCATCCATCGATCAGCGCCCACCGCATGACCCGCGGATCCCGTTTCTCAGTACCCCGATGGTGACAGGGATCGCGCTGGGCAGTGCTGCCCTCTGGGTTGCGGTGTTTGTACCTTACTGGTCAGCTTTACACCAGAGTATTCCCCTGGCAGCTGCCCAGACCGCCGCGTTCTCCTCGTGGATGATCGGGCACATCCTGCTAGCGTTCTTCTCACGTTCGGCGTATGATCCGCTCTCCGGGATCGGCGTCTTCACAAACCATGTTATGGTCCTGTGGGCGGCCGGAGCTCTTGCCTTTCTCGCAATCCTTCTGGGTGTACCGGCAGCCGGAGAACGGTTCGGTCTCACGCAGGTCCCCGCAGCGACGATTCTTGCGATCGCCGGTTTTGCGTTCGTGTGCATGGGGGGGTTCGAGCTGGCAAAGATTGTTAACCGGCATGAACGGGATGACGGGGAGAAAACCGGTCCATCCTGACCTTTTACGATCACAGGCTGACAGATGGTCAGCAGCAGGAAGTTTCTGCTGAAAAAGCCGAAAGCCATTTTTCAGGAGTTGGGAAGATCCGATGGTCAGACCGTTGAATCATATTCTGATTTTCAGGAAAAAATATTAGTATCCGGGGGTAGTAAATGCGAGCCGGTGACACAAGATGCCTTCATTTGCATGCAAAGATATTGGCATGGACTGTACGTTTAAGGCGACAGCTCCGACAGAAGCAGAACTGATGAAAAAGATCGTGGAACATGCAAAAAGTGTTCACAAGATTGATCCCGCCCCTCCCGATCTGGTAGCAAAGATCAAAATGGCCATTAAAAAATAACTCTTTCATTTTTCTCAAATGTCCTGCAGGGGTAGTTTTCCGTTTTTGCATTCTCTGTCAGGAAAGCAGTTCTCCGAATTCCTGAAAAATCTGAATTTTCCCTCCCGGCTTGTTTGCTATTGAATGGTACGATGAAAAGTGTATTAATGAAACAGGCAGCACAGCTACCGGAAGAATACCCGGGTGTACGGGAATGGATTGCATCATATGGCTGTAGCTATACATATAAAGAATTTAACCAGGAAATTCGGTGATCTTGTCGCCGTAGATAACATATCCTTTGATATCGAGCAGGGAGAGATCTTCGGCCTGCTTGGTCCCAACGGTGCCGGGAAAACAACGACGCTGTCCATGCTCTCGACCATGCTCAGACCCACATCAGGATCAGCGACGATCAATGGCATCGATATTGAACACGATGAGGATGGCGTGCGAAAATCCATCGGTATTGTCTTCCAGGACCAGAGCCTTGACGAAGAACTGACCGCATGGGAAAACATGGACTTTCACGGGCGTCTTTACCGTATTCCCGCTGACATCAGGAAGCATAGGATCACCGATCTCCTGAACCTTGTTGAGCTCGAAGACCGGAAAGATGACATTGTAAAAACATTTTCCGGGGGAATGCGGAGACGCCTCGAGATCGCACGGGGGCTTCTCCACCACCCTTCGGTCCTCTTCCTGGATGAACCAACGCTCGGGCTGGACCCCCAGACCCGTAACCACCTCTGGCAGTACATTGCAACCCTGGCAAAGGAGAAAGGGATCACGATCATCCTCACTACGCATTACATGGATGAAGCAGACCGGCTCTGCAACCGGATCGCAATCATCGATCACGGGAAGATCATTGCGCTCGATACCCCAAAAAACCTCAAGGATGGGATCGGGGGAGACGTCGTGACAATCAAATCACCCGATCCGGCAGCCATTGTCGACACCCTCACAGAACCCTGGATCACCCACATGGAAAAACATAATGATGAAGTGAACATCAGCCTGGAGAACGCCGAACAGCATATCAGCACGCTCGTGACCCTGCTCAACACGCACCAGGTCCCTATCGAATCTATCGCCATACACAAACCTACCCTTGAAGATGTATTCCTCTCTTTCACCGGAAAAACTATCAGGGAGGAAGAGGCGGACCATAAGACGAACATGCGAATGTACCAGAGGATGGTGAGGCATTAATCATGGATATCATCTATACCATCTGGCTCAGAAATATGAAGCGCTATATACGGTCAAAGAGCCGGATTATCGGCAGTATCAGTATGCCGCTCTTCTTTTTACTTTTCCTGGGGTTTGGCCTGAACTCTGTCGTGCAGTTGCCCGGGCTCGGTGGTAATTATATCGTGTTCCTTATCCCGGGCATGGTCGCGATGAGCGTGCTGTTCACGTCCGTCTTTTCCGGGATACAGATCATCTGGGACAAACAGTTCGGATTTTTGAAAGAGACCCTAGTGGCGCCGGTCTCGCGGCTTGAGATCATGTTGGGGCAGACGCTTGGCGGGGCAACGACTGCAGTCCTCCAGGGATTCATGATCCTTGTCCTTTCCGTGTTCATCGGGCTCCATATCTCAAGCCTGACCGGGTTTCTCATCGCTTTCATCTTCATGGCACTGATCGGGATATCTTTTACTGCTTTTGGGATCGCCATTGCATCGCGGATGGAGGATATGACCGGTTTCCAGCTTATCATGAACTTTGTCGTCTTTCCGATTTTCGGCCTCTCCGGTGCATTATTCCCTATCAGTTCCTTACCGGCGTGGGTGGGTCCGGTTACCCTGCTGGATCCGTTGACGTATGGCGTTGAAGGCATCCGGTATGGCCTGACCGGGGTCTCACAGGTCAACCCGCTCGCCTGTTTTGCGGTTATCGGGGGTTTTGCACTGGTGATGACCGTCCTTGGGGCATTCCTGTTCAGGAAAATCAAGTTCTGAACCGGGTGTCCCTCCTTTTAGTCCGGTTTCCGTAACCTCGTGCCAGACTCAATACCTCCCATTGGACTGAAACGTTCCTTTTATATGCCTCTTTTGCGTAAAAACACCATTATATGGACATGGAGATTCGGGACAGGTTCGTAAGCCGGTGGCAGAAATACTGCCCCGGCTCTGAGCTGCCAATTACGTTTGAGGTCAGTGAGAACTGCGGGACTACGGAGAAAGCAAAAACTCCGGATGGCTGGCGATGCATCATCTGCGACCTTGCACGGGTGAGGAAGGGGAAATCTCTCGTCTTTGACCAGTCTTCAGTCACATGCAGCGGCGGGCGGCTCTACCTGGGGTATGATACACAGCGCAGTGAGAACTTCCGCTATTTCCTGTCGTACGGAAAACAAGGCGTGGTGGAGGGCGAGCGCTACAAAAAGACACCGGAAATCGTCGATGAAATTATACGAAACCATGTCTCCCTCCCGGCTGTTGACAGATATTACCTGTTCAGGCGCTGGGATACGCTGACCGCTGCTGATAACCCCGATGTGGTGATATTCTTTGCACGGCCTGAGGTCCTGTCGGCACTCTTCACGCTTGCAAATTTCGATCAGGCAGACCCGAACGGGGTCATCTGCCCGTTTGGTTCGGGGTGCTCATCGATCGTGTATTATCCCCGGCGTGAGCAGCAGAGCGATCATCCGCGTGCAGTATTCGGGATGTTTGATCCGTCTGCCCGCCCCTGCGTCCCGCTCGATATCCTGACTATGGCCATCCCGATGAAGAAGTTTGAGAAGATGATCGGCTCCATGGACGAGAGTTTCCTCACGACAAAGACATGGGACAAAGTGAAATCGAAGATTGCACGGAGCACCGCGTTGCATTCGTCGTAATTAATTTGGCTGTTAATATTATGTTGTTTATTGAAAACCGGTAGAAAATTTCCCGGGTCTCACAGCAGATGCAGGTGTAATCATAATCCAATCGTTTCCTGATGAGATCGAAGCAGACCAGAAATCATTATCGCTGTTCTCAGGGTCGGGACCCGGATGGATTCGCCTGATTTTACCGTTACCGTTGCATATGTATCGGTCCCCCGGAGTGTCGCTTCAGGGGGTCTTCATTGACACGACAAATCTTATCGGTGGGTTTCGGGAGCGTTCTGTATGACATCGACCCATCGCTCTGGCATCCCCAGGTATCATCGAGATTGCCGCTGACCTATCCTGGATGGGAGGGCGTTGAATGCGGTGTGCCGACCAGTAAATTATAGTGCAGGGGACCTGTATAATCGGAAAAAATTAATGGACAGCGTCTTAATGATAGGTAGAATATTTCATTTTCACCCACGAGGCATGGTTATGAATAAAATTCTGTTATTCGGCTGTATGGTAATTTTGTTGGTAATCGCCGGTTGTACTACAACTTCAACTGATACCAATAAAACGCTGCCGGCATCTCCTGTTCCAACACCATCCGACACGGTCGTGTCAACTCCCCTTTTGCCCATGAACGCAACAGTAGTATTGGGAACCGGGGAAAAACAATTCAATGCGTCTGTCGATAGTTTTGAGATCGATACCCCGACAGAACCTGGTAAACAGACTATTACCATTTATGTTGCAGTAAAAAATACCGGAACGGTGCCTGTCCAGCTGGTCTGGTTCAGCAGACTGACAGATGTTTCAGGCAAAATCTATGGGGGAATCGGGATATCTCACGGAGGTACCGGTGCACGGTCGGGCCTGATTTACCCGAATATAACTGAAGCCGCACGGGACTACGTTGTCGTTCCCGGAGCAGATTTTGCACAGTTGTCCAGGGGAGCAATACTGGACGTTTACTTCGTGGAAAAAAAGCCGGATACCGATGTTATATCCATGGTCCCTGATTATCATATTCGATGGGCTATCGATCCTGCCGTAATTGCATAATCTATTTTTACTTTCTTTTCGGGATCGTATTCAATAACGTGAAAACCGCTCCAGTAACAACGGCACCATCAGACCAGGTCCATTCGAAGCGGGATCTTGACAATGGCTTATTCATGAGGGCCAGGTGCAGCAGACCTGTCAGGTTCTCATTCTAATATAATGACCGGGAGATAACGTCAGGGGGAAGGCCGTCTGCTGCCGGCACCTGAACAATCTTTTGAAAACGCAAGCATGGAGCAGTTTTTGAAGTTCAACATAATGTATAAATACCATTTTTTTGAATTGTCTATCAACGATGACCTCTGACAAGATGGTAAACGGGATCGGCGCCCTGCTGGTCCTGCTCGGTATCGTAATTATCCTGACTCCATGGATCATATTTCCTGTCTGCGAAATGGAAGGAAGTTTTGTGGTAACGACATCTGGCGCGAAACTACCCATGACCTGCGGCTGGACAGCGCGCGCCGAGACAGGTGTCGGTGCATTGATTGTTGTTGCCGGAGGACTTCTCATCGCCAGAAGCACGCCGGAAACACGGCAGGCCGTCGGGGTATTCAGTATCGCTATGGGGGCTCTCGTGATATTGTTCCCTACATTCCTGATTGGGATGTGCAAGGTTGCCACTCATCCGTGCAGGTTGACAACTCTTCCAATGCTCGAGGTTCTTGGGGTACTTGTTGTCATCATCGGAGGATACCTGCTCTGGAAGCGGGATTAAAAATTATTCACCCCGCTCTACCCGGGAAGGTAGTATGCAATCATGGTGGCAAATAATGCCAGCCTTTTTTAAAAAAAATCTCAGGTAATTACATTTTTACGATTTCAGGTGAAATCTGAAGATGACGAGAGAAAAATAGTATGGGCTACAGGACCTCCACGGGACGGCCTCTCTCTTATGGGACGTACTTTATTCCGGGATATATAAACCCCCGGAAACCGTCTTCTGCAACAGAGAGATTGAACTGATTTATAATTAAATCACGGAATTCGTTTTCAAGTATTAAATCCGGAATCTTCCTCGTCTGTTTCCTGTAAAACCTGACCCATTCTGCCCAGAGCAGCATGCACTGGACATCACAGATTGCATTAGGTTTTATATGCTGCGATAAAAATTCATGGAATGTCTTCAATTCAACCAGTTCTTCGGGATTGACGTCTATGCCCAGCTCGTAATAATTTTTTTCAAGATCTTCGTCTTTTGTTGCATCCGGGTAGCCTGCATACAGCAGAAGCTTTGTGTCTGATGTCTTTTGAAGAATGTTCTTCGGAAACGCATACGGTTGATTAATTCCGAATGTTTTGCTGACTTCTGAACTCTTCATGGCGGAAATGGAAATCACCATCATATGGTTTGGACAGGGAATTTATAGCCAATTGCTTAAAAAACAGATTTTGAAACATTTTTTGAAACAATTCAAGAGACCGGAGATGTTTTCCGGATCCGATATTTTTATCCTTTACGGCACTCTATGGGGAGAAGTAATGAACCAGACAGAGACTGCAGAGCGTGTTGCAGAAATCATGCTGGTCTTTGCCCGGCTGACCGGACTTGAACCGGCAGGGGCTCATCCCCGGCGTTACTTGTGGACAGATGCATTTGCCGTTTGTAACTATCTCGAACTTTTTCGTGAGACCGGGGATAAAACCTACCGGGAACTTGCCGTCAGCCTGGTAGACCAGGTGCATCACACGCTCGGGCGGCACCGTGAAGATGATACCCGTGCTGGTTGGATCAGCGGCCTTCCTGAGGCGGATGGTGAACTGCATCCCACTCTGGGAGGGCTTCGGATCGGAAAACAACACAAAGAACGAAGCCAGAATGAGCCATACAACGAACGCCGCGAATGGGACCAGGACGGGCAGTACTATCATTACCTGACGAAGTGGATGCATGCACTTAACCAGGTAAGCCGTGTTACCGGCGATGTGAAATATCTCACATGGGCAATTGAACTGGCACAAACAGCTCATGCCGGGTTTACCTACATTCCCCGATCCGGTGGGAGGAAAAGGATGTACTGGAAGATGAGCACTGACCTTATCCGCCCGTTAGTCCCTTCGATGGGCCAGCATGACCCCCTTGACGGATATGTCACCTGCAATGAGCTGCAACTGACTCTTGGAAAAGATTTCGGACAATCATCGCATCCCGCCCTTGGTGCTGATATTGCTGATATGAAAGATATCTGCAAGGGGCTGAGCCTTCCAACTGATGATCCACTGGGTATTGGCGGACTCCTTTCCGATGCTTCAAGGATCGCACAACTGACGATAAAGAGAGGTTCTGCCTATGGTATCCTGCTGGAATCCATCCTGGATTCCGCCCTGGCGGGACTGGACTGCTTCGTAAAAAGTGGATCCCTCGAGTTACCCGCCGGTTACCGCCTTGCATTCCGTGAGCTTGGCCTTTCAATCGGTCTTTCTGGTGCGGGAATGCTCGCTGTGTGGATCGAAGAGAACCCGGACCTGTTCGGGAGGTCACGTGTCCTGCAAGGGCAGGTGGAGTCTCTCATGGGATATGGAGAGACACGGAAAAATATCGAACAGTTCTGGATGCATGACATGAACAGGCAGGCAGGCACCTGGACGGGGCACCGCGAGATCAATATGGTAATGCTTGCTACAAGCCTTGCCCCCAACGGATTCCTCGTAATTTAGATCGTCATCCGATGAGGATTTTGGCAGGATGGACACTGGCTCTCACTATCTCTGACTATCCCCATCCCCGCCAGAGGGATTAGGGGATACCGTAACCCGTTCCGGAAAATCCGGTATTGAACCCGGAACCAAACCAGCTATTACCGGTTTTTTACATGGTACCGGCGGTCATGAAAACAGTTGCCACATATATCTTCAGAGGCCGGGTTCTCCTGGTACTCCGGACAGCCGCAATAACGGAACTGGCATAGGCCGTACTCAGCAGGCGGCCTCGTCTTGTGTATCTTAGCCATATCGACCGGGCGGATTCTTATGCGGGGCATACAGCGTAAAAGTATAGCATTCTATATAAATTTTTTTCCGATACCTGAGTCCGACCGTGAGGTGGACTCAAATTCCATGACTGAGATGCCCGAATTGTAAACTACAAATATCGATCACCATATCTCACTGGTATCAGCAGAGGGAGTGTACCGGGTTGGAACCTCATCCGCCCGTAATCAAAATGACCTGAAAAAAAGATTCAGTTTCGCATGAAGATAAAAAAATTCTTCAGTGTTGAACCCGGGATGCAAAAGTCCCGTCGTTACCGGTTCTCCTACAAACCTCCATGGAAATCCGCTTTTGACCGAAAAACAGATTACATAACCGGTGAGATACGAAGCATGGACACACCTCCTCCTGTAAACAATACGCGGGTCGCTGCCATCCTTTATGAAGTCTCCGAGCTTCTGAAGATCAAGGGAGAGAAGTTCAAACCACAGGCCTATGCCAAGGCCGCCCACGCAATTGAGACTCTTCAGGAGGATATTGCGGATATCAGCAAACGGGAAAAACTCGAGGAGATCCCGGGCGTCGGTACCCATCTTGCCACCAAGATCGAGGAAATTATCAAGAGCGGCCGACTCGAATACCTCGAGAACCTGCAGCGGGAGTTGCCGGCCGGAGTGCTGGAGCTTGCTGACGTGGAGGGCATTGGGCCGAAAAAAGCTGTTATCCTGAACCGAGAGCTCGGCATTACCACGAGGGCCGGGCTGGAGGAAGCGGCAAAAACAGGGCAAATCCGGGACCTCCCGGGTTTTGGAGAGCTGAGTGAGAAGAACATCCTGCGAAGTATCGGGGCGAAAGGCAAGAGTGCGCGTTTCTTACTCGGCCAGGTCCTTCCTGTGGCACAGGACATGATACAACAACTTGCCGTCCTTCCCGCTACAAAGCAGATCAGCCTTGCAGGATCACTCAGGCGAAAGAAAGAGACTATTGGCGATGTCGACATCCTGGCAACATCTCCAGAACCTGGTAAGATTATGGACGTATTCTGCTCGCTTTCTTCCGTTGATCGGGTACTGGTCCGGGGTCCGACCCGGAGTTCTGTCGTACTTGCCACAGGTCTGCAGGTTGACCTGCGGGTGGTAAAGGAAGACCAGTACGGGGCTGCGCTCCAGTATTTCACCGGGTCAAAGGATCACAATATCGCGCTCCGGCGGCTCGCGCTTGAACGGGGCTGGAAGCTGAATGAGTATGGTCTCTCTGACCTTTCAACCGGAGAAAAAATCGCCGGAAAAAACGAGGATGAAGTATACCGGAAGCTGGGCCTGCCGTTCATTGAGCCAGAACTGAGGGAGAACCGGGGCGAGATCGAAGCGGCGCAAAAGGGCAGCCTTCCTGATATTGTCTCCTATACTGCGGTTCGGGGAGATCTCCACGTTCATACGTCATGGAGTGACGGAAAGTATAGCGTCCTTGCGATGGCAGAAGCGGCAAAATCTCTTGGCTACGAATATATCGCCATCTGTGACCATGTAAAGAGCCCTCTGTTTACCCACGGGCTGACAGACAAACAGATAATCGAACAGAGAAGAGAGATTGAACACGTTAACCGCACGTTTGAAGGGTTCGAAGTGCTCGCAGGGATAGAATGCAGTATAACTGATGATGGGACGCTGGATGCTGAAAATTCTATCCTGCAGGACTTAGATATAGTAGTGGCATGCGTTCATTCTGCTCTGACAATGCCCAAAAACGAGATGACAAAACGCATGCTTGCTGCCATGCAGCATGAACATCTGGACATCATCGGCCATCCCACCGGAAGAATTATCCAGCAACGGGAACCCCTCGAACTCGATCTTATCTCTTTTTTTAAAGCGGCTGCAGAATTTCAGGTATTCCTCGAGATCAATGCCTTCCCAAACCGGCTGGATCTTCCTGACATACATTGCATGAAAGCGCGGGATTATGGGGTGCAATTTGCGCTTGGTTCGGATTCCCATGCCCCGGATAACCTGAATTATATGGAATTCGGGGTTGCGACCGCACGACGCGGATGGCTTGAAGCAAAGAATATTATTAATACCCTGTCGATCCGTGATCTGCGTTCCAGACTGGGATCATGACTACGGCGAACATGAAGCGATACAACGTTAACAGCCTCAAATGAGCGAAGAGGAAAACCAGGTTCACCGTGAGAAATCCAGCTGTGTATCTTTCTGTTCCACATTCAGACCAAATACAACACTCCGCATCGAGACCGACCCGGCAAATATCGTCTCGTTGAAGAACCTCGGGGGGTCATCTTCGGCAGCCCCGATGACGCAGATAAGGGGGAGATAATGCTCGCTGGTAGGATGCGCCAGCGAGGAGATGTGATATTTTGTATAATCGATGAGCGAATCGTAGTCCCTGGTAATAATGTTGTTTTTCACAATTTCATCGAACTCAACAGCCCATGGATACGGTTTCGCGTGCATGGTGAGCATTATGAGGTTATGGACGAGGTTTCCGCTGCCCAGGATCAGGACACCCCGTTCTCTTAACAGACTGAGTTCTTTTCCTATCCTGAAAAGGAGAGATAACGGCTGGTTATAATTCAGGCTGAGCTGTATCACCGGTATATCAGCAGACGGGTACATATGGCGGAGAACCGACCATGTTCCATGATCAAGGCCCCATTCGTAATCGAGGCCGATATCGCTGCTGTGGACAAGGTTTTGCACAAGCTTCGCCCCTTCAAGAGATCCAGGGGCAGGGTATTCGATCCGGTAAAGTTCATCGGGAAAACCATAGAAATCATGAATTGTCCTGGGATATGTGACCGCTGTTACCGCAGTTCCTTCCTGAATGACCCAGTGTGCTGAAATACTCAGGATGAGTGCAGGTTCAGGGATCATTTCTCCCAGTTGTTTCCATACAGTGCCAAATGGACTGTTTTCCAGTGCATTTTCCGGTGAGCCATGCCCAATAAATGCAACCGGCATCCTGCCGGGTGTCAAAAAAGCGGGCATTTTTCCCTCTCTCCCTCCGCCAGCAAGCCAGAATCTATTTTGTTGTTCATCTTGGTCTCATCGGGCTATTGAACTGTGGCTTCTACAAAAATGCATAAGCATTTTTCCAGCCTGGTAAATCCATCAGTCCCCGCATAGTTCCGTTCATTCCCGGTAAAAAAACTGTCCCGGTTTAATCCGTGCATTTTTGAGGGGAATGACAGGATTATTACTTTTTGGGAGTTTTTACGCCGGTCTTTCCTTCTTTCATAATTATCTTTGCGGGTCGCGGGCGGTCCTCATGGGTGCCGTGATCCGTGTCCAGATCCTGTTCTGGTGGGCGGGCATGTGGGTTGTGCCTTGGGGGAAGAGGGGTTTTTTTCTGCGGATGATGGGCAGGATGAGGATGGGGGTGGTCCAGGGGGTGGTGTTTATCCTCTTCCGCATGTCGATCTTTGTCAAGGCTTGTCTGTGACCCCGCACGGGAGGTGTGGTCATGCGGCGTCGGATGTGGTTCGCGTCTTGGTGCCATATTTTTAATACATTCATTTCTCCCTGATAAACGATTGCATATCGACACTCTTGCACCTCTTGGAATTCACCTCATCTTCTGACATGAATCAAAAATACCGGTAGTACGTAGTCTCCTCACCGGACCCCGGGGGGGATCAGGATCATCCCGATTTTATTGAAGAAAGATGGTTATTGCATCCGGTAATCCCGGGTGCATGGATGTTGGAGATATCTGATGTTTTGGATTAACAAGTCTTTTTTGTTACAGTACTAATATTTTTTTAAATGGTCTGCCTATTATCTTACAATATGGATGATGAATTAACTAATCTCGCATTTGGGATTATTTTCTTAATTCTTATTATAAATACAACAATACTGATGTCCATAGTATCCTCGCCGATAGTATCCTCTCCGGATGAACCAGTTCCAGTACAACCAGTCACTACCCCACAAAGTCTCCCTTTTCCTGTCTTGGCCTCATCTGCCGATCCAGATCCAGTTAAACCTCTCATCAGTCTGATACCGACTATTATGCCTTTAGGCAACCAGGGGACGGCACTTCCTGATACTGATGTCGTCCTGTCAGGTTCAGGAACCCAGACCGTAATAAAATCAATTTCAGGATACGTAACAATTGAAACAAAAGAATCCCCGGAAATTGAGACTCATACTTTCATGCAATCAAAAGTGCCTCAAAAATACGAGGAAGGGTATGTCACCATCTACTCTGTGACTGATCAGAAAGTATCCCAGGTATTACCTATTGTATCCTTCTCTCTTCTCAATCCACCGCTGGTCGTTGATTATGATGTTACCCCGATAAATGCTACTGACATAAAATACATGGAGTATAAGGAGGTAACGACCGTGCACAAAGAAAATGTCGTTATAAACCGTCCGTATGAAGATACATGGTTCATGGTTATTGTCAGAAATAAGGATACCGGTCAGATTGTCACTGAGGATGGTTTTGGCAGAACTTATTCCTTCCAGTCTCCCCGGCAGCTGGTATTGCGGGAAAATGGCAATTATTCGTTTGAATTCACGGGAGATTATGCAAAACTTGACCTGACAATGAAGGTCAAGCAGGAGGGGAATTTCCCGTAATATTTCTCATTTTTTCCAGCATGATCGAGTACAAAATGTTATTGATAACGTCTGATTCCACTCACTAACCGGACATCCAAAAGCATGGCGGGAACTCCTCTGCCACACCCTGCGGGATAAAAAGGAAGGCCGGGGGGGGGGCATTCTTCGAGCGAAGAAGAATGCCCCCCTGTTCCTCCACCGCTGCCACTTACCTGCCCTGGCGGTACCGGTTCCTGGCAATTATGCGCAGGTCAAACAGCGCATCAGCTTCCTCTTCGGTGAGTATCCCTTTTTCGACGGCAAGGTCCCGGACTGCCTGCTGTTTTAGTAAGGATTCATGTGCAATCTCTGCTGCCTTCCGGTAGCCGATCTTCGGGGTGAGGAGGGTCGCAAGGGCAGGATTTATGACGGCACCTGCCATGAGCCGCTCTTCGTGCGCCACTATGCCATCAATGCATTGCGCCGTAAAGACCGGGAGGTAGCGGGTGAGAAGGGAAACGGATTCAAGGATGTTGTGGACGATCAGCGGGGCCATCACGTTAAGCTCGAACTGGCCTGCCTGCATGGCCATCGATACTGCTGTATCATTACCAACGATCCGGAATGCGATCATGTCTGCACATTCGGCCATGACGGGGTTGAATTTCCCTGGCATGATGGACGAGCCCGGCTGGACAGGAGGGAGGCTGATCTCGTAAAGACCCGATACCGGGCCGGAGTTCATGAGACGGAGATCGTTTGCAATCCGGATCAGTTCAAGGGCGAGTTCCTTCAAAGACCCCGAGAAGGCTCCCATCTGCGAGAGGCTCTGCAATGCCTCGAAACTGTTCCCGGCCGGGACGAGATCAAGGGCGGTGAGGGAACGCAGGATGCGGATCACCGTCTCCCGGTAGCCGTCGGGTGTGTTCACCCCGTTTCCGGTTGCAGTCCCTCCGATTGCTACCTCGAGCAGGTCATGCCGGCGTTCCCGGATCCTTACCCCAGCCCGTGTAACAGCGGCACTGTATGCATAGAATTCATCGCCGAGCGTGACCGGGACCGCGTCCATCAGGTGGGTCCTGCCGGTTTTTGACAGATGTGCGCAGGCATCTCCCTTCTTCTGCAATGCGGCAGCGAGATCTGCAAGTACTCTATCAAGCTGGTCGGCTTCCCGGATTATCGCGATGTGCGAGGCGGTGGGAAACGTGTCGTTGCTTGACTGGGCACGGTTGACATGGTCGTTCGGGTCCAAGAATTCATAATCACCGCGTGACCTCCCGAGGATCTCCAGTGCCCGGTTTGCGATTACCTCGTTCACATTCATATTGAACGACGTCCCTGCACCGGCCTGGTAGACATCGACCGGGAACTGGTCGGCAAGTTTTCCGGCCATGATCTCTTCTGAAGCAGTCACAATCGCGTTACCCTTCTGCAGGTCGAGAACCCTGAGCTCCATATTCGTGAGAGCAGCGGCTTTTTTGATAACCGCATACGCAGTTACCAGTGCCGGGGGCTCCCTGATGCCGCTGACCGGAAAATTTTCCATCGCCCTCACGGTCTGGATGCCGTAATATGCCTCCGAAGGCACTTCCCGCACCCCGAGGGGGTCACGTTCCTTTCGCATCATGCTCCATCTCCTCCTTTTTCATCTTCGTAAGTTCCTGCCTGGCATGCCCAATAGCCTTATCAGGTGGCACGCCTTTGGGGCAGACCCTGCGGCAGTTGGTGTGGAACTCACACGCCCACCACCCATCCGGATGGTCGGCACCTGCAAGCCTCCCGATTCCCTTCTGTTCACGCGGGTCGATGCGGAAGCGGTAGAGTTTTGCGAGTGCTGCAGGCCCTGTATACCGGGGATTTTTCCCGTTCACCGGGCAGGCAGCAAAGCAGGCAGCACAAAGGATGCAGGTGGTGTACTGCTCCAGCTCGCGGACCGCTTCCTGAGTCATGAGTCGTTCCTTTTCCGGATCCGGATCGCCGGGTCTGAATACCGGTCCGATTTCACGGTAGCGGGTAAAAAACGTCTCCATATCCACAATAAGATCCTTGATCAGCGGCAGGTTCGGGAGTGGTTCTACAAGGACCTCCTCTGTTTTGTCCCAGGGTTCGGTGTAGTCCGGCAGGTCGTAACTGGAGAGGGGAAGATCCAGGACACCGGATACAAGTGCCGCCAGCCGGGTACGGCAGGCAAGCCGGGGCACCCGGTTGATCAGCATTGCACAGGTGCCGCAGACAGCACCACGGCAGGAGTAGCGGAAGGCAAGGGAGTCATCATACCGCGACTGGGCCTCAAACAGTGCCGAAAGGACGGTCTTGCCCGGGGCAGGTTCGATCACAAAGGTATCATACCGTGGTTTTCCCATCCCGGAGTGGAAGCGGAACACCTTCAGCTTCATCAGTACACCCGCTCCTCTGGAGAGAACATGCCGGAGATGACCGGGGAGTAGGTGATGTCAATCCCACCATTCCGGATACGGGTTATCGTATGGCGCAGGAAGTGCTCATCATTCCGGGCGGGGAAGTCTGTCCGGGTATGCGAGCCGCGGCTCTCCGTCCTCTGTATCGCCCCGAGAGCTACTGCCTCTGCGACCGGAACCATATTTTCAAGCTCAAGATACCGGACAAGGGTCTGGTTTGCCGCACGATCCGTGTCAGAGAAAGAGATTTTTCCCAGTCTTTCACGGAGTTTTCGGATTTCGGCAAGTCCTTCCTCCATACTGCTCCTTTCACGGAAGATCCCAAACCTGGCATACATCGTCTCTTTTAACGAGTCGATAATGGGAAAGAGCGGTTCCCCGCCGCCCCGTTTGAGAATGCTGCTGATCTTTTCTTCCATCTCCCCCAGAGTTGAGACGACCGGCCCGGAAGCCGGAACCGGTATGGACGGAATATCCCGGATGATGGAATCTGCGACAAGCCGCCCGAACACCACGGTTTCAAGGAGTGAATTTCCCCCCAGGCGGTTTGCCCCGTGGACACTGATGCAGGCGCATTCACCGGCGGCATACAGGCCCGGGATGCCTGACTGCCCATCGATTCCCACGTCTATACCGCCCATGGAATAGTGCTGGGCCGGTTGTATCGGGATCGGTTCAGTGATGGGGTCCACACCCGCAAAATCCATAGCGATCAGGCGGATCCCGGGCAGGCGCTCCCGGATACGCTCAGCACCGAGGTGGCGGAGGTCGAGGTGTACATATCCTCCTTCAAAACCCCTGCCTGCAGCGATCTCCTGTCCGATCGCCCGGGCAACCACATCCCTCGGGGCGAGATCTGCCGACCGTGGAGCATAGCGTGTCATGAACCGCTCGCCCTTATTATTGACCAGGACCCCGCCCTCGCCACGGGCCGCTTCGGAGATAAGGATATTTGATCCCACCAGGGACGTCGGGTGGAACTGGACAAATTCCATGTCCTTTAAGGAGGCTCCTGCACGGATAGCAAGTGCCTGTCCGTCACCGGTATTGATGATCGCGTTTGTTGAACGGGAAAAGATCCGCCCGAACCCTCCCGTGGCCATGAGGGTCGCTTTTGCGCTGAATCCGTGGAACTTCCCTGTCATGATCTCGAGAGTTGTGCACCCGGTGCAGCGTCCGCCTGCAGTGACAAGAGAGGTGACGAAAAATTCTTCGTACACAGGAATTTTTTTGTCCGTCACCTGCTCGTAGAGGGTATGAAGAATGTTATGGCCTGTCCTGTCGGCGGCGTAACAGGTGCGGGGGAACCCTGCCCCCCCGAATGGTCGCTGGGCGATCGTTCCGTTCTCCAGCCGTGACCAGACCGTGCCCATATGTTCCAGCTCGATAACTGTCGACGCTGCCTCTTTACACATGCGCACGACTGCGTTCTGGTCTGCAAGGTAGTCCGATCCTTTTACCGTATCGTAAGCATGCCGCTCCCAGCTATCCATGGCACCCCCATCGCCGGGGACATTTCCCAGGGACGCGTTCATCCCGCCCTGTGCTGCGACCGAGTGGGACCGCAGGGGGTGGACTTTCGACACGAGCGCACAGGAATACCCTGTCCCGGAGAGCTGCAGGGCTGCCCGCAGTCCGGTCAATCCC
>Ga0326726_10002421_pt1 | contig 17192 bp, 11 predicted proteins | sample MHFenrmetagenome_2_FD_207603 | JGI IMG/M metagenome (GOLD analysis project Ga0326726, IMG submission 207603) | Lab enriched peat soil microbial communities from Michigan Hollow, Ithaca, NY, United States - MHF15MN | ecosystem: Environmental > Terrestrial > Soil > Wetlands > Peat | place: USA... | reverse complement strand
TCAGCACCGACTGGAGATCTGGCCTGCCGGTGCTCAGTGGGAATCAGGTGACGCTGCGGGAGCTGCGGACCTCGGACGCGCCCTCGCTCTTCGCCATGCTCACGACCGAAGAAGTCTCGCGGTTCATCTCTCCGCCGCCGACCACGGTGGAAGGGTTCGAGAAATTCATCGCGTGGACCCACAGACAGCGCCGCGCCGGCACGTATGCGTGCTTCGCGGTGACCGTGGACGGGACCGATACGGCGATTGGCATCTTCCAGCTTCGCGAACTGGAGCCGGGATTCGCCACGGCGGAGTGGGGTTTCGCGATCGGGTCAGCATATTGGGGCACCGGCGTGTTCCAGGAAGGAGCGGAGCTTATGGTGCATTTCGCGTTCGACGCGGTCGGCGTTCACCGGCTCGAGGCGCGCGCAGCCGTCCGCAACGGACGGGGCAACGGCGCCCTCCGGAAGATCGGCGCGATCCAGGAAGGCCTGCTCAGAAAGTCCTTCTACAAGAACGGCGAGTATCTCGATCAGGCGCTCTGGACCATCCTCGAGGAAGATTGGCGAGCCAAGGCGGTGTGGGAGGGGCCGGTCCACTAGGATCACTTGCACCGGTTCGTCCCTCATGAGGGCGGGATGCCAGGCAAGACCTGGATCCCGCCTTCTGCTTTTCTGACGGAGGTTGGTGCTAGGATGCGCCGCATGCGCACCCGTGCATTTGCCGCTGTCGCCCTCGCGGCCGGCGTCCTGAGCGCCGCCGCACAAGCCCACGCCGACGTGACGCGGGCCGTCGTCACGACCCGCGCGGATGTCGGCACGTCCGGCTACGAAAAAATCTCGGGCACCGTCTACTTCGCGGTCGACCCGGCCGACCCGCACAATCGTGTCGTCGTCGATCTCGACAAGGCGCCGCGCAACGCGGCGGGTCTCGTGGAATTCTCTGCGGATATCTACCTCCTTCGGCCGAAGGACGACCGTCGCGCGAACGGCGCGGCGCTCGTCGAAGTATCGAACCGCGGCAATCGCGGAGCGCTCGCCGGGTTCGATCGCGGCGGCTTTCCCGATCCGAAGACGGAAAATGATCTCGGCGATCGGTTTCTGATGCGATTCGGGTTCACGCTCGCATGGGTCGGGTGGGAGTTCGACGTACCCGATCAGCCCGGCCTGATGAGGATTCACGTGCCTGTGGCGACCGAGCAGGGCAAGACGATCACCGGCGTCGTCCGCGCAGCGTTCACGCCAGCCGCTCGCATAGAGGATTTCACGGTCAGAGACCTGGCCAGCTACGAGCCGATCGATCCCGCCGGCCCCGACAGCCAGCTGATGGTGCGGTCGACCTTTCTTGGGCGCGGCGAGCCGATCGCGCGCGCGAGCTGGCGCCTCACGGGCCACACCGTGACCCTCGACGGCGGGTTCGAGCCGGGCAAGACGTACGAGATCAGTTTCCGCGCCGCGAATCCGCCGGTCGCCGGCCTCGGGTTCATCGCGATGCGCGATTTCGCCGCGTGGTTGAAACACGAAGCTGCAGCCGTGGCGCCCGTTCGGTACGCGTACGCGTTCGGTGCGTCGCAGAGCGGGCGTTTTCTGCGCAGCTTCCTTTACGAAGGCTTCAATACTGACGAACACGATCGGCAAGTCTTCGATGGTGTGATGGCGCACATCGCCGGCGCCGCGGGCATCAGCCTCAACGAGCGATGGGCGACGCCGATCGGCCTCGGTGTGCACAGTGCGACGGCGTTTCCGTTTGCCGACGCGAGCCTCCGCGATCCGATCAGCGGCGCGCAGGAAGGACTGCTGGACAATCCGCGCGCCCGTGCACACCAGCCGAAAGTGTTCTACACGAACACCCCGGTCGAGTACTGGGGCACGGGGCGCGTCGCCGCGTTGATTCACACGACGCCCGACGGCACCTCGGATATCCCGTTGCCGGACAACGTCCGCGTGTACTTCTTCGCGGGCACACAGCACTCGCCGGCGCGATTCCCGCCAATCCGAAACGCCGGCCAGCAACTGGACAATCCCGTGGACTATTGGTGGTCGCTGCGCGCCCTTCTGCTGGCAATGCACCGGTGGGTGAGCGCCAGCACGCCGCCTCCCGCAAGCGCCTATCCAATGCTGAAGGAACACACGCTGGTGACGGCGGCCGCCGTTCCATTTCCCGTGATTCCCGGCGTTGCGTCACCGCGCGCGCTGACGGCCGGCATGCGGATCGCCAATCCATTTCTGAAGGCCAACGGAAACGGCGGAGCAGGTGCACCGCTGCCGCTCTTCGTGCCGGATGTTGACGCCGATGGTAACGAGCGCGCCGGGGTCAGGCTGCCGGACGTTGCCGCGCCGCTCGGCACCTACACCGGTTGGAACTTCCGGCAGCCGTCGACCGGCTCGCCGGGCGAGCTCGTCTCGCTGCTCGGATCGTTCATTCCGTTCGCAGCGACGCCGGCCGACCGCACGGCCGGGGATCTGAGGCGCTCGATACAGGAGCGCTACGCCTCGCGCGACGCGTATCTGGACAAAGCGCGGCAGGCCGCTGAAGCGCTCGTGGCTCAGCGACTGCTGCTGGTTGACGATGTCGATCGCGTCGTGCAGCGAGCGACCGACACCTGGGACACGTACGCCGTCACCGCGCGATCGCCTGGACCGAAACGGTGATCTTCACGTCGTCGCCGACGAGGAAGCCGCCCGTCTCGAGCGCCGCGTTCCACGTGAGACCGAAGTCCTTCCGGTTGATCGTGATCTCGGTCTCGAACCCGACGCGGGCGTTGCCCCAGGGATCCTTAGCCGTTCCGAGATAACTTACGGGCAGCGTGACCTCTCTGCTGACGCCACGAATAGTCAGCGTGCCGATGACGTCAAGCTGTTCGGCGCTCCGCCGCACGACGCGCGTACTGGAGAAGGTCAGCGTCGGATACTTGTCCACGAAGAAGAAGTCCTCTGACCGAAGGTGCGCGTCGCGGTCGGGCGTGGCGGTGTCGATGCTCGCGACGGCGACCGAGAATGCCACGCTGGACGCCGTGGGATCCGCCTCGTCGAACTGGACGGTGCCGGAGAAGTCGGTGAAGCGTCCGCGCACCTTCGTGACGAGGTGACGGACCTGGAACTGCACTTCCGAGTGCGCCTTGTCGATCGAGAACGTGCCGACGGGAGTGGCGGTCGTGATGGCGGTGGTCATGATGGCGGCTCCTTATGGTTTACGCGTTAACAGTTGACTAATCAAGTAGTGGCGCATCAAAAACTACTGATGCGGCGCACGGACCGCCTCCATCAGGCGGATCAACGTCTCGCAGTCCTTGGCACGCAGTCCTTTCATCAGTTCTTCGTTCGCGCGCGCGGACCCCTCGTCGATCTTCGCCAGAATCGCGAGGCCTTTCGGCGTGATCCAGCACAGGTGCTGCCGCCGATCTTTGGGGCAGCGCTGGCGCCGCACAAGTTCCTTGGACTCGAGCCGGTCGAGCAGCCGCGTCACACCGGGTGTCTGTTCGATCATCCGGTCGGCGATATCGAGCGTGGGCATGCCGTCGCGGCCTTCCGCGTCGGCGCCGCGCAGGATTCGGAGGACGTTGAATTGCTGCATGGTCAGGCCGTGCGGATCGACCAGCGCGGTGATCTGGCGCCGCATGAGATCTGCCGTCCGCAGCAGGCCCAGCACGGCTTCCTGGGCGGACGACTGGAACGGCTTGTTCTGGCGCAGCTCGCGTTGCAGGCGGCCCATGGGCGATACATTACACAACAATAGTTGACATGTCAAGTATTGGTAGGATGGCCGTCCCATGACCCAGACCAATCGCCAGATCCGCCTGAAAAGCCGCCCGGTCGGCATGCCTTCGGCCGCCAACTTCGAAGCCGTGGAGGGCCCGCTGCCCGCCGGGGGCGACGGGGCCGTCCTTCGCCGGACCATTTACTTGTCGCTCGATCCGTACATGCGCGGCCGCATGAGCGACGCCGAGTCGTACGCGCAGCCCGTCGCCGTCGGGGACGTCATGTGCGGCCACACGGTCAGCCATGTCGTCGAGTCGAAGAATCCGGCTTTCAAAGCCGGCGATTTCGTGACCGGCTACGACGGCTGGCAGCAGTACGCCGTCTCGAGCGGCAAGGATCTGCGCGTGCTCGACCCGACGAGCGCGCCGATCTCGACCGCGATCGGCGTCCTCGGCATGCCGGGGATGACCGCCTTCGTCGGGTTGATGGACATCGGCCAGCCGAAGCCAGGTGAGACGGTCGTCGTCTCTGCCGCATCGGGCGCCGTCGGCGCCATCGTGGGCCAGCTCGCGAAGATCAAAGGCTGCCGCGCGGTCGGCGTCGCCGGGTCGCCGGACAAGTGCCGCTACGTCGTCGAGGAGCTCGGGTTCGACGCGTGCGTCAACTACAAGACCGACGATCTCGTGCCGGCGTTGCGCGCGGCATGTCCCAACGGCATCGACGTCTACTTTGAGAACGTCGGCGGCGCGCTGTTCGCCGCCGTGCTGCGTCTGCTCAACAAGGGTGCCCGCATTCCACTCTGCGGGATGATCGCGGATTACAACGCGACCAGGGATCCCGGCGGCCCGAACCTGCGCCCGCTGCTCGTCAAGCGCGCGATGATCAAGGGCTTCATCGTCAGCGATCACCCCGACCGCGCGCCCGCGTTCCTGCAGGAATGCGCGCCGCTCGTGAAGGACGGCCGGTTGCGCTACCGCGAGGACATCGTCGAAGGACTGGACAAGGCGCCGGCGGCGCTGATCGGTCTGTTCGAGGGCAGAAACTTCGGCAAGATGCTCGTCCGCGTGTCGCCCGATCCGACGCGCGCCTGACCTGTTCGAATTCGGACGGCCTTTTCCCATCATCGGGCGCTTGGTGGCTGGTCGACTCGACTCGGCCGTTGCGAGTCAGATGGTTACGACATTCTGCAGCGGGCACGGAACGTGCCTTGCGGAGGCGCGATGGACACCCTCCTCAAAGATCTGACGTACGCCGGCCGCGGCCTGCGGAAGAACCTCGGCTTCGCGGCGGTGGCCACGCTGACGATCGCGCTCGGCATCGGCGCCTGCACGGCGATCTTCAGCGTCGTGAACGCGGTGCTGCTGCGGCCACTCCCGTACTCCAACGCGCAGCGCCTCGTGATCGTCTGGGGCGAACTCCGCGCGCGCAATGTGCACGACTGGCCGTTCGCGCCGCCGGACTTCCGCGACCTGCGCCTGCAGTCGACCAGTACGTTCGAGGACTTCGCCGGCGTGACGCCGGCCGGGCGGACGCCGATCAGCGAGACCTCCGGCGAGCCCGAACAGATTCGTGTCGCGGGCGCGACGTCCAATCTGTTCCGGCTGCTCGGCGCGCGCATCATCGCGGGACGCGACTTCATCGAAGACGATGCGCTGCCGCAGCCGGCGCCGCCGCCCGGGCAGGCGCCGCCAGGTCAGCAGCCGCCTCCACGGCTGCCGCAGATCGCGATTATCAGTCATGGTCTCTGGATGCGCCGCTACGGTGGCGATCCGTCCGTCGTCGGGCGCAATGTCGATCTCGGCGGCGGCCGCGCGCAGATTGTCGGAGTGCTCGGCCCGGAATTCGAGCTGCTGTTTCCGCCGCGCGTCAACATGGAGCGCGTCCCCGACATGTGGACGGCGGCGCGCATCAACTACGAGACAGCAAATCGCAACAACGTGGTGTTTCGCGTGGTCGGCCGGCTCAAGTCCGGCGTGACGATCGAGCAAGCGAACGCGCAGGCGGAACGCGTCGCGTCCGATCTGCGCGAGCATTTTGCGATCAAGAAGACCGCCGGCTTGTACTTCCACGTCGTGCCGATGTTCGAGGATCTGGTGAGCGGCGTGCGGCCCGCGATTCTCTCGCTGATGGGCGCAGTGGCGTTCGTCCTGCTCATCGCGTGCGCCAATGTCGCGAACCTGCTGGTCGTGCGCGCGTCCGCGCGCAGCCGCGAGCTCGCCGTGCGGGCGGCGATCGGCGCCAGCCGCGGACAACTCATCAGGCAGATGCTCGCCGAGAGCCTCGTCATATCGGCCGTGGGAACGGCTGTCGGGCTCATCCTCGCGAGCGCGGGGATTGACTGGCTGATCGCGCTTGGACCGAAGGATCTCCCGCGCCTCGACGCGGTGAAGATGGATCCTGTCGTCCTGACGTTTGCCGCGCTGGTCGGGCTGGTGACGGCCGTCCTGTGCGGCGTCGTACCCGCGCTGCGCGCGTCGCGCGCGGACGTGATGGACGTGCTGCGCGACGCGGGCGGCCGCGCGGCGGGGCTGCGCGGCGGGCGTCGTCTGCGTCAGGGCGTGGTGGTCGCCGAAGTGGCGCTCTCGTTCATCCTGCTCATCGGCGCCGGGCTCATGCTGCGCAGCATCATCGAGCTCAGCCGCATCAACCCGGGGTACGACGCCAACAACGTCCTGACGTTCTTCGTGCAGCCGCAGTCACCGCAGGCTGGCGAGCGGCAGGCGTTCATGCACCAGGTCCGCCAGCGAGTGTCGGCGATTCCCGGCGTCCTGGGCGTGACGGCGGCCTTGCCGCTGCCGCTCGACGGACAACTGATCAATGGGCGCTACGGACGCGAGGCGGCCGCGTCGGATCCGGCGGCGTTCCGGCAGGCCAACTACCACGCCGTGCTGCCCGGGTATTTCGAGACGATGCGCACGCGGTTGATCGCCGGGCGCACGTTCACGGACGCCGACAACAACCGCGATCCCAATGCGCCGAAACAGCTGATCATCGACGACTTGCTTGCGGCGAAGGCCTTTCCGAACGAGTCACCGGTCGGCAAGCGGCTGCTGATCCGCATCGTGACGCCGGAAGCGGAGTGGGCCGATGTGATCGGCGTCGTCGCGCACCAGCGTCACGCGTCACTCGCGGATCCTGGGCCGGAAGCGATCTTCATCACCGACAGCGTATTCGGTCACGGCGCGGCAGGACGCTGGGCGGTCCGCGCGAGCGGCGATCCGAATCTGATCAGCGCGGCCGTCCGCTCGGCGGTCGCCGATGTGGATAAGCGCGCGGCTCTCGCCGAAGTGCAGCCGATGAGCGCGTACGTCGACAAGGCGATGGCGCCGGTGCGGTTCACGGCGACGCTGATCGGCATGTTCGCCGTGGTGGCGATGGTGCTGGCCGCGGTCGGGCTCTACGGGGTTCTGTCGACGATCGTCCGGATGCGTACGGCCGAGATCGGTCTGCGCATGGTGTTTGGCGCCGAGGCCGGCAGCATCCTGGGCCTCGTGGTCGGCGAGGGGCTGAAGCTGAGCATCGGCGGCATGGTCCTCGGCCTCGCCGGCGCACTCGTGATCACGCGGGTGATGGCGAGCATGCTCGTCGGCATTCAGCCGACGGACCCGGTCACGTTCGGTGCCATCATCGCTGTGTTCGCCTTCATCGCCCTCCCTGCGTCCTGGGTGCCGGCGTTCCGGGCCTCGCGTCTGGACCCCATGGTTGCGCTGCGTGAGGAGTAACTGAGTCACCAGCCACGTTCTTCGGGCACGCCTTATGCGACGTTCAGCCATATCCGGCGGAATTGCCGGATTTCCGGCAGGAGGTCTCTATGCGGAGACTGGCGTTCGCTTTTTTGCGCAGACTCACACTGGGCGCGCTGACGGTGTTTTTCGCGGCTGCGTGCAGTTCGATTACGCCGTTGCCCATTCATACCGGGGATCTGTGTTTCCGCTGCAAGCGTCCGATTGCTGACACGCGGCTCGCCGCCCAGACGATCGGCGGAGGCCTCGCCTCGAACTTCAGGACGCCAGGCTGTCTGGCGAAGTACCTGGCCGATCATCCCGCGGAGCGGAACGTGGTGTTCGTGAGCGACTATACGGGCGGGAAGATGATGCTGGCGGAGTCGGCCGTGTTCGTCCCGACGCTCAATCGAGACAACGGCGAACGCGACTACATCGCCTTCAAGGATCGTTCGGCGGCGAACGCGGAAGCGACGGCGCGCGAGACGTCGCCGGTCACGTGGATTGACGTACTCGAGCAGGCGAAGCGAGATCAGCGGGGTAATTGAGTCGACGCGCGCCTAGCCGGCGCCGCGATCGGCTTCGGCTTCGACGGCAGATCGATCAGCACGCGATTCAGGGCGGCCACGGTCCGCGAGACGTCGTCGAAGGCCCAGTCGAGCTGCCGCCGCTGATCGGCGGTCGGCAGGCCCGAGTAGCCTTCGATGGCGCGCGACAGGCCTGTGGCCGTGACGAGTTGCGCGCTGATCTCAGTCTGCGCCTGCGCCAGGCGGCCCTCGAGCCCTTCGTCCGCCCCACGTCCGCCCCGGGTGAGCGCGTCCAGTTCACCGATCGCCGCGCGCGCCGCCGTTCGCGCGGATCCCAGAGTCTTCTGCAGGTCGTACAACGCGAGCAGTACGGACTGGCGGGCGCGCCGATCCACGTCGGTCATCGACACGCGCGGATCGCTTTCGACGCGCAGCTGACCCTTCAGCTCGCGTCCGCCCGCGCGCACCGTGACGGTATAGGCGCCCGGCAGGACCAGCGGTCCCTGAGGCGCGCCGCCAAAGCCGCCGGCGCCGGGCGACTCGCGATCCGGTGTCGGCGGCTCCATCCTGAGATCCCATGACACGCGATTGAGACCGCGCCGCACAGGTCCGTGAATGGTGCGCATCGTCGCGCCGCCGGCATCGGCAAACGTGATCTGCGCATCGTCGGACGCGCCGTCCCGCAGGTAGTAGTCGATGAGACCGCCGAAGTCCGGATTGGGCGCGAAGAACTGGCCGGCGCCGTACCAGGCTTGCGGGTTGTAGATGCTCAGCAGCCGCGCGCGCGCAGGCGGGACGAGGAACGCTTCGCTCGTCACCGACTCCAGGGTCATTGCCTCGAGCGGCCCGATGTTGTCGAGGATCCACAGGCCGCGTCCGTGCGTGCCGGCGATCAGGTCGTTCTCGCGCGGATGGATCAGCATGTCGTCCACGGGCACGGCCGGCATGTTGAGCGTCAGCGGCGACCAGCTCGCGCCGCCGTCAATGGACGCGTGGATGCCCCGCTCATGTCCGAGGAACAGCAGCCGCGCATTCCGCGGATGCTCGCGGAGCTTGTGCACCGAGGTCTCTGGCAGCCCGGCTGTGATCGAGCGCCACGTCTGCCCGTAGTCCTCGCTGACGTAGACATACGCGTGATAGTCGTCGTCGTAGTGGCCGTCGAACGTCGCATAGACGCGGCCGGCGGCGTGACGCGACGGCAGGATGCTGCTCACGTACGTGTGCGGCGGCAGCGCCGGCACACGACTCATGAGGTTCGTCCACTTCTGGCCGCCGTCCCTGGTCACCGAGATTTGACCATCGTCGCTGCCGGTGTAGAGCAGCTTCGCGTCGAGCGGCGATTCGCCAATCGTCGTGAGCGTGGAGAACGACGTCTGTCCGTCATGACGCGACAACGCGCGCTCCGGCACCGGTCCCCCCATCATCTGCAGCGTTTCGCGTTTCACGTCCGCCGTCAGGTCCGGGCTGATCGCTTTCCACGTGACGCCGCGATCGGCCGATCGGAACACGACATTCGATCCGATGTAGAGCACCTTCGGATCGAAAGCGGACATCGCGATCGGCGTGTTCCAGTTCCACCGCTCGGCCCCCGCGCCGGCGCCCGGACGCCGCGTGAGCGGCGCAATGGCCTGCCGCTCGAGCGTCGTGACGTTGACGCGGTTCGCGCGGCCATCCTGCGACTCGACGACGACCGTGCGCGGATCGGTCGGGTCGATGCGCGTGTAGAAACCGTCGCCGCTGCCGATGTTGAAGCCGTCGTGGCTCGAGATGCCGTTGCGGTTGCGCGTCGCGCTCGGCACGCACCAGTGGCCGTTGTCCTGCAGTCCGCCGCAGATGACGTACGGGTCCGCGTTGTCGGCGCTGATCTCGTAGAACTGGCCGACGGGCAGATTGTCGCGGAACAGCCAGGTCGCGCCGCGGTCCCAGGAAATCGACACGCCGCCGTCGCCGCCGACCAGCAGGTGATTCGGATCGTCCGGATCGATCCACAGCGCGTGATCTTCCGAGTGGACGCTGCTGAAGACGTCGCGAAACGTGCGTCCGCCGTCATCCGAAACATAGAAGCCGCGATTCGATCCCAGCAGGTACACGTGATTGCGATCCTTCGGATCGACGCGAATCTGGCTGAAGTACATCGGCCGCGGGTTCAGCGGCGCGAGTTTGTCCCATGAGTCGCCGCCGTCGGTCGTGCGGTAGACCCCGCTGTCGCGGCTCGACGCTTCGACCACGGCGAGGACGACCCGGGAGTCGGCGCGATAGACGTCGAGGCCAATGCGGCCCTTCTCGCTCGATGGCAGTCCCTTCGTCAGACCCGTCCACGTCGCGCCGCCGTTGCGCGTCCGATAGATGCCGCTGCCGGGACCGCCGCCGTTGAAGCCCCACGCCTTGCGTTGGCGCTGGTACATCGCCGCGTACAGCGTGTCCGGGGCCCGTGGATCGATCACGAGATCCGTGGCACCCGTGTTGTCGTCGACGAATAGCGACTTCGTCCATGTCACGCCGCCGTCAATGGTCTTGAACACGCCACGCTCGGCGTTCGGTCCCCAGAGATGGCCGACGGCCGCGACGTACACGACGTCGGGGTTTTCCGGGTGGACGATGATGCGGCCGATGTGCCGTGTGTCGCGCAGGCCCATCGCGCGCCACGTGCGGCCCGCGTCCGTCGATTTGTACACGCCGTCGCCCCACGAGGAGCTCTGACGGTTGTTGGCCTCGCCGGTGCCGGCCCAGACCACGTTCGGGTTCGACGGCGCCACGGCGAGCGCGCCGATGGACATCATCGCGTCGACGCGATCGAAGACCGCGGTCCACGACGTGCCCTGATTCGTGCTCTTGAACACGCCGCCGCTTGCCGCGGCAACGTAGATTGCGTCGGGCACGCCCGTCGCCCGCGCGATCGCGAAGTCGTCGATGCGGCCGCCCGTGTTCGCGGGTCCGATGCTGCGCCAGCGCAGGCTGCTCAAAAGCGCCGGATCGAGCGCGGCGGTGTGCTGGCCGATGAGCGGCGTGTGCAGGACGCCGATGGCGAGAATTGTGCAGAGGGAGTACTTGTTCAAACGGTTCATCGCGGCGCAGTATAAGCTGTCATAGATATTTCACGTCGCATGTCGTCGGAGCGCTTACAATTTTCATATATGCCGCCTGCCGTCCGCCCCGAAGGGATCGCATGAGAGTCAGGGTGTTCCTCCCCGTTCTCTTCGCGTTGTCTACTGTCAGCTGCAGTCAGAGCACTGATACGAGCGGCACGACAACGCCGACTGCGCCGACGACCAACCCGACGACGGAGAGCTTCACCGGTACCGTTCAGGTGGGCAGCTTCGACGTGAAGCCGTTCACGGTCGCATTGTCTGGCGGTCAACTGAACGTGATCCTCACCGCGGCGGGACCGCCGGCGACCATTCAGATGGGGCTGGGCATCGGATCGTACGCCGCGCCGACCTGCACGCTGTTCTCGAACGGCTCCGTCGTCACGCCCGCCGGGGCGATTGCGCAGTTGACGGGCACCGCGAACGCCGGCTCGTATTGCGTGCAGGTGTCGGACGTCGGTAACCAGTCGGCGCCGGTCAGCTACGCCGTTACCGTCACACATTACTGAAGGCGGAGCACGCTCCGTCCCTATCGCGGACGCAGGTAGCGGCCTTGGCGGGCCGTAACTAGCGGCGTCCGCTTGCCACGCGACGCACGGTGAGACGCTGGGCCTGACGCAGCGCGAGGTTCACCGCCGCGTCGAATCGATCGAGCACGGTTCGCCGGTGGCTGCGCGTGTGGAGTTTCAGGTAGTCGGATTGCAGCCGCACTTGATCGGGCGACCGCCAGGTCGCCGACTTCCGCCGGAGATGCCAGCCGTACAACTGCCGGCACGCCGCCTCGAGGAGCGGCGCCGGAAGGCCCAGCAACAGCTCGAGCGATGACTTCGCGAGTGCAAGCCAGCGTGGGAACGTCCACGCGAGCGTCGCGGGCGGGCCGTCGATACGCGCGTTCGGATAGATACGCGCGATGAACTGGTTGTTCGTTCGCAGGGCTGCCAGCACGTCGGCGCCGATGAGCGGCTTGAGATGAATAACCTGGTTGGCGGTAAACAGGTCGTGCTGTTCGAGGCGCAGATGGGAATCGGCCAGGATGAAGTTGATGCACACGTCGCGTCGTCGTCCGAGGAGCTTCGTCAACACGATCGCGGCCAGCGTCACCGTCCACACGCGCGGACCGTGCGTCACGATGAACAGGTCGAGATCGCCGTCGGCTTCGAGGTTGAGATGGGCGATACTGCCTGACAGCGCGACGACGCGCGTGAAGGGGAGCGCGCACAAGAGTTGCAGCGGCCTCCGGTGTCGCGCGAGAAACGCGAGGCTTCGCGCCTCACGCCGCCGCCGCTCAGGCAGCAGATCGTCGCGGCCCGCGGGGAAGAAGAATCCGTCTCGGAACTCGACGATGTGCTGCAGGCTTTCGCTGCCGTCGAACACGGCGAGGATCTCCTCCGGCGTCTGCTCCGATTCCATCAGGCTGACGTGCAGCTGATCGAGCGTCAGCGGGTAGTCGAACAGCGAGGCGTAGATGACGCTGCGAGCGATGGCAAGTTCGCGCGGCGTCATGACCGCACCTCGGCCGCCCGCACCACTGCGCCCCGCACCTCTGCACCCCGCACCTCTGCACCCCACACCTCTGCACCCCGCACCTCTGCACCCGGCACGGCACCCAGCACTTCAGCACCCAGCACCTCAGCACCCGGTGACCCAGCACCCGATCGTCGAGATCTCACCACCCACAGTCCCGTCGCACATCCGATCGTTAGAAACGCTTCGGTTCCGAGCGTCGACCACGCAGCCCCCTCGATCGACCACGACGGAATCAGCCGCGCGTTGAGCGCCACGTTGATGCCGAGGGCCAGTCCGCAGAGCGCCGCGTACGTGCGCTGGCCGTCCCAGACGATCAGCTGGTGTGTCAGCGCGTAGTTCAGCGAGAGCAGCGGGAACGACAACAAGAGAATCCGGAAGGCCGGGACCGCCGCGGCGTAGGGCGCGCCGTATATCAGCGGAATCACCCAGCCGGCGGCGAGCCACAGAACGACCGCCGCAGCCGTCGCGAAGGCCGTGACCGGCGCCGAGACCTGCAAGAGTGGTTTGAGATCGCGAGCCCGAACGAGCCCCGGCAACGTGACGGCCAGGACGGCGGCCGGGAACAATCGCAGCGCCTCGACCAGCCGGAACACCGCGTTGTAGAGCGCGACCGATTCGGTCCCCGACCAGAGCTGGACGAGGAAGACGTCGATCCGGAAATAAAGCGCTGAGAGCACGATGCCGGCGCCGATCGGAAAGACATCGCCGAGGAAGGTCGCGCCGACACGCGCGTCGGCGCCCACGGAGGGAGTGTAGGGGCGGAGCCGCGTGTCCGCCCCGGCCGCAGAGATGACACGTGGGTCGGCCTCTACTCGCAGCGCAATCCGCAGACTGACCGCGAGCGTCACGGCGACGGGCAGGAGCAGCGCGAGCGCCAGCACGGTCACGTCGGGTTTCCACGCCAGCGCCAGGAAGCCGCACGCGAGCGTGCCGCCGCGCTGCCACAGGATCAACGACGCCTCGAGGTCGCTGCGCGACAGGCCCCGGTAGAAGTAGTGGAGGAACTCGATCAGGCTGCTGCCCGCGTACATCGCCGCGAAGACGGTGACCGGCGCGCCATAGGCCGCGCGCCACGGCGAGGCGAACGCACCGATACCGACGATCGCGACCGCACCGACCGCCATGCAGACGCGAACGCGAAGCCACGTCCGCAGCAGCGCGGCGGCGTCCGCCGGGCGGCGGGCGACTGCCCGCGCGAGGTGCAGCTGAATCCCAAAATCGGTCGCAACCGCGACCAGCCATCCCAGTGTGGCGCCGAACGAGAAGATGCCGAAGAACTGTGGCGTCAGCCGCCGCGCGGCGGCGACGGTGATCACGAACAGTGCTCCCTTGCCGGCCAGATCGGCGAACGTCTTGTACGCGATCAACAGCGCGTGGCGCAGTTTCGCGTTTCGAAACGAGCTTTCGTCCACCGTAAAGGTTTCCACTGCAATCAGATGCTTGCGGTCGCGCATTCTCGTTGTATGCAGCACGCGTGCCTTGCATTCGCGCGCATTCGCGCGTGGCAAGGTTCTTGGACTCAGTGTCCGCGTGGCGACAACTGCATTCATCGGAGTTGCGCTGCTCGCCCTCGTCGCGCCGTTCGAAATGACGCAGCCCCTGGTGCGCTTGCCGCAGCAGTCGGTAAGCAATCTCGAAGCGGCGTTGCTGTGTGCGTTTGCAGCGTGGAGCCTCGCGATCGTGGCGTCGCGGCAACTGCCGTCCTGGCGAACACCCCTGACCTTTCCGTGGTTGGCCTTGCTCACCGCGCTCATCGTCGCGTCGGTGGCGGCGCCCGCGTTTCGGATGAACGCCCTCCATATGACCGGCCGGCTGATGGCTGCCTTCGGCATCTTCCTGCTGACGGTCACCGGCCTGACGACGGGAGCGCGCTTGCGCGCCGCGCTGGGCCTGGTCGTGGCCACGGGAGTCATCGTTGGCGGCCTCGCGATCCTGGAGTACGCGCAGGTGCGCTCTGTACTCAACGCGCTCAAGGCGTTTCGGCCGGGCATCACGGTCGTTGGATCGCAGCTGCGCGCCGGCGGATCCCTGCAGTACCCGACGATCGCCTCGATGTACCTCGAGGTCGTCTTCGCGTTTGGCGTCGGCCTGTTGCTTTCAGCCGTCGACGCCGGACGGCCCGGCCGTGCGGCCGCGTGGTTTGTCGCCCTGCTGATCGTCGCTGAAGCCATCACGTTGACGTTCACGCGTGCCGGCCTCATCTCGATGGCTGCCGTACTCGCGCTCGTGGTCGCGATCCGGTACCGGCGGCGCGGGACCGACGCAGGCGTCCAGCTGCTTGGGGCGTTGTCGGTCCTGGTCGTCGTGCTCTTCGCCGGATCGCAGTCCGCACAGTGGATGTGGCTGCGGTTCACGAGCGGCGGACAGGAGTCCTGGTACCGCGCGCAGGTCGCGGCTCCGGCCGACGTCGCGATGGCGACGGGCGCGACGTCCGCCGTTCCGATCGAAATCACCAACACCGGGCGGCTCGCGTGGGACTCGCAGGGCGACCCGCCGTTCTTTCTCTCGTACCACTGGATGCAAGCTGAGGGCGATCGCTTCGTCGTCTTCGACGGCGCGCGCACGCCCTTTTCGGCGCCCGTCGAACCCGGCGCCACGCTCGCCATGGAGGCCGACGTTCGTGCGCCGCGGCAGCCGGGCCAGTACCGGCTCGCCTGGGACGTGGTCGTCGAGCATCGCCTGTGGTTCGGCACGGAACCGGGCGCGGCGCCGATGCTGTCGCGCGTCACGGTCTCCGGCGATGTGCTCGACGCGTCCGTGCGCACGACACCGCCGCCGAAGCTCACGGTTCGCCCCGGTCGTTTGCAACTGTGGACCGCGGCCGTGAAGATGATCGCCGCGCATCCGCTGCTCGGCGTCGGTCCGGACAACTTCCGCCTGCTGTACGGCGACTATGCCGGCCTCTCGACGGCCGATCCGCGCACTCACAGCAACGACATGTATCTCGAGGTGCTGGCAGGCAGCGGCCTGGTCGGCGGACTCGCGTTCGCCTGGCTGCTGTGGCGCGCGGCTGGCGTGCTGCTCCCGAATCTGCGCGCGCCGGCGGCGACGGCGACCGCGATGGGCGTCGGCGCGGCCCTCCTCGCCGTCGCGCTCCACGGTGTCGTCGACTCCTTTCTGAGTTTCGGCCCGACCTACGTGTTGTTTGCGTTGACGCTTGGATTCGCCGTCGCGTGCGCGCGCGGCCTAGCAGCGGACACAGAAGCGAATGCGCATCGCGTTTGACGGAACGGCCCTTCGCCCGAGACGGACGGGCATCGGGTACTACACCGAGCACCTGCTGCACCATCTGGCGCGCGAGGCGTCCGACGACGAACTGATCGTCCTGTCGAACCGGCCGATCGAGACGACGGCGCCGCTGCCTCCGCGCGTGCGCGTGGCCGCGCCGTCATGGCACGCGCCGCGTCTGGTCTGGATGCAGGGTCTCGCGCCGACGGCACTGCGTCAGGTCGAAGCCGACGTCGCGCATTTCACGAACGGCATGATCCCGCTCGCGTCGCCCGTGCCCACCGTCGTGACGATTCACGACATGAGCCTGCAGCTGTACCCGCGGTTCCATCCGCCGCGGCGCGTGCTACTGAACGGCCCGCTCGTCGATCTGGCGGCACGGCGCGCCGACGCGGTCATCACGGTGTCCGAGAGCGCGAAGCGCGACATCGTCCGTCTCTACGGGCTGCCGTCCGAACGCGTGCACGTCGTGTACGAAGCCGCCGCGCCCGGCTTCCAGCCGGTGCGCGACGAGGCGGTGCTCGAACGCGTCCGCCGCCGGTATGGACTGGACGAACGGATCATTCTCTACGTCGGCACGATCGAGCCGCGAAAGAACCTGCCCAAGCTGATCGATGCGTTCGCGGCGCGCCGGCGGACCGGCGATCTGAGTCATCAGCTCGTCTGCGTCGGGCCGTACGGGTGGCTGTCGCGCGGGCTCGAGGAGCGCATCACGCGCTCGAATGTCGCACACGCGATCAACTTCACGGGATACGTGCCCTTCGAGGATCTCGCCGCGATTTACAGCCTCGCCGAGATTTTCGTCTACCCGTCGATGTACGAGGGCTTCGGGTTGCCGGTGATCGAGGCGATGGCGTGCGGCACGCCGGTCGTCACGGGCAGCGCGGCAGCCCTGCGCGAGATCGGCGGCGACGCCGTCGTGCACCTCGACGACGTCGAGGTGCACGCGCTTGGCGAGACGCTCGTTGCGTTGGCTGGCGACGAGGCGCGGCGGCGCGATCTGTCCGCGGCGGGACTGGCACGGGCGGCGGAATTCTCGTGGGAGCGCGCGGCGCGGGAGAGCCTTGCGATCTACCGTCAGGTGGCGGCGGGACAGCCGGTAACTGTTCAGGCGGGTCCGAAAGGACCCGCCCTACAACCGATCGAGATCGGTAGGCCGGGTCCTTTTGGACCCGGCGCGTCCCCCCTGCCATCCTCGCCCGAAACGGCCGCGACCCTCGCGTCGACCGACGTGCTGTTCGGCCAGGCGTACTTCCTTCGCTTCGATCCGAAGCTGTGGGAGGCGCGGCAGCCGTACGCGCCGCTCGGCGCGCTGTACGCGGCGTCGTACGTGCGCGATCGCGGATACCACGTCGCGCTGTTCGACGCCATGATCGCCGAGTCGGTCGGCGAGTGGTCGGCCGCGCTCGATCGCCACCGCCC
>Ga0326726_10002420_pt1 | contig 17196 bp, 18 predicted proteins | sample MHFenrmetagenome_2_FD_207603 | JGI IMG/M metagenome (GOLD analysis project Ga0326726, IMG submission 207603) | Lab enriched peat soil microbial communities from Michigan Hollow, Ithaca, NY, United States - MHF15MN | ecosystem: Environmental > Terrestrial > Soil > Wetlands > Peat | place: USA... | reverse complement strand
TTGTGACCCGTCGCGGCAAGCAGGGCGAAACTCAGGTTGGAGACGCACATGAGCACGAGCGCGAGCAGGACGGATCTCTTCAGGCCCAGCCTCGTGTACAGGATGCCGCCCACGAAGATGCCGACCAGGAACGCCCAGAACCCGAAGCCTACGTCGAAGATTGCGATCTCGTCATTCGTGTATCCGAGATCGTTGAAGAGCAGGCGGAACGTGAGGTTTGCGAGCGTGTCGCCGATCTTGTGAACAAGGATGAATGTCAGCACGAGCCAGGCACCCGAACGACGCATGAATTCGGCGAATGGCCCGATGATCGAGTTCCATACCGTCGCAACGCCATGCCTGCTTGCCGTGACGACGTGCCGGGCGGGCTCGCCGACGATCAGCCCCGTCAGCATGGCCGGCAACGCGAAAATCGCACAGGCCAGATAGGCCGCCGTCCAGCCCATGCGCTCCGCGACGACCAGGGCGAGCGCGCCGGCAGCCGCCGCGCCGATGCGCCACCCGTACTGGGACATGCCGGAGCCGACGCCGAGCTGGTATGGTTTCAGGGTCTCGATGCGATAGGCGTCGATGACGATGTCATAGGTGGCGCCGGCAATGCCGACGAGCACCGCCGCGACGATCGTGGCCTGGATGCTCGCCGAAGGATCGGTGAACGCGAGGTTTGCCATCGCGGCGATCACGGCGACACCGGACAACAGCAGCCAGGACACGCGCTGGCCGAGACGGCCAAGCAGCGGAATGCGCACGCCGTCAACGATCCACGCCCAGAACACCTTGAGGTTGTAGACGAGGAAGGCCAGCGTGAATGCGGTGATCGTCTGTTTATCGATGCCACCCTGCGCCAGCCGGGTAGTCAGCGTGGCGCCGATCATCGCGTACGGGAATCCGGAAGAGACGCCGACGAAGAACGCTGCCAGCGATTCCCTCTCGAGATAAGGCTTCAATGCGACCCAGGGCCCGCCGCCGGGCATGGCTGACGGCCGGGTGTCGGTCACAGGTCGTAGTCCATCGTGAGTGGCGCGTGATCGGAGAACCACGCATCCTTGTAGATCGAAGCTGCGCGCGCCTTGCCGGCGAGCCCGCGGCTCACGACCTGGTAGTCGATCCGCCAGCCGACATTCTTGGCGCGCGCCTGGCCGCGATTGGACCACCACGTGTATTGCTCGGGCCTCGGGTCCACCTCGCGAAACGCGTCGACCCAGCCGAGCTCGCCGAACAGCCGGTCGAGCCAGGCGCGCTCCTCCGGCAGGAATCCGGAATTCTTCTGGTTCGAGCGCCAGTTCTTCAGGTCGATCTCCCGGTGCGCGATGTTGAAATCGCCGCACAGCACGTACTGGCGCTTGCGCCGCCCGAGGCCCTTCAGGTGCGGCACGAACGCGTCGAGGAATCGGAATTTCGACGCCTGGCGCTCCGGGCCCGACGAACCCGACGGCAGGTACAGCGAGACGACCGACAGCGAACCGAACCGCAGTTCCAGGTACCGCCCCTCGCCGTCGAATTCGGGCAGGCCGAATCCGCGCACGACGCGGTCGGGCTTGACCTTCGAGTAAGCGGCGACGCCGCTGTAGCCCTTCCGCTCGGCGTCGAAGTAGTAACAGTGATAACCGGCCGGACGGAAGCTGGCGTCCTCGAGCTGGTGCACCTGCGCCTTGGTCTCCTGCAGGCAGACGACGTCGGGCGATTGCGAGGGTAGCCAGTCGAACAGGCCCTTGCGGGCCGCGGAGCGGATGCCGTTGCAGTTGAGCGTGAGGATGCGCATGCTGGCTCCGCGGGCCGATTCGCCATGATACGCACCCACCAAAAAGAGTTCATCGAGCTGGTCATCGCCCGGCAGGTGCTGCGCTTCGGCCAGTTCACCCTGAAATCGGGCCGGGTGAGCCCGTATTTCTTCAATGCGGGCCAGATCAGCGATGGCGCCGCGCTCAGTTCGCTTGGCGCCGGTTATGCGCAGGCGATCGTCGATTCCGGCCTCGGCTTCGACATGCTGTTCGGCCCCGCATACAAGGGCATTCCCCTTGCGACCGCGACGGCGATCGCGCTCAGCAGCCGCCATGGCCGCAGCGTGCCCGTCGCCTTCAACCGCAAGGAGGCCAAGTCGCACGGCGAGGGCGGCAGCCTGATCGGCGCCCCGCTCACCGGGCGCGTGCTGATCGTCGATGACGTCATCACCGCGGGCACCGCGATCCGCGAGTCGATCGACATCATCCGCGCGGCCGGCGCGACCCCCGCGGGCGTGGTGCTGGCGCTGGATCGCCAGGAACGGGGCCAGGGCGCCCTGTCCGCCGTGCAGGAGGTTCAGACCGCATTCAGCATCCCGGTCGTTAGAATCATCACGCTCGCCGACATCATCGAGCACCTGGAATCCGCCGGGCGCCCCGATGACGTTGCCGCGCTCCGCAGCTACCGGTCGCGCTATGGTGTGGACAGCGAAGCGTGACCCATTTACGGTTGGCCCCTTCGCAAGCGGGCAGAATATGTCGGAAGAGGTGTCCCGGATGATTTTCTGGCCGACGAAGACGGTGTTGCCGGCGCTCGTGCTCGCCTTGATGGCGGGCTCGGCGGCTGCCGCGCCGCCCGCCGAACAGCAGAAGCTCTACCGCTGGGTCGACAAGAACGGCCAGGTCCACTACGGCGACAGCATCCCGCCCGAATACGCCGAGCAGGACCGCGACATCCTGAATCGCCAGGGCGTGCGCATCGGCCATGAAGAGGGCCTGGTGACGCCGGAAGAGGCCAGCGCCAAGGCGGCCGCCGACAAGGCGGCGAAGGAAGTCCAGCAGAAAAAGCTGCGCGATCGCGTGCTGTTGCAGATGTACCAGTCGGTCGAGGAAATCGAGGTGCTGCGCGACCGGCGCCTCGAGCTCATCGAGGCGCAGCTCACCATCCAGGAGCAGTCGCTCGCGAACCTGCGGGCCAAGAACACTCAGCTCGAGAAGCAGGCGGCGCGCTTCCTGCCGCGCAGCAAGGCGCCGGATGCGCAGCCGCTGCCGGAAGGGCTTGGGCTCGACCTCCAGCGCTCGGCGTCCGACATCGTGACGCAGCAGCAGAATCTCGAGAAGAAGCGCGCCGAACGCGAATCGATCCGCGCGACCTTCGGTGCGGACATCAAGCGCTTCAAGGAACTGAGGGCGGTCGTCCCGGACTAGGGAACCTCTGATTCACTAATTGCCGGAACTGCCGAACCCGCCGCTGCCGCGCGCGGACACGCTGAATTCCTGCACGACCTCGAGTTCCACCTGGACCACCGGGACGACGATCATCTGGGCGATCCGCTCGCCGGGCGAGATCGTGAAAGGATGGGCGCCGCGGTTCCAGACCGACACCATCACCTGGCCCTGGTAGTCGGAGTCGATCAGCCCGACCAGGTTGCCGAGCACGATCCCGTGCTTGTGGCCGAGGCCGGAGCGCGGCAAGAGCACGGCGGCGAGGCCCGGATCTTCGAGGTGGATCGCAAATCCCGTCGGCACGAGGTGGGTCTGTCCCGGCTCGAGCGTCACCGGAGCGTCCAGGCATGCCCGCAGGTCGAGACCCGCGGATCCGTCGGTCGCGTAGGCGGGCAGCGGGATCTCGCGGCCGACGCGCGGATCGAGGACCCGGATCAGGAGCCGGCGGGAACGCGTCATGCGCGCCTTCAGCCGCGGACCGCGGCGATGGCGCCGGCGCGCTTCTTCGGACCGCGGACCTGCCCGATCAGCGCGACCAGCCGGCGCGCCAGCTCGGGCTTGGCGCACCTGGCGATTTCCTCGCGCCCGCCGGCCCAAAGCACCAGCAGCGAATTGTCGTCGCGATCGAACGCCAGCCCGTCGCCGACCTGGTTCGCCGCGATCATGTCGACGCGCTTTTCCGCGAGCTTGGCGCGCGCATTCTCCTCGACATTCTCGGTCTCGGCCGCGAATCCGACGACGAATGGCCGGCCGGCCTTGAGCGCCGCGACCGATCCCAGTATGTCCGGCGCCCGGACGAGCTCGAGCTGCAGCTTTTCCGCGGATTTCTTGATCTTCTGCGGCGCGGCCTTCGCCGCCCGGTAATCGGCGACCGCGGCCGCGCCGATGTAGATGTCGGCCCCTGCCAATGCCCGGTGCACGGCGTCGTTCATCTCCTCGGCGCTCTCGACCTGCACGAATTCGACGCCCGCAGGCGGATCGATGCGCACCGGGCCGCTGACCAGGACGACCCTGGCGCCCGCGTCCCTGGCGGCCTCGGCCACCGCATAGCCCATCTTCCCGGAACTGCGATTGCTGATGAACCGGACGGGATCCAGGCGCTCCCGCGTCGGGCCCGCACTGACGACCACTTTCAATCCCGCGAATACGCGATCGGCGGTGACCCGCGACAGCACGAGTTCCGCGATCTCCGCGGGCTCGAGCATGCGCCCGGGGCCGGTCTCGCCGCAGGCCTGGTCGCCTTCGCCGGGACCGAGGATCGCCGCGCCGCGGTTCCTGAGAACCGCCACATTCGCGGCCGTCGCGGCGTGTGTCCACATCTGATGATTCATCGCCGGCGCCAGGTAAAGCGGCGCCGCTGTCGCCAGGCACAGCGTCGAGAGCAGGTCGTCCGCGCGGCCGTGGGCGAGCCTCGCGAGGAAATCCGCCGTCGCGGGCGCGACCAGCACCGCGTCCGCCCAGCGCGCGAGCTCGATGTGGCCCATGGCCGCCTCGGCGCCCTCGTCCCAGAGCGCCTCGCGCACGGGCATGCCGGAGACGGCCTGCAGGGTCAGGGGCGTGATGAAGCGCAGGGCGCCGGCTGTCATGACGACCTGGACCTCGGCGCCGCGCTCGCGCAGCCGCCGGACCAGGTCGGGACTCTTGTAGGCGGCGATCCCGCCGGTTACGCCGAGCAGGATCCGCAGCTGTCGCGATCGTGGCTTGTCCATGGGCCGATTATCCCCGCGCGCCGGTATCAGCGCCAACGAGCGACATTTGCGCACGGCGGCGGCCTCGGCCTCGCCGCAGACTGCCTGCCGGAGGCATCAAATGCAGATCAGGGACTGGCCGCCCGGCGAAAGGCCGCGCGAGAAGCTGTTGTTGATGGGATCCGGGTCGCTGACCGAGGCGGAACTGCTCGCGATCTGGCTGCGCCACGGCACGCGCGGCCTGTCCGCGCTCGACATCGCGCGATCCCTGCTGGCCCATTTCGGCTCGCTGCGCAGCGTGCTCTCGGCCGAGCGCAACGCGCTGTGCCGCCAGCGCGGGGTCGGCCTCACGCGCTGGGCCGAGTTGCAGGCTGCGCTCGAGATCGTGCGCCGCCATCACCTGGAACGCCTGCAAAGCGGGCCCGTCCTGCAAAGCCCGCGCGCCGCCCGCGAATACCTGATCGCGAAGCTGCGCGACCTGGAACACGAAGTCTTCTGCTGCCTTTACCTCGACAGCCGGCACCGGCTGATCAACTGCGAAGAGCTCTTCCGGGGCACGGTGGACGGCGCCAGCGTCCATCCGCGCGAGGTGGTCAAGCAGGCGCTTGGCCGGAACGCGACCGCGGTGATCCTCGCCCACAACCATCCCTCCGGCATCGCCGAGCCGAGCCAGGCCGACGAGATCATCACGACCCGCCTGCGGGATGCCCTGGCGCTGGTCGAAATCCGCCTGCTGGACCACCTGATCATCGGCGACGGGAACTGCACTTCCCTCGCGGAAAAAGGCCTGATTTGACCCCTGAATCCTGATTTGACTGGCCTCTCCCCGGCTGGTCTAATACGCGGCCCTTTCAGGGCAGCCCAGCCAGCGGAGTCCAGGTCATGTCCCGAGTCTGTCAGGTCACCGGCAAGCGGCCGACCAGCGGCAACAAGGTGTCGCACTCGAACATCAAGAAGCGCCGGCGCTTCCTGCCGAACCTGCATGCCCAGCGTTTCTGGGTCGAGAGCGAGTCGCGCTGGATCACGCTCCGGCTGTCCACGCGCGGCCTGCGCACGATCGAGAAGCGCGGCATCGATGCGGTGCTCGCCGACCTGCGGGCCGCCGGCACCCACGTCTGAGGAACCGCCATGCGCGACAAGATCAAGCTCGTCTCGTCGGCCGGAACCGGCCACTTCTACACCACCACCAAGAACAAGCGCCTGCATCCCGAGAAGATGGAGGTCAGCAAGTACGACCCGGTGGTGCGCAAGCACGTGACCTACAAGGAATCCAAGATCAAGTAGGTCGATTCCCCGCAGTCGGCTTGCACGGCTCTGCGGCTCCGCTACACTCCTCCGAAAACTCCGCGCCCGGATATCCCGGTCCGCGTCAGTACTGAGGGGAGTTCAGAAAAATGGGTAACGCACCAGATCGCGAGCGCCTCGCGCGTCGCAGCCTCGCGCGCCAGGGCCTCGCCGCGGCGATCGCCATGGCATTGCCACTGCCCGCCGCCTGGGCACAGACGACCGCAACGCTCGAGGCGGTCATGGTCACCGCCCAGCGCCGCGTCGAGAACGTGCAGCAGGTGCCGATTTCGGTCACCGCCGTCGGCGGCGAAAAGCTGGACATCCTGGCCTCCGGCGCCGACGACATAAAATTTCTGTCGGCTCGCCTGCCAAGCCTGCTGATCGAATCGTCATTCGGCCGCGCGTTTCCGCGCTTCTACATCCGCGGCCTCGGAAACACCGACTTCGACCTGAATGCGTCGCAGCCCGTGTCGCTCGTCTACGACGACGTCGTGCAGGAAAACCCGATCCTGAAGGGATTCCCGGTCTTCGATCTGGAACAGGTCGAGATGTTCCGCGGGCCGCAGGGCACGCTGTTCGGCCGCAACACGCCGGCCGGCGTCGTCAAGTTCAACTCCGTGCGCCCCTCGCGCGACGGCGGCGGCTATGTCCAGGCGAGCTATGGCGACGACGGCAACACCAATGTCGAGGGCGCCGTCGGCGGCGCGCTCGGCGAACATTGGGCCGCCCGCTTCTCCGGCCTGTACCAGCACCGCGACAACTGGGTGGACAACGTCCGGCCCGCCCCGGTCGGCGTCATCAACAAGAACGCCTTCGAGGGCTTCAACGAATTCGCCGGGCGATTGCAGTTCCTCTACGAGCCCAATGACACGTTCAGCGCGCTGATCAACATCCATGCGCGCAGCCTCGACGGCTCGGCCCGGATGTTCCGCGCCAATATCATCGAGCCGGGCACGAATGACCTCGTCAGCGGCTTTGATCCTGCCCAAGTGTCCACCGACGGAAAGAACGTCCAGAAGCTCGACTCATCCGGCGGCAGCGTCCGGCTGCGCTGGGATTTTGGCCGCGTGACACTGCACTCGATCACGGGTTACGAGACGGTCGACGTCTACAGCCGCGGCGACATCGACGGCGGCTACGGCGCGGCGTTCATTGGCCCGCCCCCGCTCTCGGGGCCGGGCTTCATCCCGTTCCCGGCGCAGTCGGCGGACGGGCTGCCGAAGCACGAGCAGATCACGCAGGAGCTGCGCTGGGAATCGCGCGAGTGGGGCGCATTCGACTGGCAGGCCGGCGTCTACTACTTCGACGAGAACATCACGATCGACAGCTTCGACTACAACACGCTCGCGAGCGGCGTCCAGGACGGTTACGCGCAGCAGCACCAGAAGAACACCTCGTGGGCGGTGTTCGGCTCGGGCGAGTACGAGGTTTCCGACGCGTTCACGCTGCGCGGCGGATTGCGCTATACGAATGACGAGAAGGACTTCACGGCCCAGCGCTTCCAGTCGCCGTTCGGAGCTCCGCCGCTCGGCCCGATCAGCGCTCATCCGTCGGACAGCGAGGTCACCGGGGACGTCAGCGGAACCTGGAAGTTCAATGACGACACGAACCTGTTCGTGCGCGTCGCCCGCGGCTACCGGGCGCCGAGCATCCAGGGACGCATCCTGTTCGGCGACACGGTGTCGGTCGCGGATGCCGAGACCATCCTGTCCTACGAGGCCGGCGTGAAGACCAGCCTGTTCGATGACCGGGGCCGGCTCAGCTTCACGGTCTACAAGTACACGATGGACAACCAGCAACTGACGGCTGTCGGCGGCTCGACGAACTTCAACACGCTGATCAACGCGAACAAGACCGATGGCCAGGGTTTCGAGCTGGACTTCGAGGCAAAGCCCGTGGAGAGCCTGATGCTCACGGTCGGCCTGAGCTACAACGACACCCAGATCAACGACTCGAACCTCGAGATCCAGCCCTGCGGCGGCGGCTGTACCGTCCTTGACCCCGCGGGATCGCTGCCGGGGCTGGTCAGCATCGACGGCAACCGCCTGCCGCAGTCGCCCGAGTGGATCGCCAACATGACGGCGCGCTGGGGCGTGCCGGTCGGCAGCGGCGAGTTCTTCGTCTTCACCGACTGGGCCTACCGCAGCGACATCAACTTCTTCCTGTACGACTCCATGGAATTCAAAGGAAAGGCGCTGCTCGAAGGCGGCCTGCGCGTCGGCTACGACTGGAACGACGGCAGGCAGCAGCTTGCGTTCTTCGGCCGCAACATCACCGACGAGATCCAGGCGGTCGGTGGCATCGACTTCAACAACCTGACGGGCTTCATAAACGAACCGCGTCGCTGGGGCCTGGAGTTCAAGACGAAGTTCTGATCGAGGGCCGGCACGGATGCCGGAATTGCCGGAAGTCGAGACGACGCGCCGGGGCATCGAGCCCTGGCTCGTCGGCCACCGCATCGAGCGGGTCGTCGTGCGCGACCGGCGCCTGCGCTGGCCGGTGTCGCGCGATCTTCCCGCGAGGCTTCGCGGATCCACGGTCCGCGCCGTGGGCCGGCGCGCGAAATACCTGCTGATCGCAACCGACGCCGGAACCGCGATCCTGCACCTCGGCATGTCCGGCAGCCTGCGCGTGATGGATGCGGACGCGCCTCCGCTGGCGCACGACCATGTCGACATCGTGCTCGACTCCGGGCGCTGCCTGCGCTTCAACGACCCGCGGCGATTCGGCTGCCTGCTGTTCACGGCCGGCAATCCGCTGGATCACCGGCTGCTCGCCGGCCTCGCCGTGGAACCGCTGTCCGGCGAGTTCGACGGCGAGTTGCTGTGGCGGCGCGCGCGCCGCCGCCGCGTCTCGATCAAGGCCTTCATCATGGATTCGCGTTCCGTCGTCGGAGTCGGGAACATCTACGCCAGCGAGGCGCTGTTCCGCGCAGGCATCCGCCCCGGGCTCGCCGCCGGCAGGGTCAGCCGCGAGCGCATGGCCGCACTCGTCATCGGCATTCGCGAGGTGCTGAACGAAGCGATCGGCGCCGGCGGCACGACACTCAGGGATTACGTGGATCCCTCAGGCATGCCCGGCTATTTCCGGCAGAGGCTGTTCGTCTATGAGAGGACGGGCAAACCCTGCCGGAAATGCCGCACGCCGATCCGCCAGTTCGTGCAGGGCCAGCGCAGCACCTACTGGTGCCCCCGCTGCCAGCGCTAGCGCAGTTCAGGCCCCGGGCCGCGCAGCACGCCGTTTCGCGAGCGCCTCGACGACGATCGGGTCCACGAAGCGCGAGACGTCTCCGCCCAGCAACGCGATCTCGCGCACCATCGAAGATGAGATGAACGTGAACTGTTCCTTCGGCGTCAGGAAGACGTAGTCCACGTCCGGCGCGAGATGGCGGCTCATGTTCGCAAGCTGGAACTCGAACTCGAAGTCGGACACCGCGCGCAGGCCGCGGAGCACGATCTGGCTCCCCTGCTCGCGCGCGAAATCGACGGTGAGCCCCGCGTAGCCGATCACCTTGACGTTCGGCAGGTCGGCGACGACCTTGCGCGCGAGGTTCACGCGCTCATCCAGCGAAAAGAGCGGCGCCTTGTACGGGTTCGACGCGATGCCTACGACCACGCGGTCGAAGATGCCGGACGCGCGCCGCACCAGGTCCTGGTGACCATTGGTGATCGGATCGAAGGTGCCGGGATAGACGGCGACTCGTTTCGGATTCATTTCAGCGCCAGATGATAACCGACCGCGCCCGCCTTGCCCGACCGGTGCATCGTCCAGCCCGCGGGCAGCGGCGGCGGGCCGTCCTTTGCCGGCGCCTCGAGATAGACGCGCGCAGACGGTGACAGCCAGCCGCCGGAGTCCAGTTTCCTCAGCGTCCCGGCGAGCAGGCCGGACGCGAATGGCGGATCGAGAAAGACGATGTCAAAGCGCTCGGGTGGCCCATCGAGCCACTGGAGCGCGTCGGCCTCAACGACCCGTGCGCGCTCCGCACCCAGGGTCGCGATCGTTTCGCGCAGGCGTTCGGCGCTCGTCCGGTCGGATTCGACGAAAGTCGCTGCTGCCGCGCCGCGCGACAGGGCCTCGAGCCCCAGCGCACCGCTTCCGGCGAACAGGTCGAGGCAGCGGCTTCCCTCGACGACCGGCGCGAGCCAGTTGAACAGCGTTTCGCGGACCCGGTCGGGCGTCGGGCGAATGCCGGGCCGCGCGGCAAAACGGATGCGGCGCCCGCGCCATTCGCCGCCGATGATTCGCAGTTCATTGGGCTTTTTGCAGTGCATTGTCCATCGGCTCGCGGCGATAGCGGCGCATCGAATACCGCCAATCCCGTAGACTTGCGTGACGATTCAGGCCGAGCGTAGGCTGGCCCGAAACAAACGAGCGCGATGATACGCGCCCTGGTCGCGGACAACATTTTGCCGGAGTCTCCGAAATGAGGATTCTTTACGCCGCCACGGCGCTCGTAGCCGGCCTGATGCTCGCTGCGTGCGGCGGCTCGAAGGGCGACGGAATCGGTGTGACCGATCCGACCTCCGGCAATGGCAACCCCGCTCCGCCGCCGGCCGGTGTCGGCAGCTTCAAGGCCAGGTTCCAGCCAAGCATCGGGGTGCTGCCCTATCCGACAGACCTCTATTTCAACCCTTCCCCCGGGACGATTCCCGACGGCACGCTGAACCTCCCGTCGACGATCGCGCCTTTCACGCCGCACATCGTCGCAATGAACGCGCTCGATGGATTCTCGACGACGGCCGACATCACGCTGCGGTTCTCCGGCCCGATCGACGGGACGACGCTCGCCGCCAACGTGCGCGTGATCCGCGTCTCCATCGACAACGCCACGAAGGCCACGACCGGAGTGCTCGGCATACTCCAGCCGGGAGTCGATTATTCCGTCAGCGTGTCGCCGGACATCGACGCTGCCGGCGCGACGATGCTGATCAGGCCGCTCAAGCCGCTCGTCGCATCCACCGCCGGGACCAATAACGGCTACCTGGTGCTGGTGTCGAATGGCGTGCTGGACACGACCGGCCAGCCCGCGACGCCCGATACCGAATACCTGAGCATCCGCGACACGGCGATTGCCGACATCGTCGCGGGCCTCCCGCTTCCAACCTGCGCGCCACTCACGAATGCAACCCTGAACGGCATCTGCCGCCTGACCTGGGCGCATCTGCGCATCGGCGCGTCGCTGCCGGGCGGTCTCGCGATCTCGCCGGGCAATGTCGTTGCATCCTGGAGCTTCTCGACGGAATCGACCCGCGATACGCTCGGCATCCTCGCAGCGACGACCACAGCGCGCCCGTACACCGTCGCGGCATCCGGCGCCCCGTTCAACACGACGGCCTTCATGGGATTGCCGGGCTTCGCAAACCTGTACAACGGCACGCTCAACGTTGCCTACTACCTCGGCGTGCCGGCGACAGCCACGGACCCGATCGCGACGACGCGGTCCTGGCAGGCGGCCGGTTGCCCCGGCTTCCCGGGCCCCTGCAACCCGAGCCTGGACCCGGCCAGCCGCAACCTGACCCGGTTCAACCCGGTACCCGGCCCGACCGCTGCGCTCGACATCCCGATGCTGCTGGCGGTGCCGAACATTTCCGCCAAGCCCCCCGCGGGCTGGCCGGTCATCGTTTTCGTGCACGGCTTCCCGCGGGACCGCAGCGATGCGCTGCTGATCGCCGACATGATGGCCACGCGCGGCTTCGCGACGATCGCGATCGACCTGCCGCTGCACGGCATCACGCCCTCCTCGGCCGCATACGCCCAGCCGTTTGCACAGACGCCGATCGAGCGCACCTTCAATCTTGACCTGCAGGACAACGCGCATTTCGGCGTTCCCGCGCACGACGGACTCGTGGACCCGACCGGCGTCAACTTCCTCAACCTGACCAACGTGCTGGTGTCGCGCGACAACATCCGGCAGGGCATCGCCGACAACATCGCCCTGATCCGCACGATCCCGACGATCGACTTCGACGGAGTCCCCGGAGCCGACTTCGACGCTGCCCGCATCCATGTGCTGGGATACTCGCTGGGCGGCACGCATGCCGGAACGGTGCTCGGCCTGCTCGGGTCCGAGGTCAAGGCCTCGGCGTTGCCGAGCGCCGCCGCGATGCTGTCGCGGACGATCGAGGAATCCGCGACTTACGGACCGATCATCAACAGTCTGCTTGCGGCATCCGGCCTGCAGCCGAATACCACCATCTACCGGCAGTTCTTCCGCGACGTGCAGGCGGCCGTGGATTCGGGCGATGCCTACAATTACACGACGACCGCGGCCGGGGCGGCCGCAGGCGGACGCGAGGTTTACGTTTCGGTGTTCGAGGGCGGCGCGGGCGGGTTCCCGACCGACCCTGTCGTGCCGGTCAGCTCGACGCGCCGGTTCATCGACACGCTGGGAGGCACGGGTGTGCCGCGCGTGAACACGCCCGGCGCGACCGTGGTGGCCGGAACCAATGGCGGCTACGTGCCGTTCTCGCAGGGCATCCACAACTCGATGCTCGACCCGGGCCCGTCAGCGCAGGTCACGCTGGAATTGCAGCGCCAGATCGCGGACTTCTTCCAGACCGCGGATACGGTCGGCGCCACCATCGTGATCAATCCTGCCAACATCGCGGTCATCGCGCCGTAGCCGCCCGACCGCGCGGACCTTGACCACCGAACCTTCGAACGCAGAGCCCGCGCAGGGCGGCTTCCTCAGTCGCCTGCGCGCCAGGGTCAACCGCGGCGCCTCGTGGGTAGCGGACCTGCTGCCGGGACGGCGCATCGACGATGCGCTGTTCGAGGAGCTCGAGACGAAGCTCCTGGCCGCGGACGTCGGCGTCGAAGCGACGAATGCCGTGCTCGCAGACCTGCACCGTGCCGTGGCACGCAGCGAGCTCGCGGACGCGGCGGCGCTCCTGGGTGCGCTTCGCAAGGCGTTGCTGGCGATACTCCAGCCCGTCGAGCGGCCGCTCGTCATCGACCGCAGCCGCAAGCCATTCGTGATCCTGGTCGTCGGCGTCAACGGTTCGGGCAAGACGACGACGATCGGCAAGCTCGCGAGCAGGCAGAAGGCCGAGGGCCTCTCGGTGATGCTCGCGGCGGGCGATACCTTCCGCGCCGCCGCCGTCGAGCAGCTGGCCGCCTGGGCCGAACGAGCATCCGTGCCGATGGTCTCGCAGGCGCCCGGGGCCGACCCCGCCGCCGTCGTCTTCGACGCGCTGCAATCCGCGCGCGCCCGCGGCATCGACGTGCTGATCGCGGACACCGCGGGCCGCCTGCACACCCAGGCCCACCTGATGGACGAGCTATCCAAGGTCGCGCGGGTGCTGAAGCGCCAGGATCCTGACGCCCCCCACGAGGTACTCTTGGTGCTCGACGCAGGCCTCGGGCAGAACGCCCTGCGCCAGGCCGAGCAGTTCCACAGGGCGATCGGCGTCACCGGCATCGCCGTCACGAAGCTGGACGGCACGGCCAAGGGGGGTATCGTCATCGCGATCGCGCAGCGCTTCGGGCTACCGATCCGGTTCGTCGGCGTTGGCGAGCAGACGGAGGATTTCGGTATCTTCAACGCAGGCGCCTATGTCGACGGGCTCCTGCGATCCACGCCCGGGAATGCCCAGTGATCCGATTCGACCGCGTATTCAAGCGTTATCCGAATGGCCGCGAGGCCCTGGCCGAGCTGTCATTCGAGCTTGCCACCGGCGAGATGGCCTTCCTCACGGGCCATTCCGGCGCGGGCAAGAGCACCGTGCTGCGCCTGATCGCGCTGCTCGAGCGCCCGACGCGCGGCCAGGTCGTCGTCAACGGCCGCAACACGGGCACGTTGCGCTCGGGCGCCATCCCGGCATTCCGGCGCCAGGTCGGCGTGGTCTTCCAGGACCACCGGCTCCTGGACGACCGGCCCGTCTACGACAATGTCGCGCTGCCGCTCGCGATCGCGGGCGTGCCGCGCCGCGAAATGGACAAGCGCGTGCGCGCGGCGCTCGACCAGGTCGGCCTGCTCGGCAAGGAAAGGATGTTTCCGCTCGAGCTGTCGGCGGGCGAGCAGCAGCGCGTCGGCATCGCGCGCGCCGTCATCACGAAGCCGCCCGTGCTGATCGCGGACGAGCCGACCGGGAACCTGGATCCGGACCTTGCGTTCGAGGTCATGAATCTGTTCCAGCGCTTCAATGCGGTCGGCGTCACGGTGCTGGTCGCGACGCACGGCGTGCACCTGCTCGACCGCTTCCCGGTGCGCAGGATCCACATCGAGCAGGGCCGCCTGGCGAATCCTCCTTATGTCGCTGCCTGAAGAACTCCGCAATGTGCGGCCGGTCGGCCCGCGCACGCTCGGCGGCGCGGCATCGACGTGGTTCGAGCGCCACGCGCAGACGCTCGTCGGGTCGCTCGGAAGGCTCGCGCGCCAGCCGCTGGCGACCATCCTGACGATCGTGGTGATCGGCATCGCTCTCGCGCTGCCGGCGGCGCTTTATCTCGTGGTCGCGAACGCGCGCGCCGTGACCGCCGGTCTCGGCGACACCGTGCAGCTCTCCGTCTACCTGCGCATTCCGACGACGCCGGAGCAGGCACGCAAGGTCGCGCGCGCGATCCAGGCGCGCCGCGACGTGGGCGAGGCGGTGCTCGTCAGTCCCGACGAGGGGCTCGCCGAATTCCGCTCGCTCTCCGGCATCGGGGAGGCGCTGGAGGCGCTCACGGAGAATCCGCTGCCCTGGGTCGTCAAGTTGCGGCCCGCCGCCGGCGCAGATTCCGCGGCTTCGGTCGAGACCCTCGCCGCCGAGCTGCGAAAGCTCCCGGAGGTCGAGCTGGTCGAGGCCGATACGGCCTGGGTGCGCCGCCTGCACGCGATGCTCGATGCATTGCGCCGGCTGGTCGTGCTGGCGGCGGCCGTGCTCGCGATCGGCGTGCTCGCGATCGTCGGCAATACGATCAGGCTCGAGATCAACGGACGCCGCGCGGAGATCGAGGTCACGAAGCTCGTCGGCGGCAGCAATGCATTCGTGCGCAGGCCGTTCCTTTATTCAGGATTCTGGCAGGGCCTGGCGGGCGGGTTGCTCGCCGTGGCGCTGATCGGCATCGGCCTCGCCATCCTCGCGGCGCCGGTCGCGCGCGTGGCTGCAGCCTACGGCGCGTCATTCGAGCTCACGGGACTCGCGGCTCAGGAATATCTCGCGATCATCGGCGGCGGCGCGCTGCTGGGGCTGCTCGGCGCCTGGATCGCGGCGGCATTTCACCTGCGGCGGATCGAGCCGCGCGCCTGACGGCGAGGCGCGCGGAGCTACTGTCAGCGTCCGAAGCGGGCCCTGTATTCCAGCGGCGCGACCCCGAGCGTACGCCGGAAGGCGCGCCTCATGCCCTGCTCATCGGCGAAGCCGCACTGCCTCGCGATCGCCTTCATGCGGCTCGGACCCTCCTCGATGCGCCGGCGCGCCGCCTCGACACGTGCGCGCAGGACGTACGCGGCCGGCGTCACGCCGAACCGCTGCGTGAACCGGCGCGCGAAATGGCGGGCGCTCATGCTGGCGCGCGCCGCCAGTGCCGGCACCGACAGGTCCTCGTCGAGATTCTGCAGGATCCAGAGTTCCAGCCGGCCGAACTCGTCGTCGCGCTGTTGCGCCTGCAGGAAGCGGCTGAACTGCGACTGGCCGCCCGGCCGCTTCAGGAACATCACGAGTTCCTGCGCGACGGCGAGCGCGACCGGGCTCCCCCAGTCCTGCTCCACCAGCGAAAGCGCGAGGTCCATGCCCGCGGTGACGCCGGCCGACGTGTACAGGCGGCCGCTCTGGACGTAAATCGCGTCCGCATCCACGCGAGCGCGCGGCGCCGCGGCGGCGAGCCGCTCGCACCAGGCCCAGTGCGTCGTGACCGTCCGGCCGTCAAGGAGCCCGGCTCGCGCAAGGATAAGGGCGCCGTTGCAGATCGAGCCGAGGCGCTCCACGTCCCCGGCCCGGGCCCGCAGCCATGCGAGCAACGCCGGGTTGCGCGCGGCATTCTCCTGGCCGATGCCGCCGCTGACGAGCAGCGTGTCGATCCGCCGTTTCTCGCGGATGCTGCGCGTCGCGATGAGCTGCAGGCCGCCGGATGTCCTGACCGGCCCGCGATGCATCGCGATCAGCTCGACTTCATAAGCGGATTTCGCGAGCCCCGCGTGATCGCGCAACCAGCGCGCCGTGCGCGCGAACACCTCGAGCGGGCCCGTGATGTCGAGTATCTGCGCCCCTGGATAAACGAGCATCGCGACGCGATGCGGCGTGCGGCGCCGGACGACGAGGGATGCGCGAAACTTCTTCACGGGCCGCCAGTCTGCCCTGTCGCGGAGCTGCGGAACAGCGGTGCCCGGTTGGCAGAAAATGATGCCAGTACGTCCGTACGGCCATCGGGCGCGGGAGCAATGTGATGATGCGTTGGCTGCCGGGAATCGGGGTGGGCGAAATGAAATTCAGAGCGCTTCTTCGGAGAGGCCCGCTGTTGCCGTCGATGGGCGCTGCGGCGGCGGTCGCACTGTCCATTGCCGCCTGGCAGGCATCGGCCCGGGATGATGCGCCGCAGGCGGCTGGCGGAGCGCCGCCCGCTGCCGTCGATGTCGCCGCATTCACGGCGGACGGCCAGCTCCAGCGGCCTTCGAACCTCGACGAATGGGTCTTCCTCGGGGCATCGCTCGGCATGGGCTACAACGCCCGCGCCTTCGATCCGAACGCACCCGGGCAATTTCAGGTCGTGTTGATGGAGCCGCAGGCTTACCGGCGGTTCGTCGAAACGGGCGCATATCCGGATGGCGCGATGTTCCTGCTGTCCTTCTATAACTCCGAACAGAAAGTGTCGATCAACCGCAGCGGCTTCGTGCAGCGCGACCTCGACAGTTTCGAGATCCACCTGATCGACAGGCGGCGTCCCGGCGAGGGCCATTACTTCTATCCGTTCGACGCGAAGGACACCAAGACCGCGGTACTGCCACCCGGCAATGCCTGCATCACCTGCCACCTGAAAAACGGGGCGTTCAGCGGGACCTTTGCGCAGTTCTATCCGACCATCCGTCACCGTATTCCCGCGGCGAACCTCCAGGAACACAACGCGGGCTGAGT
>Ga0326726_10002419_pt1 | contig 17201 bp, 15 predicted proteins | sample MHFenrmetagenome_2_FD_207603 | JGI IMG/M metagenome (GOLD analysis project Ga0326726, IMG submission 207603) | Lab enriched peat soil microbial communities from Michigan Hollow, Ithaca, NY, United States - MHF15MN | ecosystem: Environmental > Terrestrial > Soil > Wetlands > Peat | place: USA... | reverse complement strand
GGGTGGACATCGCGAGATGGATCTATGCTCCCGCCGTGAAGATCGCAATCCCGGGGTTGGTGTTGGTCGCGGCCTGCGGCACGAACGAGTCGACGTCGAACGAGTGCCGGCCACTGGCGAGCCCTGCCGACAACTTCGAGAGCCCGGGGCTGGCGTGTGATGGCTGGGGTACGCTGCTGCACGGTCAGACGGCGTATCGCAAGGACGGTGCGCTGGTGATCGATAACCCCGGGTTCCCGGACCGGTGCATCGACGGCTACGACATGAGCCGTGGGCTGACCATCCAGCTGCGCCACGTCACGTTCGCGAGTGACGACGGATCTGCGACCTTGTCGGTCGAGCTCGCGCACGATCCTTCGCTCAGCGGCAACTTCAGAGGTGGCCTCGACCTGACCGGCGATGGGATGCTCGTCGCGGACGACGACTTCGGTCCGGTCGGCCAGCGCGAGTACGTGCGCGGGGAGATGTCGTGGTGGCGAGTGCTCCCGACGACGATCGACAACAAGCCGGCGTTGAGCTCCGAGTACTCGAGCGATGGCATCACGTGGTCGACGCTCGGATCCGCGGTCGTCCATTCCGGCACGTCGCTCGCTCACGCGACGGTCGCGATCTATCTCGAGAACGCATCGGTCTCGCTCGAGAGCATGAACTGCGCGCCGTGAGGTACCGCCGCGGCCATGGCGAAGGCGAAGCAACCGACCAAGAAGCCCGCGAATCAGGCCACAGATCATGATCGGCGTGCGTAGTCGCTACTTGAGCAGCGGTTCGACGTAATCCTGCGCGGGGGTCGTGAGCTCGGGGCCGGTGGGCGACAGGTAGACCGAGACCTCGCTGCGCAGGCCGAACTGGCCGGGGAAGTAGAGGCCCGGGCCGACGGTGAAGCCGGTGCCCGGCGTGAGGATGCGCGTGTCCTTGACCTCGAAGTCGTCGAGGTCGGCACCACCGCCCTGGAGATCGTTGTCGATCGAGTGGCCGGTGCGGTGCATGACGTTGTCGGCGAAGCCCGCCTTCTTGATGAACGCACGCGTCGCCTGATCGACCTCGGCGCCGCTGACGACGCGGTGCTTGCGGTTGCGATCGGTGATGAGGACGATCGCCTGATCGCGCGCGAGCGAGACGGTCTCGAAGGCCTTCGCGAGCTTGTCGGGGACGGTCTTGTCGGCGACGGCGCACCATGTCTGCGCGGCGTAGATGCCCTCGGGCTTGTCGACCTTCGCGGCGACCGAGATGACGATCGGATCGCCGACCTGGATCTGCGCGGTCCGCGCCGCGGTGGGCACGTAGTACGGGTCGGCGGTGTTGACGCCTGCGGCGACCACGGGCGGTGGACCGGCGAGCCCGCGCATCATCATGCCGCGCACGATCGTCTGCTGGACCTCGTACTCGCTGACAGGCAAGCGCGCGGACAGCCGCGTGGTGACGAGGCGCAGCGCTTCCTTGCGCAGCTCGACGATGTGGTGCACGGCGACGAAGTGCGCGGTGTGACCGGGGTCGCCCCAGATCGCCTTCGTGTACTGCACGAGCGTGTCGGACGACCGGACCTGGACCCCGGTGGCGCGGATGAGCTCGAGCGTGCCGGCATCGACGCGCGACACGTTCGGGACCGCGGCCTTCGCCGAGTATTCGACGGCGATCGACTTCACGCCCTTGAGCATCGCGCGCAGCTGCTTCTCGTAGTCGCGGTAGCCGAGGTAGGTGAGCTTCTTGCCGGGGAGGTGATCGAACTGGCGCAGCTCGGAGTTGTGGACGAGCGCGATCGGCTCGCCGCGCGCCGGGATCATGTAGAACCACGGTCGCTGCGGGTGGCTCTCGGGCGTGACGAGCCGCACCGCGATCGGGTTCTGGCCATCGCGATCGTAGAGCAGCCACGCGTCGAGGCGTTGCACGGCCAGCAGGCCCTGCACCGCCGTGAGATCCGAGATGCCGACGCGCGACGGGATCGCGGTCGGGGCGTCGGGTGACGGCGTGTACGGATCGATCGGCGCCTTCTTGTCATCCTTCTTCGGCGGCGGCGCCTTCGGGACCGGCGGCTCGGCGTACGGATCGAGCGGCACGTCCTTCGGCGGCGCCTTGGGCGCGGGCGCCTTGGGCGCGGGCGGTTTCGGAGCCGGTGCCTTCGGCGCGGGAGCCGGCGCAGGTGCCGGGACCGGAGGCGGCGCGGGCTGCGCGCTCGCCGAGGTGACGAGGGCGGCGACGACAACCAGGGCGAGCATTCGGGTCATGAGCGGCTCCTACCGGCGGTGAGCTGAAGCTCGGCGATCAGCTCCGAATGAATAGCACCGTTCGACGCCAGGACCTCGCCGGAGTGTGGGTCGAACGGCCCACCTCGTGTGTTCGTCACGGTCCCCCCGGCCTCGGCGACGACGAGGGCGCCGGCGGCGATGTCCCAGGGCTTGAGCCTGCGCTCCCAGTAGCCATCCATGACGCCACGCGCGACCAGGCAAAGATCGATCGACGCGCAGCCGAGCCGGCGGCACGCGCCGGCGACGCGCTGGAAGTGATCCCACGACGCGAAGTTGTTGTCGGGGTTCGTGGCACGGTCGTACGGGAAGCCGGTCGTCAGCAGCGCGTCGTCGAGGCGCGCCACCGCGCTCACGCGCAACGGCCCGCGCTCGTCTCGCGCGCCACCGCCGGCAGTCGCCTCGAACCACCAGCCGAGTGCCGGTGCCGCGACCACGCCGACGATCGGCCGGTGCTCGGCATCTTCGAGCCCGATCGAGATCGACCAGATCGGGAGCCCGTGCGCGAAGTTCACCGTGCCGTCGATCGGATCGACGAGCCAGCGCATCGCCCCGGACCCGGTCTCGCCCGACTGGCCGCCCTCCTCGCCCAGGATCGCGATCCCGGGCGCGCGCTCGGCGAGCACTGCTCGGATCGTCTCCTCGCTACGCAGATCCCATTCGGTGACGAGATCGCGCGGGTTGCCCTTGTGACGGATGTCGGCGGCGCGCGCGTTGGCGAGCAGCTTCGACGCGGCCTCCGCGGCCGCGCGCGCGACGGCGAGCAGCTCCGCGCTCACAGATCGAGGCGCATCGCGACGCGCCCGGCACCCGAGGCCTGCGAGAACGTCTCCGCGGCCGCGACGTGCTTGCCGAGCGTCGAGCGATCGACGACGCGGAACCCGAACTTCGCGGCGAAGAAGTCGCTCGCGCTCTCGGTGAGCAGATAGATCCGGCGCACGCCGCGCCACCGCGCCTGGCCGACGGCCATGTCGGCGAGCATCCAGCCGTAGCCGGCCCCGCGGCACTCGGGATCGACCGCGAGCGCGCGCAGGATCGCGTCGTCGCCGTAGACCTCGAGCGCGACACACCCGACCGTGCCCTTCTCGTTGCGCAGCACGTAGAACGACGGGAACTGATCGTCACGCGCGGCTTCGTCGGCGAGGCCCACGGACGCGAGGATGCTGCGCACGCTCGCCATGTCGGCGCGTTGTGCCGGGCGCATCGCATCACCGATCTCGTCGAGCAACTTGTCGTGCAGGCCATCGAAGCTGCCCGACGACAGCACGACGACGACATCGCCGGGCGCCGCGCTCTCGGCGAGCTGCTTGACGATCGCGGAGGTCTCCGGCGTGTAGCTCGCCTTCGTGCCGCTGCGGTGCAGATCGAGCGCGAGCTTCTCGGGATCGAAGCGCTCGTCCTCGGGGATCTTCGACGGGTCGAACATCTTCGCGACGATCACCTCGTCGGCGTGCGCGAACGCGTCGGCGAACTCGGCCTGGAACGTCTTGCGGCGGCTCGTGGCCGAGCGCGGCTCGTACACCGCGATCAGGCGGCGCTTCGGGAACCGCTTGCGCAGCGCCTTGAGCGTCTCGCGCACGGCAGTCGGGTGGTGCGCGTAGTCGTCGAGCACGGTGACGCCGCCGGCGATGCCGCGCAGCTCCTGCCGCCGGCGCACGCCGGCGAAGCTCGCGACGCCGCGCTGGATGTCCTTGATCGGCACGCCCTGCGCGTGCGCGACCGCGATCGCGGCGACGCAGTTGCCGACGTTGTGACGGCCGACGAGCAGGGTCTCGAAGCGCTCGTAGCGCTCGCCGTCGTGAAAGACGTCGAACGACACGCGCCCGGACTTGCCGACCTCGAGGTTCTTCGCCCACCACGCGATGTCCGCGGGCAAGCCACCGTCGGTGTCCTCGCCGGCATCGCCGCTCGCGGAGCTATCGCCGCCGAGCACGCAGTACAGCTCGACGTTGCATTGCGCCTGCTTCGCGACCGCGCGCACGTCGGCCGACTCGGCGTACGCCACGAGCAATCCGTCCGCCGGGATCAGCGCGACGAGCTTCTTGAACGTGTCGCGCACGGCGTCGAACGACGCGAAGATGTCGACGTGATCGAGCTCGATGCTCGTCAGGATCACGGTGTCGGGCTTGTAGTGCAGGAACTTCGAGCCCTTGTCGAAGAACGCGGTGTCGTACTCGTCGCCCTCGATGACGAACGGGCCCTTGCCGGCGCGCCACCCGTGACCGAGCCCGACCGGCACGCCGCCCACGAACAGGTTCGGATCGCGACCGGCTTGCTCGAGGATGTGCGCGAGCAGCGACGTCGTGGTGGTCTTGCCGTGCGTACCCGACACGACGATCGAGGTCTTGCCCGGCAACAGGTGCTCGCCGATCACCGCCGGAAACGAGGTCAGCTTGATGTGTCGCGCCTGTGCCGCCGTGACCTCGACATGATCCTTGCCATGGACATTTCCCACCACCACGACCTCCGGTTCCCAATCCAGGTTGTGCGCGTCGTACGGCATCATCACCGGCACGCCGAGGGCCGCGAGCTGCTCGCTCATCGGGGGATACACCGCGGCATCCGACCCACGGACCTCGTGGCCGGCAGCAGCGAGTAGCCCCGCGACAGCGCCCATGCCCGTCCCCCCGATGCCGATGAGATGCACCTTCACGATCGAGCGGACCCTACCCGGGGTGCCCTCGTCGGTAAAGCCCTGGTGCGATCGAAGATCAGCTATGATTTCGTTGCGGAAATGGACGGTCGGCGTCACGAACGACGGCACTTCTTCCGCGGTCGTGTGAGGCCCGGGCGCGTGATGCCGGTGCGGTACAAGACCGCGGCGCGCGCGAGCTGGGTGACGGCCGAGACCCGCAACATCGGCGTGGGCGGCGCGTTCATCGCATCCACCGAGCCAGCGCCGATCGGGACCACGATCACCGTCGAGCTCAAGCTGACCGGCTCGCAGCAGACCTTCGTGTTGCCCGCGGTCGTGCGCTGGGTCGCCGAGGACGGCGGCATGGGCGTGCAGTTCGTGGGCGTCGACGTCGATATCCTGCTCGAGCTCAACGACTACTTCGCCAGCCTGTAGGCTAAGATCGTCCACCTTGAGGCGCGCGATCGTCGTCGTGATGCTCGTCGGGCTAGCGACCGTGGCGCGGGCCGAGTCGCGCGACGAGCTGCAGGCGCGCGGCGAGAAGCTCGGGCGCGACGGCCGATGGGGCGAGGCGATCAAGGCGTTCAAGGCCGCCGACAAGCTCGAGCACCGCACGCTCCACGCGTGTCTGATCGCGCTCGCGTACACGCGGCGTGAGGCCTGGCCGCAGGCCGAGATCTACCTCGCGAAGTGCCGGATCCCGACGCCCGGCGAGACGCTGCCGGAGTGGGTGGCGGAGGCCGAGGGGCTGATCCGCGAGCGCCTGCGCGCCGAGACGCTGACCGCGGTGACGATCGAGGTCAGGCCCGCCGGCGCGAGCGCGACGCTCACCGCGTCGAGCTTCGAGCCCGACGAGGTGTTCGCGCCGCGCACCATTCACCTCCAGCGCGGCACGCACGTGATCGTCGGTCGCGCGCCCGGCTACGACGACCAGCGGCGCGTCATCACGATCGACAGCGCGACGCCCCAGCACATCGTGATCGACTTCCTCGCCGCGAAGCCCGCGGCGAGGTCGACTCGTGCCCGGCTGTTCGTCGCCGGTGGAGCGGCGGTCGTCCTCGGTGCGGTCTCGTACGGGGTCATGGGGCTCAGCTATCTCCGGCTCCGGGACTCCGCGGCGTACAACAACGGCCTGCCGAGCGCGGCGGAGGCGACGTACAAGATCGCGCGCGTCACCACCATCGCGTGCTGGGGCGTCGGCGCCGGGCTGTTGCTCGCCGGCGCGTTGTGGCATCGCGACCCCGAGGCGACGACCATCTCCGCGACGCCGCTGCCGGGCGGCGGCCTCGTGACGATCGGATGGGCGCGATGATCCGCGCGATCGTCGTCGCCGCGATCGCGACCGGATGCTTCTACTTGCCGGACCGTCACCCCGGCGCGTTCGGTGATGATGCCGACACGGGCGGCGACACGGGCGGCGACGGCATCCCACCGTGCTGGAACCCAGCCCTTGCCGATCACGACGAGGATGGCGACCAGATCGTCGACGGCTGTGACAACTGCCCCGCGGACTCGAATCCCGACCAGGAGGACCTCGATCACGACGGCGTCGGTGACGCGTGCGACCCACGCCAGGGACCGATCGATCACATCGTGTTCTTCGACGGGTTCGGGGCCGCGCAGCTCGACCCGAGCTGGTTGCCGGTGACCGTCGGCGGAGCTCCGAGCTGGAGCCTCGGCAGCGACATGGTTCACCAGACGGCCGGGTCATCCTCCGCCGTGCTCGAGCTTGCCGACCACACCTTCACCGCCGCGATCGTCGACGTCCGCGTCGACACCGTCAGCACGTTTTCGCGCGAGGGGGCGTGGGTCCGGGCCGACATGAGCGGCTCGCCGAGCGCCGATCACGTCGCGTGCTACACCGGCGGCGGTCTACTGTCCGTCGTCCACAACACCAACCCGATGGTGCAGTTGTTAAACGGCTTCGGGCGTGTGCGCCTGGTCGTCTTCGATGTCGGGACCTGCTCGGCGTACCTCCAGTCGCCGGTCACCGTGAGCCTGCCGACGCTCCTGCCCTCCGCTGCGGGTTACGTCGGGCTGTACACCGACAGCTCGCTGGGCGACTTCGCCTCGATCACGGTGTTCGCGCCGTGACGCGCTCAGGCCTTCACGTTCGTCGACTCGAAGATCTTGTCGGCGGACGCGGGCACGAAGCCCTGGAACAGCGAGCCGTCGGGGAGCGGGTAGCGCTTCGCGAACTCGTAGTAGCAGGACGGTAGGCGCGCGGGAGCGCCGTCGAGCTCGACCGCGATCTCGTCGGCGCGGGTCGAGGATTGCTCGAGCCGCTCGGCCGGGGTGCCCTTGATGGCCCCGCCGGCGGTGTTGAGCACGAAGCCGTGGCCGACGAGGAACACATTCAGGTCGGCGAGGCCGGCGAAGCTGGTGAGCGCGTTGACGTCGACCGTGAAGTGGTTGACGCGAAACCCGAACGCGGCGACCCACGCGGCGTACTCGCTCTCGGCCAGGAGCGCGTCGTAGTCGGCGCGCGTGCACCGCCATGGCCGGCCGGCCCACGGCAGATCGGGGCGCGTGCCGAAGCCGGCCGGGAGCTGCGCGACGAGCCGCGTGATGATCGCGCGCGCACCGGCCGACACCTCGTCGACGCAGAGCTCGCTGATGAACACCTTCGGCAGCCCGGGGCGTGGGTGTCGCCAGTAACGCGCGACGAGCTTCTTGTCGTCGAAGCGATAGCGATCGGGCTGCACGACCCAGCCCTGGGCCTCGAACGGCGCGGCGAGCGCGGCGATGCCGATGCCCGGCAGGCCATACGTCCGCAGCGCGACGTGATCGTTCGCGACCGTGTCACCGCGCGCCGAGAGCAGCGCGTGGATCCGCTCGGCCTGGGGCGTCATCGCGACGTAGTCGCGCCATAGCGCTTCGAGGAGCTCGGCGTTCGTCACGGAGCGTTTAGCGTGATCGGGAACATGATCGTGGTCTTGGGCTTCTTCGAGCGCGGGAACTTCGCCTTCTTGACCGCGCGATCGATGCAGGCGCCGGTGTTCGTGTTCGTGAAGTCACCCTGCTGCTCGTACTTGCCGATCGTGCCATCGCCCTGGATCGTGATCTTGAGCTTGGCCTTGCCGGTGACCGCGAAATGGCTGTAGCAGTCGTGCGCGGCGTCGACGACGGGTTGCATCGCCTGCTCGATCACCGACGCGGTGAGCTGCTCGACCTCGGTCGCTTGCGATGCGTCCTCGGCGCCCGCGGTCACCGGGCCGCACTGCTTCTTGTCGGCCTCGGCGGGTCCGGAGATCGGGCTCGACAACAAGATATTGCCGTCGCAGGGCGTGTAGACGCGATAGCCGATGACGTCGAGCACGATGCCGCTCCTACCCGAGTCGCTCCACCGCGGCTTCGCCGGGATCTTCACGAGCAGCTCGACATGGACGTTCGACACCGCGCGGATCCACGACTTCGCGGCCACCTCGTCGGGGAACGTGCGCGCGTTGTCGTGGAGCGTGGCGACCTTGAGCCGGTTGTTCTCGAAGTGCGGCGTCACGCCGGCGCCGACGACGAACCACGTCTTGCCGTCGAGCTCGACGCCGAGGCAGCGGATGCATGCGGTGAGCGTCAGCGGCACGGACTTCTTCGCCGGGCTCCACTCGCCGGCCTCGAACGCGTCGGCATCGGCATCGACGAGCAACGTCTGGGTCGCCAGCTCCGCCGCGCGCGTATCGCGAACGCGCCGGCACTGGCGCTGCGCGGTATCGTCGCCGGCATCGCAGGCCGCCGTGAGCGCCCAGACGAGCCTCTCGATGCGATGGATGCGCTGAGCGCCGCTGGCCTTGGCCTCGAACGAATCGTCGGCGTGTGCCGCACGCACCGCCACGACGACGGCGAGCGCGACGATCGCGAGCGCCTTCATGACAGCTTGTGCGTGAGGTACGCCTTGAGTCGCAGCTCGGCGTCGACCGGGTCGTTGACCACGATCGGCACCGACTTCTTCAGCTCCTCGTCGAGCTCGGTATAGAACGTCTTGCGCACGGCGGCGTCGGCCATGAGCTGATCGACGCCGCGGCCGCGCACCTTCTGGTCGCCGAGCTTGGCGCAGTACGCCTTGAGCTTGTCGTAGATCGGCCCGCCGAGGAACGCGGTGATCTTCTCGGCCTCGTTCGCGAGGCGCTCGAAGCTGACCTCGGCACCCGTCGGCAAGGCGCCGCGATCGTGATCCTGAGCGAGCTGCGCGCAGACTCGCAGCACCATCACGTCGTCGATCACGCCGATCCCCTCGTTCCAGTCGGGGATCAGATCCATCTTGCTGACGAGGTACTGCAGCGCCCCACCGGCGAGCTTGCGCGATGCTTCGTCTGCCTTGGTCGACTCGAGCAGCGCCTTGAACGCTTCGATATCCTGGCGAATCGTATCGGCCCAGCTCTTGAAGACGTCGATGTGTGCCACGCGGCCTCCTACGAGAGACCGTACCGCCAACGCGAGCGACGATTCAATGCCCTGGGCTCGTGTACGATGTGGGAATGCGGAGCTTGGCTTGTCTCATCGTCCTGACGGCGGTCGCGTGCACCGGCGACCCACCCCCCAACCAGACGAACAAGTGCACGATGTTGGTCTACGACCTGTGCAGCACCGAGCACGACTGCATCTCGACGATGTGCCACCTGTTCCAGTCCGACGGCTTTCAGGTCTGCACCCAGGCGTGCGACGCCACCACGCCGTGTCCGAACGACTCGACCGGCGCCGCCGGGACGTGCAACGCGATGGGCATCTGCAAGCCCGCCGTCGCGAACGACTGCACGCTGTAGCAGCTACTGCGCGATCAGGTCTTTGACGAGCTTCGTCGTCTGATCGGCGCTGATCGAGACCGCGACCGACTTGTTGATGTTCTGCGCGGTATTCACGAACGTGATCTTGTGAGCGCCGGGCGACAGCGGGATCGCACGCTGCGGCGTGGTGAGCCCGGTCGACTTGCCGTCGATCAAGATCTCACAGGGGGGCTTGCTGGACACCATCAGGGTGCCGGTGGCGCCGGACGGAGCCTTCACGGCAGGCTCGGCCTTCGCGGCAGGCGCCTCGGTCTTCGCGGGCTTCTCGACCTTCTCGACCTTCGGGGTCTCGACCTTCTTCGCCGGCGCGGGCGCGGGCGTGTCGAAGCCAGGGTCGGCGAGCGTGCCCGTCGGTGGCGGTGCCGAGGCCTTCGTCGCGGCCGGCGGCGCGGCCGTGTGGTGATGGTGCGCGACGGCAGGTGCGGGTGCCGGTGCGGGCGTGGTCTTCGCGACCGCCGGTGCCGGTGCAGGTGCCACGGTGGTGGCGGTCTTGCCGAGCACCATCTCGAGGTGCGGCGTCTTCGCGGGATCGAAGTGCGCCATCTGCGTCGGCTTGCCCTGGATCGTGAAGATCACGTCGTAGGCGCGCGACGGATCGAGCGACGTCGCGAGCGGCGTGGTGCCGAGGAACGACGTCTTGCCGTTGTCGACGAGCATCACGGTGGCGCCCGACGGCTTCGAGTCGATGCGCACGTCGGCGAGCTTCACGACGCCGCGCGTGGTCTGGACCTCGCGCACCGCGGCGGCGGCCTTCGCGACCGCCACCGGCTCGGCCTTCGCGACCGCCACCGGCTCGGCCTTCGCGACCGCCACCGGCTCGGGCTTCGCGACCGGCTTCGCGATCGGTGCGGGCTCGGCCTTCGCGGCAGGCTCGTCGGCCTTCGCGGCAGGCTCGTCGGCCTTTGCGGCAGGCTCGTCGACCTTCGCGGCGGCGGGCTCGGTCTTCGCCGGCGGCTCGGGCTGCTCGCCACCCGCGGTCGCGGTGGCGGCATTCGCCGACTCGGGGCTCGGCGTCGGCGCGGTGGCCGGCGTGACGGCCTTCTGAACCGGCTCGGCCTGCGCCACGGCGGGCTGCTTCGCGACGTGCTTCTTGCCGCCCTCGCCGTTGAACGCGATGAAGCCGCCGATCATGATGCCCACGATCACGAGCGCGATCGTCGGCGCGATCATCTTCTTGACGAGCGTCGCGGTCTGCGCGCGCTCCTGGCGCTTGATCGGCGACGTGCCGACGTACGTCTCCTCTTCGAACTTCTCGACCGTGCGGCTGTGCTCGAACCAGTTCTCGGCCGACACGGCGTCACCGGTCATATCGATGCGCGCGACCTGGGGCGCGCGCTGCACGACCGGGTAGCCGAGCGGCATCGCGACGAATGGATTCGCCGCGGCGTTCGTCGGCGTCGGCTCGAATGGCGCCGCGATCGGGGCGCTGGCTGGCGGGCGCGTGCCCTTCGGCATCGGCAGCACGGGCTTGGAGTCGGGACGTGCATGCGTCGGGTTCAACGCCGGAACGCGGGGCGGCGAGATGACCGGAGCCGACGCGGTGTTGCGGACCGGCGACGGCAGACCGGGCGACGATGACTTCGTCGTCGGGACCGCCGGCGGGATCGGTCCGGAGGCCTTCTGCTGCGGGATCGGCGGGATGGTCAGGCCGCGCGTCGGCGGCGCGGTGTGCATGCGAACGTTCGGCGGCGGCACGTCGGGCAACTTGAGCTGCGAGGTGCCACCGGCCGCGCGCGTACGCGGCAGCGGCGCGACCTCACCGGCTCCGCGCATCGGCGGAATCGTCGGAGTCATCCGCGCCGGATTCACCTTCTGCTTCGGCGGCCCGAAGAGATCGTCGGCGGGATCGGACATGCGCTTCATCCCCTGGTTCTCGTTGACCAGACTGATGAGCTCGTTCACCGCGGTGGACTCGGTCTTCGCCATAGTGGGACTCCAGATCGAAAGTCGCCGGCGAGGATTGCGAATGGGCCTCGGGCTTTCAAGGGAAATAGAATCGGCCACGGAAACAACTCGCCGACGAAGTGGCGCGACTTACCAAACGAACAGCGTCGATACGATCTCTGTGCGATCGATGCGCAGCCCCTGCAGCGAACGCGCTGCTCCGGAGAGCGCTTGTGATGCGAACGCGATGGTTTTTGGAACGAAGCGGCAAGTGATCGTGCCGCCAGCAGAATCCGGTTCGAATTCACAGAAGCCGAGCTAAGCCCATGAAAATTCATTGACGGTCGAGTGACCATACATCTAATGTATGGCCATAAATGGCGGCTGAAAATCCGTTCGCGGACCTCCGGCGCCTGGCCGACTGGTTTGCGACGCGACCTGTTCGTCCGTCGCTCCATGTCGAGCGCATCGTCGAGCGTCTGGGCGCCACCTGCGTGCCGATGCTCGGTCGCGAGCTGTGCGCGGCCGAGCCCGCGCGTCGCGATGCCGCGCGCACCGCGCTCGCGCAGCTCGCGCGCAACGCGGACGTTCGCGCGCGCGTGATCGCCGCGCTTCACTCGATCACCGAGAGCGCGTGCGCGGATCACGGCAAGGTGTGCGCGCTCGGCCTGCTCAAGGAGCTCGGCGAGCGCGGCGCGGCACGCTTCGCGGATCCGTCCGCGATCCAGCGCAGCTCGGCGATCGCGCTCGCGGCCCAGCTCGGCACGCCGGCCGACATCGCGTCCGCCGCCGACATGATGGTGCGCCAGCTCGCCGACGACGACATGGTGTCGCTCCTCGCCGTCATGGCCGACGCGGTCCCCGCCGGCGCTCACCAGCTCGCGACCGAGCTGTGCGCGCGGCTCGATGTCGCGCCGGAGCTGCGCGAGCGGATCAGCGACGTCGCGCTGGCGCCCACCGACCGCGCGCCCGATCACGAGCCGGTCACGCGCCGCGCGCCGCGCCCTACCCTCGTCCACGTCCTCGTCGACGCGGCGACGCGCATCGTCGTGGTCGCGACGCGCAAGGTCTCCGGCGAGCGCCGGTGGCGACGCTGGGCGGTGTTGGTCGGCGCGCACGGCCGCATCGACGATTGCCTGCACGAGGATCACGCCGGCACCGATGGCGAGGCCGCGTCGCTCGTGGCGTCGCTCGTCGCCGATGGCTATCACGTGACCAGCACCGAGCTCGAGCACGCGCGTGCGGTGGTCGCACGGGCCGCGCGCGATACCGCGACGTCCGCCGACGATCTGCCGTCGTCGTACTACGTCGGTCGCGACCTGCTCGATCTCGGCGAGGCGCACCTGGCGCGCGCGCAGATCCACCCCACGACCGCGACGCTCGGTCGCGCCGTCGAGCTCATCGCCGACAACGACCTGCCCCGCGCGCGCCAGTTGCTCGCGCGCTGCGACGACACCAACCCCGACGTCGCCGCCGCGAACGCCGCGTGCCTGCTCGCCCAGGGCCGTCCCGCCGAGGCCGCGGCCCAGCTCGCGCGCGCGATCGAGGCCGAGCCCGCGTGGCCGCTTCATCACTGGAACCTGGCGGTCGCGCTGCATCAGCTCGGCGATGTCGCCGGGTGCTACCAGGCGCTGGTCCGCTTCATGGCGACGAGCACCAAACCCAGCGGCTTGTTCGGCGATCCGGATCAGGCCGGTCGGGTCGCGCTCGCGACCCGGCTCATGGCGGAGCTCGAGCGCACCGCGCGGCTCACGAACACGTCACTCGCGCGCCCGCGTCGCAAGCGCCGGTCGACGAAGCGCGACGCGCGCTAGCGCTTCGCGCTCACCTGATCGATCTTCGACGGGGTCCCCGCCTCGACGACTCGGCACCCCATCCAGCTCACTTCTTCGCGGGCGCTTCGGGCTTCTTCGCGACCGACATCGAGTACGTGAGCTTGATGCGCGTGACGCCCGGTGCGCCGTTGCCGTTGGCGCGCTTGGGCAAGTTCCACGACTTCGCGCGCGCGGCCACGCAGCCGGCGACCATCGCCATGTCCTGCAGCCCGGCCGCGGGCTGGGTCGTCGCACCCTTGATCGCGCCGGTCTGATCCGACTCGAGGTTCACGACGAGACTGCCGCCGAGCTTCGGGTTCGCGGCGAGGCCCTGCTCGTAGCAGGCCTGGACTTCCTGGTTGTGCCGGCCGAGTAGCGCGCCGATCGCGCCCTTGTCGTGCGTCCCGTACGCGGCCTTCATCGCCTTGAACGAGCCCTCGAGGTTCGCCTGATCCTTGGCGGCTTCCTCGCGGACCTTGTCGTTCATCGTGATGAGCGGCACCGATGCGGCGTACAGATCGTGCGCGGGCTGGTAGTAGCGATCGTCGTGCGCGGTCGCGTACAGGATGTGGAACAGCCGGCCCATGATGTAGACGCTCTCGACGACGTTCTCCTTGTCCTTGTCGGAGCACTTCGTGCCGCACGCGGGCAGCGCGTCGAGCGATTGCTTCGCGAGCTTGGCCGCGGTGGCCGGATCGTCGAGCCGGACCGTGTAGTCGGCCTGCGTGTAGCGCAGCACCGGCTTGTCGTTCGCCGGCACCTTGTCGCCCTCGGCCTCCATCGCCTTGTCGATCGCGGCGACGCCGTCGGTCCACCGGCCCGCGAACTGGTAGGACTGCAAGCCGAGCTTCGCGAGCAGCTCGTACTGCTGATCCTTCGCCTTGCCGTAGATCGGCGACAGCTGGGCGACCGCGTCGGCGAGCGACGCGTTCGTGCGGCCCGCGAACAGGAGCACGTCGCGATCGATCACGTCCTTGTTCGCGTTCTGGCCCCAGCCCTTCGCGGCCGTGATGATCGCCTGCCACGCGCCGGCGGCATCGCCGGTGCGCCACTTCGCCCACGCCGTGACGTACGCGAGCTCCGGCTGCTTGTCGCCGAGCGGCTGATCCTTGACCGCCGCGAGCGCGTCGGCGTTGCGGTACACGCGCAGGAGCGAGTACGCCCACCACGCGCGGTTGAACAGCGCGTCCTTGTCCTTCGGCGCGGTCGCGACGAGCGCGCCCCACGCCTTCTCGGCGGCGACGTAGTCCTCGAGGATCAGCTCGTAGCTACCGAGCAGGCGCAGCGTGATCTCGTCGACCTTGTCGCCCGAGACCTGCGCGGCATCGCGGAGCGCCTGGCGCGCCTCCTTGATCATCGCGATCTGATCGTCGCCCTTGGCGTCCTTGGACTTCTGGTAGAGCATCGTCGCGAGGATCGCGGCCTGGGCTTCCTTCTGGACCGGGTCCTTCGTGTTCTGGAACACGGTCCGCTGTTTCTCGATCGTGGTCTTCTTCTTCGCCTCGACGAGCGGCATGCCGGGGCGACCGAGCGCCTCGGGCTCGAACTGGACGCCCTTGATCTCGATCGGCGGCACCTCGAACATCACGTCGCCGGCCGCGGACGGCTTGGTCGCGCTGCCGCTTCCGCCACCGGTGGGACCCTTCGGACCTTCGCCGCCGCCGCCACCACAGCCGAGCACCAGCACAAGCATGCCTGCAAGCGTCTTGGTCATGCGCGAGGTGTACACCGGAACGGCCCGCGCCGGAATCACTGGTGTTATGGTTCGCGGGCAGTGAAGCCTGTCCTGGTGTTTCTGGTGGCGATCGCGAGCTCCGGTTGCGTCGTGGTGCGCGCGCACGAGCGCGAGAACTTGTCGAAGCGCGCGATGACGAACGATCGCGATGCGGGTGAGACCCGGTTCGGTCAGCACGAGCGCGGCGCGCGTGAAGGCGCCGACGGTGGCACCGGCCAGCCGGGTGGCGGATGCGGCTGCAACTAGCCAGCGCCGCACTCGTCACGCTCGTCGCGGCCACGACCCACGCCGACGGCACGCTCGAAGCGCGCGGCGTCTACTACAAGGAGCGATCGACGCGCGTCATGCAGCCGATGCTCGACGGCATGTTCGACGTCGGCGCGCGCGGGCTCGTCAACGCGCACTTCCTGGTCGACGCGATCACGTCGGCGTCGTCGGGCTCCGGCGCGGCGAACGCGGCGGCGTTCACCGAGCGGCGCTACGAAGGTGGCGGCTCGTACACGCACGAGCTCGATGGTCCGGCGTCGATCGGGTGGATCGACAAGGTGCGGCTCGGCGGCGAGGCGAAGTACTCGACCGAGTCCGACTACACCTCGTTCTACGTCGGCGCGCGCGCCGAGCTCGACGTCGCGCAGAAGAACGCCGTGCTCGGTCTCGGCGGCGGCTACGCGACCGACTCGATCACGAACGCCGGCGCGCAAGGCCCGATGGGCGGCCCGCAGCTCCAGTGTGACGTCACGTCGACGGCGATGGCGAACGAATGCAGCCTGTCGTCCTACGTCGGCTTCGCGTCGGCGAGCCAGATCGTGTCGAAGAACGCGCTCGTCGCGGTGACGTACGACATCTCCAAGCTCGATGGCTACCAGGCCAACCCGTACCGCACGGTGATCACGAACGGCGGCCTGTTCCCCGAGAAGCATCCGAACGAGCGCCTGCGCCAGGCGTTCGCGGTGTCGGGTCGCCTCCACGTCCCGGCGACGCAGACCACGTTCATCGGCGCGTACCGCTACTACACCGACGACTGGCACGTCCACGCCCACACCCCCGAGCTGCGGATCGTCCAGGAGGTCGGCGCGCTCGCCGATGCGTCGATCCGCTATCGCTACTATCGCCAGACCGCGTCCTACTTCTTCGCCGAGCGATATCCGACGCTCGATCCGGCCATGATCGAATACATCACAGACGACCCCAAGATGTCGGCGTACAGTGGTCACGTGCTCGAAGCCAAGCTCGGCGTCCTCGGCGAGGAGTTCTCCCTCGACGGAAAGTGGGCCGGCGCACGGATCGAAGGCGTGCTCGAGTACATCATCCAGCACAACCGATTCGGAGATGCGGTGGTTGCCCATGTCGCACTTACTGTTCCTTTCGATTACTAGCCTCGGCGTCCTCGCCCTCGGCTGCAGCGGTCCGGACTGCGGTCCGGGCGGCGCGTTCGAGTTCGGCCTCACCGTCTCGAGCGATCAGGTCAGCCTCGTGTTCGGCGATCTCGTCGCCGGCGCGAACAACGACTGTCCCGATCCCGCGGCGCCTGCCGGCGTGATCAGCCTCACCATCATGGGCGCCGAGATGGGCAGCACCGGGATCATCACGTTCTGCGTGCCGCGCCCCGATCTGCTCCAGACGATGGCGCTGCCGATCGGGTCGTCCGGCGTGAAGGTGATCGATCTCAACGCCACCGACGCGAGCTGCTCGTACACGTTCGACGCCAGTCACCTGCCGACCGGCACCGCGACCTCGACCGGCATGTGCGGCAACGGCAGCGACAAGGCCGGCTTCGCGCTCGTCTTCGACGGCTTCGTCGGGCTCAAGCGCACCTGCGGCGCGACGATGGACACCGTCAACGTCGGGCTCACCGGCACCGTCGCCGTCACAGCGAGCTAACCACGTTGACGTTGACCTGAACGTGAACAGGAACGTCAAACCTCGACCTTGACGTCGACCGCTCGAGCGCAAACCGAGCGCAAACCGAGCGCATGAGAACGTCAACGCTCAGAACGCGAGGTCGCGGACGCGCGCGATGATCGGCGCGAGCACGTCACGTGCGCTCGCGCGCAGGAGGTCCGACTCGCCGACGACACCCGCGACGAGCGGGCCGAACGTGTAGTAGGCCTCCGT
>Ga0326726_10002418_pt1 | contig 17205 bp, 11 predicted proteins | sample MHFenrmetagenome_2_FD_207603 | JGI IMG/M metagenome (GOLD analysis project Ga0326726, IMG submission 207603) | Lab enriched peat soil microbial communities from Michigan Hollow, Ithaca, NY, United States - MHF15MN | ecosystem: Environmental > Terrestrial > Soil > Wetlands > Peat | place: USA... | reverse complement strand
ATCCCGTGACGCCGATCAGCAGGACTCGCTTTCCGCCCAGCGCCTTGCGTACGGAAAGCGGCCCCGTGTGCCGAGGCGGTTCAAACTGGACAATCGGCCGCGACCGCACTGGCGCCACTCGCTCCGCCGGCACCGCCGCCCCCTCCAGAGCTCTCAGGCCCCGCAGGCCGAGAGCCCGCACCCAGCGCGCCGTGCTTTGCTGTCCATCCGGCCCTGCCTCGCGAATCCGCGCAAAGATTCCCCGCGGACGAATGACCGGACTCAGCAGCCTCCCAGTCGCCGCTCCATCGCGAAACTCCAGCCGGTTGGCGATGATCCACTGCACGCCCAAATGCCGCGCCAGCGGACGCATCACCTGCTCCAGTCCCTGGCTCACCAGCACCACTTCGGCGCCCGATTCCTGCAGCGCCTTCAACTTCTGCACTCCTTCTTCTTTCAGGAGAGGCTTCAACTTGTACTGGAACTCTTCCTCGCCCAGCAGATCGAGCCGATCGCGCGTGATCCCGCGCAGCACCGAATGCACGAATCGCGTCGCCATCTTCCGGTTGGCGGCATACAGAAACGGACGCAGCAGCGCCATCAACAGCACCAGCCCTCGCCGCATCGGCCGCGAAGCAAACGTCTGGCTGTTCCAGGAAAAGAAGGCAATCGGCCGGACAGTCGTCAGTTCCAGCAGGCTCCCTTCGACCCGCCAGTAAACCGGCGCGACCGGGCGCGTGCGACCGTGATTGAAGTTGGCCTGGGACAAGCAGTTCTCTCGGGCTGACAACGCCTCCAAGTGGGAGGGCAGAATCTGCTATTTTAACCAATCTGCCAGCCCGCGCGAAGGGTATACAGTAACGGAGCCCGGATCATCCTTTCATAGACTTCTTCCCGTTCCTGACATATACTTCAGCCACTTTTTCGGGCCACAATTCTTCCCTACTGTTTGACGTTCAGGTCCCGGGCCGTCTCTTGTCCGCCGGGTCTGTGAGGAATTGCGTGCCATGCCTCGAGGAATTGTTCCCGTCGTCGCCCTGCTGATCATTGCTTCTGCCTTTTCGCAATTTGGCGGAACGCCTCCCACGGCTTTGCTGAGCGGTGCGATGCAGGCTAGTCAGGCGTCTCCGGCCAGCCCTGCGCCGGTGAGCGGTACCGAGAAACGCCCCGGCGCCTCACCCGTGAAAAACGCTACCGGCGAACTCTGCAAAGATTTCACTCCTTGCCTGCCGCGCGCCGACCTGGGCCCCTGGATCGCCTCCTGCCGCTTCGTTCGCGCCCAGCAAGGTTCCGGCGAGCGTTCCCCGATGGTCTCGATCGATCTCAGCCGGCCCGTCTCCAACCAACTGCCCGTGATCGCGAATGCCAAGGAGACACCGAATCCCACCCTGATCCTCGATGATCCTGCCAACTCCGAAAAGAACAAAGGCCGCTGGTGCCTCAGCAATGCCGGGGTGCCCATCACCGCCCTGGTCGTCACCCTCCCCGACCCCGTCAATTCCCACCTCGCGCTCGACTTCGACCGCCGCGTCGAAGCCCTCCAGGCCGCCGCCCTCGACGCCCAATATGTGCTGGACCAGTTCTGGCTCCCCTGGTCGGTGGCGGATGCCTCCCCCGAGGACGCACCCAAAACTGGCGGCGAACGCCTGCTCCGCCGCCTTCGCATGAACCAGCCCGGCCTCCAGATCTTCCGCTCCAGAGACTCCAATCATCCTTCGGCGCTCTTCGTCTTCCTGGTCGGTGAGACTCCCGCGCGCGGCGTCAACCTCCCTCAACTCGAAAACGCGATTACCTATGTCCGTGAAGTGCAAAACGCAGCCCACCAGAGCTTGACTTCCGAGATCAAGATTCTTGGGCCCGGATTCTCCGGTTCGATTCCTCTTCTTTCCGAAGCCCTGAAGCGCTGGATCCATAGCGAGGCCGCCTGCTGCTTTGAAATTATTCCCAGTTCGGCCACCGATCATGACCTCCTGGCCACTCTGGGGAGGGCGGTGCGGGGCGCTGGGACGGCGCACAGTGTTCTGCACGACGACGATGCCGCCCTTGAGCGCTTTCTCGAATACTCGGATCAGGTTCTGAAGATTCCCCCCACCGATGTAGCCGTCGTTTCAGAATCGCAAACTGCGTATGGGAGCGGCGAATTCACTCCGGATGAGGAGAAGAATGCGACCTCCCGGGACGATGACCCCGATTCCACCGGGCGCAATCACGCGCAACGGCCCCCACCGAGCCAGCCGCCTCGCGAAAAGTTGTGCCGGTATGACACCGGCGACCCCAAGAGTACTCTGCGTGCCTGCACTCTCCGGCTGAATTTTCCGCGCGAGATCTACCGTCTCCGCTCCGCCTATCCCGATCCGCAGCGTCTATCAGCCGGTGCCACGCGTTCAGATAGTGCTCCCACGTCGGGCCTCACGCTGGACCTCCGGTCCTCCGCCGGGAGAGAAGACGACATCCCTTCGTTTTCCGGCCAGCAGCTTCCGCTCTCGCAGGAAGCAATCATGCTCTCCATTTCCGACACCATCCATCGCCGCAAGATCAGAATGGTGGGGGTCTTCGCCAGTGACGTGTTGGACATGCTTTTCGTGTTGCGCTTTCTCCAGGAATTCAGTCCCGACGTCCGCCTCTTCGTTCTCGATTCCGACCTCCTTTTCATCCGTGCCGCCGACAACCTTTCTCTGCAGGGATCGCTCGCCGTCACCGATTACCCGCTGTCGTCTGCCGTCCAGTCCTGGCAAGGTGACGAACGTCGCCTGCGAACCTTTCCCAGCCGCAATGCTGAAGCCACCTACAACGCATTTCTCGCCCTGATTGGCCGGCCCGAGCGCATGCGCGACTACGCACCGCAAGCGGCCGCGTCCGGTCTGCGGGAACCCCTCCTCTGGCTGACCGTAGTCTCTCGCGACGGCTTCCAACCGGTTCACTTGCTGGAGCGCGTAGCGGGGGAGAGTACGCCGCTTCCATTTATCGACCGCGTTGGGGAAGCTCGCTTCCGCCCCGACCTGCCCACCGGCGGATTCCTCCTGCTCTCCGCCCTGTTGCTGGGCGTGACCTCTGCCCAGATTGTCCTGACCCGCCTCGGTTCGAACGAAAAGGTTGGCTTCCTGGGATGGGCCCTGGAGTTCTTCCATCTCTGCGAGGACAGCCCCGATCGTGTCCAAAAAGCGTACCTGCTGACCACCTCGTTGCTTACCCTCGCCATCCTCGACTTCATCGTCGTCTTCCCGATCTGGCGGATCACCCTGCTGGGCCTGCGGCACGATTCCATTCCTAACTGGTACGTCGCCTACTCGATCCTGAGTTTCGCCGTCGTGGCCGGCAGCCTCCTGCAGGCCGTGTGGCTTTCCGCTTCCCACCATGTCTTCCTTCACAAGGAAGGAATCGCGTTGGCTCTGTCCTGGGCAATCGCCGCCGGCTACTACTTCGCCTGGATCATTCTCACCGTCCGGCGCGGCACCGATTCAGATCTCTTCCTCCATCGCTCCCTTGACCTCTCCAACGGGACATCTCCCCTCCTGCCCCATTTGCTGCTCTTCCTCGCCTTTTATCTGTGGTCGCTGACGAACCTGCGCCGCGTCCATCTCTGGGAAACTCGCCGTCAGGCCATCTCTCTCCCCTCCCTCGACCGGGAATACAATTCCGCCTGCGGTGATCTGGAACACACTCTCGACGGCTACTTCAAAGATCTCTTTTTTTCCAAGTACTCCTGGCTGGTTCTGGCGGTCGTGCTGGCGATTCTGCTGTTCTCGCGCCCCTTTTCCCACATCGCTGGCTTCGAGCCGTTCCTACTTGGAGACCGGCGGCTCTTCGATGTCCTCTATGTCGTCTACCTTCTTTTGGGCACGGCGCTGCTGATCGGCACGATGGTGCGTTTCGTGGTGGCTTGGGCCGGCCTGTTGAAGGTATTACGCCGCCTGGAACGGCAACCTCTTCGGCGCGCCTTCGACCGCTTGCCCAAGACGTTCTATTCCTGGACGCCTCTTTGGCATTCCGGCGGCGCGCGTCGTACCTTCGCCCTGCAATCCCGCGCTTTGGAATGCCTGCGCAAACTGCAATCGGATCTGGAAAAATCACCCCTGCTCCCGGAGCTCAAGCCGGAGCTCAAGAAAGACTTGCCCGATCTGGTCGAGGACCTTCAGGATCAAACTTCCAAACTCTTACAGCACGAGGCTGCCGGTCACCTTGACCTCAGCGACGACAACAGATGGTGTCAGGAAAAGATGAGTTTCATTGCCGACCGCCTTGCCGACGAATTTCTCATCCCCCACTGGGAAAAGACTGGCGCCAGCGAAAGCCTGGCCGCTCCCGAGGCCAAGGCTTCGAAGGGCGACGACGGCGTCCGCTACGTCACGTACGGTGACGCGCCCCTCGGCAACGAGCCCTACATATTGGCGGAAGAATTCGTAGCTCTGCGCTTCATAGCCTTCATGCGCTACATCGGAGTGCAGTTGCGCAATCTTCTTTCGTTCGTAGCCGCGGGCTTCATCCTGTGCGTGGCGTCGGTCCGTTCGTATCCATTTCTGGCTCACCGCACCATCGGATGGTCCCTCACCCTGATCTTCATCGGACTCAGCATCCCGGTCGTGATCGCGTTCGCTCAGATGGACAAAGACGCCATCCTGAGTCGCCTCTCCGACACCCAACCCGGCAAGCTCGACCGCGCTTTCTACACCCGCTTGATCTCCTACGGAGCCCTTCCGCTGCTGACCGTGCTGGCTTCCCAGTTTCCCGGCATCGGACGCTTCCTCTTCTCGTGGGTGCAACCGGCCATCGCAGCCATGCACTGAGCCGCGGATATCACGGGAACGTGAGGGTCGGAATGACTACCCGGCCCGCTCCACCCAGCACACGTCCCAATACTTCCCAAACTTCCGCCCATTTTCCGAGAACACGCCCACCACTTTGAATCCGAAACGCGCATGAAGCGCCGCCGTCGCCGGATTCGGCAACGCGTATCCCGCCACAAAACGATGGATGTCCTCTCCCCGCAGCGCCTCAAACAGCGCCCCATACAGACGCCCGCCAATTCCCTTGCCCACCGCCTCGGGCGCGCAATAGACCGTCGTTTCCGCGGTCGTTTCGTACGCCGCCTTGGGACGAAACCGCGTCGTCCCCGCATATCCCACGACGCCGGTGTCCCCCTCGGCCACCAGCAGACGATACCGTCCCGCCGCCCCAAACTGCCCGAACCACGCCTCCCGCCCTTCCACTGTGTAAGGCTGGACGTCGAACGTCACCGGAGTATTCACCACGTAGTAGTTGTAGATCTCCGTCAGCCGCGCCAGGTCGGCGCGCGTCGCTGGACGGATACGAATCTCCGCCATGCAGGCCCCCTTGGCGACATCTTACTGGTTGGAGCGAGTTCCGCGGTCGTCCGGGCGTGCCGAGCGTTGACAGGAGTGACGGATGGGCGGCGAGTCGGGGGATCTCGGCGACGCCCGGAGAACCTCCTCACGGTGACTGGGGCACAGACGGATCGTCTCGGCTGCGCCCCTCTTCCCGTTCGTGGCTATTGTTTCCGTATCGCTTTGGTTTTTGGCGCGCCTCTTTTCGCTGGAGGCAATCCGCTTAACGACCCCTGCTGCTGGAAGAGTCCCAGTGACAGGGAGAAGTCATCCTCGTCCATCCAGAACAGTTCTTCACCACTGGCTTGGTAGAGGGCTACGCTGAAATCAACAAAAGTTCCACCGACCGTGATGGTAAGCGGATTCATGGTGTAGCGGCCAGCGTGGCCCGCGTCCGGCGTCGCCGTTCCCACGAACGTGACCCCTGTATTAGCCGTTCCTTCGCCGAAGCCGAGGAACGGATCGCTTAGCAGTCCGATTCCGTCCAAAACGCCGCTCGTAACCGGCCCCTGCCCGACGGAGTCGAATTCGAAGCCAAAGAAATCCTGACCCCCGAAGGCATAGTTGCCGGCAAAGCTGCCAGGTGAGGTGTCGGTTTGCGGGGTCAGGACTCCGGTACCGTTAAGAAACGTATCTAGGTCGGCAACGAGCGCGCCCCCTAAGCCGGTGGTTGTGTTATTCGGATCATTCAGATTGAGATTTGGGTCCGTCATATAGATCCCCAGAGCGATGACGTCCTGCAAGGTTCCGGACGTGATCGTCAGGCTGCCGTATCCATTGCTTCCAATGGAATAGATTCCCGAAATCGGGGAGCCGCTGGCAATGACCCCTTCTTCATCGTTATCCGCGACACCCTGGAATGTGCCGCTGCCCGGAACCGTGGTAAACATGCCTGCCGCAGCGTATTGGAACCCGAACGAGCTCGCTTCGACACCGAACACCGAACTTCCAAGCGAGGCGTTGGTGAAAGTGCCGGCGCCCTGGCTGAACGCGGAACCTACGAACGCATCGACGAAATCCATATCAATGATCCGTATCGCTTTGGGACCAACGAGGTAGTAGATCAGTGTGATGGCGATCCCGGTGTTGGTGATGGTACCGCGTCCGAATGAGTCCGGCGCCGAGATCGTTCCAGTGAAAGGTACTCCCAGCGACACAGTTCCGGCATCATCGGCGTCGACTAGACCGTTCTGCATGCTGGTGCCGCTGATGGTGAATACACCTCCCGCGACAAGTGGAAGATAGAAACCATCCACTCCCGAGACGGCAAACGCAAAGGGTCCGCTCGGCGCTACCGACAGCGTCTGCAGGTCCATGCTTCCACTGGATGTTGCGGTCCCATCAAACTGCGCGACGAGGGCGTGTTTGGTGTTCACAAACTGGACACCAAGCGTCTCGGTTCCGTTAAAGCCCACATTGATGTTACCCGTAATCAGAGTGAGTGTCCCCTGGCCAGTGGTGGGATCCACGGTCAACGTTCCCCCGGTGATGGCATCCGTGGAAGTGACCGTAAAAGCGTCGTTGTAGTCTTGTTCGCCCGCCAGGACATTGCCGTTTGAGTCGATGGTCACCGAGCCGGCGACAACGTAAAAAAGCGGGCCGAAATTGATGAACTCCATCCCAGTCAGGTAAAAAGAATAGTTGGTAGAGGTAACCGCCGCTGTGTTTGTCAGACTGAAGTCGGCCCCGGTCGCCACGCCTGGAACCGTTGCCGTCACTGTATAAGGTCCGCCGACTGTTCCATTGGCTGTGAACGTGGCCGAGGTAGCCACACCGCTCGCATTGGTGGTTGCGGTGTTTACTCCACCCGCGAATGTGCCGCTAGCTCCTGACGCCGGAGCGGTGAAGGTCACTACGACGCCGCTGACCGGGTTCAAAAGACTGTCCAGCACGGTCGCAACCAGCGGCGCGGCAAACGCCGTGTTGATCGCAGCGCTTTGCGGGGTTCCGCTGGTTGCCGTAATCGTGGCCGCCGCCCCCGCGTTGTTGGTCAGGTTGAAGTTTGCCGAGCCCGTCACGCCGGTAGCGGTCGCTGTCACCGTATAAGAACCGCTCGTGGCATTGGCGGTGAACACCGCCGAAGTGGCCAGGCCGCTGGCGTCTGTGGTTGCCGTATTTGTTCCACCTGCGAATGTGCCGCTGGCTCCATTTGCCGGAGCCGTGAACGTGACGGTTGCTCCGCTCACTGCGGCTCCGTCCTTCGTTACCTTCGCCACCAGTGGGGCGGCAAAGGCCGTATTGACAGTCGTGTTCTGCGGCGTTCCGCTGTTCGCTGCGATGGTTTCGACCGGAGGCGGAGGTGCCGAGTGCGAGCTACTGCAGCCCGTCCAGAAAACTAAGGCCAGGAAAATTAAGGCCAGGAGGCTTGCGTAAGCTTTCCGGTTCATAGCGTCTCCCCTCTCTGCGTCGTCTTCCCGCTGGCACGTTCACGTGCCTGCGGAGACACCGGGAACCCGTGCTCGTTCCGGATCGTATAGACCTCGCCGCCCACTTTGACGGTGCGCACCAGGAAGACTTGCTTGTCCTTCAGTGTCTTCATGACTCCGGTCACCTCAACCTGCTGCCCCGCGGCCACCGAGACCGCGCCCTTACCCTGCAAACCAAACCTCCCCAGGCTCGCATCCACCGGACCAGAGGGAGTAGCCAGCAGCAGGTGGGAACCCATGATCATTCCCGCGGAGGGTTTCGTGAGCACACTCGACACCGTGCCATTGAGTGTGACTTCCTGGGAGACGTCATAGCTGAACGGCCCTGCAGTTCTTGTCCCGACGGCCGCTGTTTGCGCTTGGACTAGCGGCAGGAGTGAGATAGACAGAAGGGTCAACGCGGCTGCGAATAAACGTTTCATCATTTGCCTCCAGGGTGAGTTTTGATCCGGAACACCCGATTTCGACCTCGTCATTAGCTCCTCTTGCCCTGGACTCGCTCTCCGGCGGAGGGTGGCCCAAGCTCTCGGTTGGCAAGTATAGCCCAGGTACGTCCTTAAAGATCGCAGAGAAGAAAAGGGGAGCGGACATCTTACGTTTTGGAGGCGGCTGGCCCACATCCACGTCTGGGCTAGAGTGCACGTAGCTTTTATGCCTGCGACCACCACTCCGGGGGTGGCCCTCGTTTCGCGCTTTTTCGAAACGTGGGACGCCGCGCCGCCCGCACCGGTCAGTACTTCAAAACACTCTTCGGTTTACCAATGAAAAAGACCGCCTCGCGGCGGCCCATGTTCGCTCGAAGGTCGTAGCTCGCAGCCCGGAGCCTAATCCCCCGCCACCGGCTCCCCAACCTCGCTGGTCCCCAGAAGTTCCAGCCCGGACTCCACTGACAATGCCGTGTGACAGACATCACATTCAGCCGTAAGCCTGGTCGTATCCGCTGGCCTGCGCCTGGCTTTAATATGAAAGTGTCTGGAGGTATCTATGTCTACCCCTGCCCAGATAGCCCCCCCGAAACACAGTGTTGGCTTCAAGCACGTTCTCATTGCCACAGATTTCTCGGCCGCTTCCGAGCGCGCCCTCGCCTGCGCCCTTCCGATCGTGCAGCGCTACCATTCTGCCGTGTCGATCGTGCATGCGATTTCGCCGGAGACGCGCGAGCCCGTCACTTTTGACCCGCTGCCAGCTGTCTTGGACCGTCCGCGACTGAGAGCCGAGCGCGAGATGGGACGCCTCGCCGACGAGGCAGCGATCAAGAACCTTAGTCCGCATATCGTGCTGGAGCATGGCACAGTCTGGGATGTGCTGTCTTCCGTGATTGAACGTGAGGATATCGACTTGCTGGTACTCGGTACCCATGGACGCGGCGGCCTGAAGAAGCTCGCCCTCGGATCGGTTGCCGAAGAAGTGCTGCGTCTCGCTACCTGTCCAGTGCTGACCATCGGTCCCAATGTTCCCCTGGCAGACTCCGGGAGCTTCGGGTTCCGGTCGATTCTTTTCGCGACCGATTTTGGTCCTGCTTCAACCAAAGCGTTTCCATATGCCTTGGCTCTGGCAGAGGACTGCCAGGCCAAGCTCATTCTCTTGCACATGGTTCCACCGATCCCGGTGGTCGATACTGCCGCTCTCGCCTATTGCCCCGGACCTTACGCAGCCCAGGAGGCGGAAGACTGGCAATCCAGCAGCAGAAAAGAGAGCGCTCGAAGGTTGAGAAAATTGCTGCCGTCCGAAACGCAGCTTACCAGCCAGCCCGAATACGTGGTGGGAGCGGATTTCCTGCCCGAAGGTATCCTGGGCACCGCGGACGCGCACAGAGTCGACTTGATCGTCATGGGAGCAAACCAGGTGTCGTTTCCGCGGGTGGCCGCTCATATGCCCTGGGCCCTCACCCACGATGTCCTGTGTAAAGCGAAGTGCCCTGTCCTGACGGTCAGAAGCTGACGGCGTACGGGGACCTGCAGAGCGAGATCAATGCTCGATCCTCGCCCTGCCCGCACCAGCAGCACTTCAAATCGCCGTCTGCTTTCTAAACAAAAAGGCCGCTCTCGCGAGCGGCCTATTAAGTTCCTGAGCCAAGAGCTAAAGGCTAGAAGCTAACAGCTAATCTCCCGCCACCGGCTCTGCGATCTCTTTCTTCGCCGCGCCGTTGCCGTTCCCATTCGCCGGCGCGATCGCGCCCAGCGGAATGAATCCGGCTTCGTTCGAGGTCGCCGGCTTCTCTTTCAGGATGACTTCCCGATAGAGTGCTGCCATGCGCGCATCGTAGGCCGCGTCGTTCTTTTCCGGTCCGCGCTGCGCGGCCAGCTTCGCGTCGCGCGCCCGGATCTTCTCTTCGCGCGCCGTCTTGGCGATGCCCAGCTTGTCGAGATCGTGCTGCACTTCGTTGGTCACAATATTCTCGCGCAGGTAAAGAGCGTGCTCTTTATCTTCGAGGTTGACTTTCTTTCCGCCCGCGAAGATTTCGTGACGTCCATGCTCTTCATACCACTTGGTGAGCGTGGCCGTCATGTGCATCTTCTCGATGATGTTGCGCCAGCCCACGCCCGTGTTATAGGCGCAGAAGCTGATCTCGCCTTCCTGCGTGGCATACGGGATGATGCATTGCTCGGTCCGCCGGAAGTCGTAGTTGAACAGGTCCTGGAACCACATGCCGGCGACGAACAAAAAGTTCCAGCGATCCTGCCTCCGTTTCATGACGTCGTCAATCGTCCGGTCCGGACCCACCTTGCCGTAGTTCTTGCCGGTCGCGTTGAAGTTCTTATCGAACTTCTTCAGCAGATCCATCAGTTTGAAATGCTTCGGCGACTGGAACGGATCGTAATTCTTCATCAGACACAGCGCCATGCCGAAGGCGGTCCAGAACTTCGACCGCGCCGCGTCATTCACCTTCGCAATATCTTTTGCGAGCTGATCACCCTTCAGGAATGCAGTAACCGGCACCGCCTCTTTGGTTTCCTTGTCGATCATCACCGCCATCCCCGTCCCACAATTCGGATGACAACCACAGGAGAGTTGGCCCCAGTCGTTGTTTTTGTCCTGGGCGTGCATGACGTCGGCCCAGTCGCTGAAGGTGGACATGAAGCTGATCGGGAACCAGTCGCGGGCGGGTTCGCCCAGGCCGGTCTGATTTTTTACGTCGTGCGCCAGGTGCGAAAGGGTGTAGCGCTGCGCCTGGCGGCGCTCGTCGGTGATGGCTTCGTCTCGGCCCGTGAAGCTGACCGGCTGGAACGAGAGGAAGCCGATCTTCTTCGGGTTGTCGAGCGCGAACTGGATGATGCGTCCGACTTGTTCGTTGTTGATGCCGTTGACGATGGTGACGACCGGCACGATTTCGACGCCAGCGCGATGCAGGTTGTCGATCGCCTTCAACTTCACGTCGAACAGGTTGCCGACGGCGCGATGTGAGTTAGCGGCGTTGCCGATGCCGTCAAACTGCAAATAAGCGTAACGCAACCCGGCTTCGGCGGCTTGCTGGGCGAATTCCAAACTCTTTGCGAACTCGATGCCGTTGGTGGCGGCCTGCACGCTGTTGTATCCGACTTTGCGGGCGTAGCGGACGGCGTCGAGGAAGTACGGCGACAACGTGGGCTCGCCGCCGGAGAACTGCACCGACATCTGGCGCTTCGGCTTGATCGTGATGGCGTTGTCGAGAACGGTCTTGATTTCTTCCCACGTCAATTCGTGGACGAAGCCGACCTGGTTGGCGTCCATGAAGCAGGGATCGCACATCATGTTGCAGCGGTTAGTAAGATCGACGGTGAGCACGGCGCCGCGGCCATACTTCACGGTGGAGGAGCCGTGGTGATGCAGCTTCTCGTCGTTGTGGGCCGCGATGTCGCGGCCGGGGAAAACTTCTTCCAGGTGCTGCGAGAATTCGGTGTCGAGCGACATCAGGTCTTCGAAGCGTCCGTGTTTGGGACACTCTTTGACCATCCAGATCTTGCCCTCGCGTTCGATGATGGTGGCCTTGATCTCGCCGACTTTTTCGTTCATCAGGACGTCAACCGGCAGATGGCCGTCGAGAATCTGCTGGCGGATTTCGGGGACACACTTCGGGCAGAGCGAATCAGTCGAGCGCGGCCAGCCGAGCGGCGGCTTAGACTTTTCCCAGGATTTCAGCAGCGGCTTGTCCGACCACTTCGGAGTCGGAGACGGATTGGGAGCAACGCGGTTCAGTCGTTCAAAGATGGCCCAGACGCCGGTGGCGGCGACGGTAACGGCCTTCTCGACATACTTGATCGGCTTATGCATTCTGCTCTCGCTTTCCTCGGTGCTGCGAATGTTAGAACTATCCCTCGGCGTCATCCCACATCTCGAAAACCGCGAGATGTGGGGCACCTGCGGAAACAGCTTTTCCACGATGAAACCTGGAAGTTTCGATACGTGGAGTTCGTCAGGGTGATCTTATTGAAGGATAGCCAGTTGGACACGGAAAAGGCAATGAAAGGGAGGAATTGGGGGTCGAGTGGGGATTTGGGGGATTGAGCGGGTCTAAGTTGTTGAAAAGAAAAGAGCAGATATGCGCCCTACCAACGGATGACTATCCCACGAAGAGCGCCGCGAACATGGAACAGAACCAACAATAAGCAGCTCCCACTACCAGCAAAACCGAGACCACGATTCGAACAGCAATGTCAAAAAAGCCTCTGGGGCGGGTACGTAACCAGAGGAAGACGGTCCAGGCGAGCGCGGGAATGGGCACAATGCCCATCCCAACTGTAAAAGCATTGATCCGAGGTGTGGGGTGGAGGTTCGCGCCTTCCATCCAGATGCCGAGTGCAGACGCTATCAGGAGCGCGGCCACGATCACCGAGCCGATGATGGCGACTGAAAGAGCAATCCGCGCAATGTTTCCAGCTGTAGCCACAGTGCGCCTTCCAGTCGTCACCAGAAAATTTTCTTACTGGGCCACCAGCTTGAGCACGTTGCCGCCGAGGTCCACGACGTACACTTCCCCGGCTCCGTCCTGGCCGAACGAACTGATGGTCCGCCCGGTCGTGAGCAACAGGGTGCGGGTCCAGGTGTTGGCAGGGGCCTCGACCAGGCTCCAGATTTTGCCGTTCAGGTCGGCGAAGATGTAGGCGTTGGCCAAGCCGGTAATCCCGCCTTTATAAACGTATCCGCCGATGATGGCTTCCCCTTCGCTGTGGCTGTACTCGGCGATCGGCAGAATCTTGCCGGACATATCGCATCCGCTGGCCGGATTGAAGCAGTGCGCGCCTTCCATGACGCGCCAGCCGAAGTTGCCGCCCTTGGTTATGAGGTCAACTTCTTCCCAGCTGTCTTGTCCAACGTCGCCGGCGAACAGGCGGGTGCCGCCGCGTTCGAACGAGAACCGCCAGGGATTGCGCAGGCCATAAGCCCAGATCTCCGGCGATCCGGCGCCGCCTACAAACGGATTGTCGGGCGGGATGGCGTATTGCAATCCCGGAGAAAACGGTGGATCGACGCCGATCCGCAGGATCTTGCCGAGCAGGACGTTGACGTTCTGACCATTGTCGAGCGGATCGCCTCCGCTGCCGCCGTCGCCCAGGCCGGCATAAAGGAGGTGATCGGGCCCAAACGCGAGCTGGCCTCCCTTGTGGTTCGTGAAGGGCTGAGCCACGTTCAGGAGCTCGCGCTGGGTGGCGGGATTGGCATGGTTGGGGTTGGCGGCATCAGTCTGGAATTCGGCGATGACCGAGTGCCGTCCGCCGCTGTCGGTCGTGTAGTTCACATAGAACAGACGGTTCGTGCTGTAGTTGGGATGGAATGCCAGCCCGAGCAGGCCTTGCTCCCCGCCGTCGAAGTTGGTCAGGCTTTGGATGTCGAGAAAGTTTCCTGCCTGCAGCACTCCGTTGTCGATGATCCGGATGGTCCCGCGCTGCTCCACGACAAAGAAGCGGTTGTCGCCGGGGGGATGTTCGAGAGCCAGCGGATTGCTGAGCCCGCTCACGACCGTCGTCAGCGCGAGATTCGGTGGAGGTGGCGGCGGAGGTGGCGGCCCTCCGTTGTTGCTGCTGCCGCAAGCGGCCAGGAAGAGTGTCAGAAAGGCGAGAACGCTGAGCGGGAACAGATTACGGCGGGACATCAGAGTGAGCTTAGCGCAAAGCCGAAAAGGGAGCTAGTGAAGAAATGGGCACGTGCACGTGTAGGGACGGGTCTCTGACCCGTCCGCCGAGCGAAGCTCGGCGGGCGGTGGCGCCAGGCGGGCAGGATCGACACGGCAAAGCTCGGCGGATGCTTGAGCATTATGTGTTGAAGGGAGTGTACCGTTGCACGACCTGTGTTCCCGAGCGTCGCGCGGTGCAGTTGCCCCTCAGCGGCTGAAGCCGCCCCGTCCTTGAAGGCTCTTACGGCACGACTAAAGTCATGCCCTCCCGCTTGCCGCTCCCACTTGTACCTCCCGATCTGCTACTTCAACTTGTCGGTGGGCGGTTGTGTTCCGATACTCTCCGCTGCTCGTGCGAAGGAAACGGGAGGGCATGGCTTTAGCCATGCCGCAACAGGCCTCCTGAAGACTCGGGCTTCAGCCCCTGAGGGAGGGGGTCGCGCTCGAAGCCCACACACGCAGATGAATACGGGTATTCCTCTTCCGCGCTCGCCAAGTACGCTTCGACTGGATTCTGCCGAATGTATGTCACATGCCGCTCGTAGTCATCGAGGTCGCGAATACGGTGATCGACGTATCCACGTCCCCAAATCTCTGAATTCGATCCCAGTTCCTTTGTTACTCGATAGGAAAATCCGCCCTTGATTAACTGCATGGCGCGCTCAAGAGGAATTCCGGTGGGCGTAAGAAGGAGATGCAGATGGTTCGGCATCACGACAAATTCATGAAGAAGGAATTTCTGTTGGCGGCGGTATTGGAAGAGCGTGTCGAGGAGCAGGAGAGGCATCCGGTCGGTCTGGAACAAGGAGCCGCGGCCCCAGGTGGTGGTCGTGACGAAGTAGGTGTCTGACCCGAAAGTTGAGGTGTGATCGTGCGGAGGCTTGGACATTCTGAACCTCGGGGGCTAAAGCCCTCTTCTTGGGAGCGATCAGCGGCAGGGCTGAAGCCATGCCCTCTCGTCGTCGTTCTACTGTTTATCGGGGTTAGGGAGACAGATGTCTGTGACCCAGGTACATCAATTTTGTTCGGATTTTTGTACTTACCACTCGACTGAAGGCGTGCCCTTCCACAGAACAACTGCCGACCTGCGCTCGGCCTGGACGGGTCAGAAACCCGTCCCTACTCGTAAGACACCCGCTCCCCGGATTTCACTTTTCTTCAATTTCTGCAGCGCTTGATTGGCTTGCGCGAGATCGAAAACCTGAATCTCGGTTTGGAGTGGAACTTCGGCGGCGAGGGCTAAGAGTTCGCGGGCGTCTTGCCGGGTGGCATTGGCGACGGAGCGGACGATCTTTTCGTGATAGAGCAGTTCGTAGTCGAGCATGGGGATTGGGGACATCGTGATTCCGGCGAGGGCGAGCGTGCCGGCTTTGCGCAACACTCGTAGAGCTTCGCGGACCAGGTTGCCTGCGGGCGCGAAGATGATGGCGGCATGCAGGGGTTCGGGAGGTGTATCTTCGGCGCGGCCGGTCCACACGGCGCCGAGTTCACGGGCATGGGCGCGATGAGATTCGCTTCTCGTGAAGACGGCGACGTTGCAGTGGTGGTGGCGCGCTAGCTGGATGACAAGATGGGCGGACGCGCCGAATCCATAGAGCCCCAGGTTTTCGCCAGGGCAGATTCCGGTGAGCCGGTAAGAGCGGTATCCGATAATTCCGGCGCAAAGCAGCGGAGCCGCGTGTTCGTCGTCGAAGACGGACGGGATCGGATAACAGAAGTCCGCAGGGACGATGGCATATTCGGCGTAGCCGCCGTCGGCGTCGTAGCCGGTGAAGCGGGCGTTGGGGCAGAGGTTCTCGAGTCCGCGGCGGCAGAATTCGCAGGTACCGTCGGTGGAGTAGAGCCAGGGGATGCCGACGCGGTCTCCTTCTTTATGGGCGGTGACGTTGGGGCCGAGGGCGTCGATCAGGCCGACGATCTGATGGCCGGGGATGACGGGACGTTTGTGTGGTGGAAGATCGCCTTCGACGGTGTGCAGATCCGTGTGGCAGAGACCGCAGGTGTGCACGCGGACGCGTACTTGGCCGGGGCCGGGGATCGGAGTCGCGACTTCGCGCCAGCTGAGGGGCGACGTTTCTGCCGGGCCCGTTTTCTCCAGCACCATGGCGCGCATGGATTAATTCTAGCGGGGGACGGCGGGCACGGTTTCAAAATCTCCGAGGAACATTTCTTTCTCAGTCAGGCTCTCGCATTGTTTGTCGAGAGCGGAGTAGGCGGCGTGGTGGTCCTGCTTGAAGCGCCGAAGAGCGTCGCTGGAGGTCCAACGGTCGAGAGTGAGGTAGCGGCCGGGGCGGTTGAAGTCGCGGAGTAGTTCAGTGCCAAGGTAGTCGGGACTTTGGCGGAACAGTTGAGCCCAGGAGCCGTCGGGGCCGTAGATCTCTTCGAAGGCGGAGATCGAGTCTGGACTGACTTGGAATTCCCAGAGGGCGAGGTAGTGGCTCGGCATGCAATCTTTGAATCCGAGTGGCATTGTATGCGAGTGGGCGGGCGAGGGCGCCCGCCCGACAGCCGGCGAGGCGCCGGCGCTACGTTCAAAATCCGCGGGCGAGTAGGCCCGCGCCACACGTGCATGGGCTGCGCAGGTGATCCGGGAGGCGCTCTTCGGATACAATCCTCGGGCGCATGAATCGCGAATTTCACAAGAACTACAGCCACGAATTGCAGCGGGACATGGAGGCGCTGGTCTTTGGACATGCGGGACAACCACTGCTCGTCTTCCCCAGTTCGATGGGGCGCTTCTTTGAGTATGAAGATGCGGGAATGATCCGGGCGCTGGCGGCCAGGATTGATGCGGGACAACTGCAGGTATTCTGCGTGGACAGTGTGGACGGTGAGAGCTGGTACAACAGGGGCGTCCATCCGGGCGCACGCATCTGGCGGCATGTGCAATACGAGAGATACGTGATCAATGAGTTTGTGCCGTTTTTGAAATGGAAGAACTGGGCTCCGCAGATTGGGGTTACGGGATGCAGTTTTGGCGGATATCATGCGCTGAATTTTTCTTTGCGGCATCCCGACCTGGTTTCGGCCTGCGTTTGTATGAGCGGGTCGTACGACATCAAGAGTTTTCTCGACGGGTATTACGATGACAACGTGTACTTCAACAATCCGTCGGATTACCTGCAGGGCATGAGCGATGAGTGGTTCCTGAGCCGCTACCGGCAGATGAAAATCGTGCTGGGGAGCTCGGATTGGGATATGTGCCTGGATGCGAACGTGAAAATGGCCGGGTTGATGCACTCGAAGGGGATTCCGCACTGGCTGGACATCTGGGGCGATAACAGCAAGCATGACTGGCCGCTCTGGCAGCGGATGGCAAGTAAATACTTCTAGTTGTGGGTCGGACACTCTTGTCCGACGCCGTTGC